>WNFI01127497.1_pt1 | contig 19562 bp, 19 predicted proteins | sample 5400471 | NCBI WGS metagenome assembly WNFI01 (sample SAMN13153348, study PRJNA577476) | soil metagenome | isolation source: 100 cm saprolite on Douglas fir-dominated hillslope | place: USA:California | collected 2013-09-17
TGTGACGGCGACGACGCGAGGGACACGTGTGTAGCCTCTCCAGCTTGCTCGCGGAAGAAGCGCTGTAGTGGAAACTCCTTCGCGATCCGTAGCTTGCTCGGCGCACAGCTGAGATCGCATCGCGGGTACGTGTCTTGCAGCTCGATTGCTCAGAGCCTGGAAGACCCGTCGTTGCGGAGGATCCTCCGGCTCACCACTATGCCCCTTCCCGGAAATCGTCCCGCTGACCGACCGATCAACAAACACTACCTGCTCGCCAGCGACTTCGATCAGACACTCAGCTTTAGCGATTCCGGAATCGTCCTGAGCGAGCTCTTGGGCACGTCGGGCTTCGGCCTCAAAGTCGCGGGCTTGGCGCGAATCAACCTCGTACAGCAAGGCGGGGAGCTGGCCTATCTCCTTCTTCACGACCCGGAGTACCGGCGCGTCCGCAAGGAACACTTGGTCGAGGTGGGGAAGCGGATCCGCCTCAAGCACAACATTCGTCTGTTGGTGGAAATCCTCGAGGCCGGGATCGACGGTCATCACTTCTCTTTCTACGTGGTGTCGGCCGCTCCCGAGGAAGTCATCGAGTCAGCCTTGGAGGGCATCATTCCGCCGGATCAAATCTTCGGGACCCGCTTTAACTATCACCCGTCGACGGGGGAGATCGAGTCCATCCATCGGGTCTCGGCGGGCTATGGGAAGGTAGCGGTCCTGGCCGACTTGCAGGCGAAACTGCACATCAGCCCTCATCACGTCGTTTACGTGGGCGACGGCAGCTCCGACATCCACGCCATGCTGCACGTGAATCGGCTGGAGGGCTTCACCGTGGCGGTCTCCGAAAGCAAGCTCCTGGCCCCCATCGCGAAGAGGGCGATCCTCAGCGACGACACCCTGAGCATCCTGGTGCCGATTCTCGAGGACATCGTCGGGTGGACAGACCCGCTGCGCATCCGCTCCCTGTTCGAGGCGCATGGATTGCAGATCCACGAGTGGGAGAAGGTCCGGACTGACTTTCTCCGGATCCGGGAGAATTCCTCCGCCGCGGAAGGAGCCACGAGCAGGGTGACCCCCGGTGTCTGAATGGATTGGGTGGGTGGCCACGGCCATTTTTGCCGCTTCCTATTTCTTTAAGGATCCGGTTGGGCTGCGCCGCCTGCAGGCCCTGGCCGCTTCGCTGTGGATCGTCTACGGCGTCCTCATCGCCGCTCCCCCGGTCATCGTGGCGAACGTCATCGTGGCCGTCATGGCTATCGCGTCTTCTTGGCGGCAAAGAGCTCACGCCGCTCGCGGGGACCCGAGCACGGCAACCGACGCCTAACCCACCCCGGGCAGAAAGAGCGGGGCTTCCCGAGTTCTTGGCCAGGCCGAGCCAGAAATGCCCTGGCCAAACCGGCTCGTGACTGTCCTTGACACGCGTCCCCTCCGGGACATAGGGTCTCGCTGTACCTCCCACGCTTTCCAGGGGCCGCCATCCGGCCCACACTCCCCGAGGCGGCGGCGTTGGAGCAGATCCCAAGATGCAGATCCGAAAGGAAGGCAGGTCATGAAAGCTGCGACCACTCTTCTGACCACGGTTCTTTCGCTCTCGTTTCTCGGCACCGCCAGGGCCAGTACCTATGGATCCGTCGAACCGATCGCCAACCCCGCGGTCATCGACACCCAGCTGCTCAGAGACCAGCCCTTGGATGTCCGTAAGGCCTTTGCCGAGCGACTTCTTCAATGCGGCGTCGTGGACCGGGTGATTCACGCGCTCTCCTCGACCGGCGCCATTACTACGATCAACGGTCTGAACACGCACTTCGAAGTCGGCGCGGGGGGGTTCGCCGGCCACACCAATCCCGCCTACGTCTACACCGTGATCGACAGCGGCCCGAACGCGGGGAGCATCGGCGATATCAAGGTGTTGACCGACAGCCTGGGGTACGTCTTGTCGCAAGGCAGCGCGTTCCTGCTCGACGCAGACAATACGGCCAGCTTCGACTTTCCGGCGAACTACGTGGTCTTGAACTTCGCCACGCCTCCGCCGCTCGAGCGGTCCGCGGCGCTGTTCGATACCGTAGGCCGTATCGATCCCCAGATCTTCTCAACCGACACCAGCGGCTACACGCAATACGGCCGCGCCTATCTTTCGCTGGAGTCCGCGGTGCCGGACGCCGAGTTCATCACCGGCTACGTCCAGGCGGCAGCGCAGTTCGGCGTCGAGTACACCCCGCTCGTCAATGGACTGCCGTCACTCTTCCAGGGGGGGGCCGCCTTCCCGGGCAACGACTGGAGCCAGAGTCCACACGGCGAGGACTATCTGGCCCGCATTCCAGCGCAGAGCCATGCGGCACTGGGCCAGATTCGCGATTTCCACCTCCGCGTCACGCAAGAGGTCCTCAAGAAGCTGGGGCACGACAAGGACCACGACACAAGCGAGGAGGGAGCACTCCGCGAGGTGACCGAATTCAATTGCCGTTGACTGACCTTTATTGCAGAAGGGGGCAGGCCGGCAGGCGGATGAGCCCGCCCCGTTCCCGAACACTGAAGCCCGCTGGTTGGCTATGCTCTCAATCGCGCCAGCCCGTTTCGATGCCGTCTGGGCCGGGCCGGACTACGATTCGAGGACACTTCAAAGCGACCACCCGGTAGAGGCCGAGACGGATACTTGTTTGCTTGGTTGCCTCTTCCGGGCGTAGTCGGCGTGGATCTCGGCGCGCCAGTTGCGAGCCCCCGTCACTCGTCGAGAGAGTCGGCGTTGGCAGGCCGGATCCGGACGCGGGCCCCCGGTAGGGAAACCTTCACGTCCAGTCTTCGGTGCTGGATCTCGGGCAGGGTCAGGTAGCGAAGCTGGTACTGGGCGCGCAGCGGGGCGACCACTCTCTGAAATGCGAGGCTGATGGCCGTGGACGAGAGCACCCTCTCATAAACGCCCCCTGTCTTCTTCGCGAGCTGGCTCAGGACGTATCCGTAGGGGGGAGTGCTCCTGAAAGACTCCTCGGATTCTTTGGTTCCGCTCTCGAAACTCTTCATTCCCTCATCGATCTCCAGCGCCATGAAGAGGGGCGCCTTGGCGGAGGCTTCGTCCACCACCCGGGAGAAGTCACGGCTGCCCAGCTCGATGCCGACCTTGGTCACCGTCACCACCGCGGACCGTTTACCCTTCTGCTTCTCGAGGTCGGCCGAGGCCTCCACCAGGGCGTCGAGGAGAGCATTCCGGCCCCGGGGCGACACTCGATTCAGAGCACGCGACGCCATAGAAACGTCCGCGGTGTAGTCGACGACTTTCATGGGCCTATCGCCCGTGGTCCAGAGGGCGTATTTCGAGTCTGGGGGCAGGCCGGAGAGGAAGGAAAGCAGCGGCTCCATGACGTTGAACCGTAGAGTCGAACCCATGTTTGGGCTCGTATCCACGAGAACGGCGACGGTGAGGGGCCGGTGGTCGGGGCTCAGGCTCACGACGTCGCGGGCCGACCCATTCTCTGTGACGGCCACGTCTACGGGAGCGAGCCCCCCAAGGGCAGGCTCTTCGGGTCCGTAATCGTGACGAGGAGGGAGCGAACCGGAGCCGGGCCCGTGTCCGCCGGGGCGGCCACCCGAGGCCACTGGACGGGGCGTCACACCTGGCGCACTAAGCTCCACACCGACTTGCGTGAGGGGTAGGCAAAGAAGTAAGTATTGTCATCATCACCTGACGAGCTTGGGCTGGAGGGCCTCTTATTGACGACACGTTCCGGTCAGGACCGGAGTGGTCTAGGGCTGCGCCACCGTGTCGGCCGGTGGATGAACCTAAGGGGGGTGTTCGCGGTCGAGGGAGCACAGCAGCCGCCCGTGGTTGCGGCCCTTGCTTCCCGCGGTGCACCGTTGCGCTCGTGAGCGAGGAGGTTCGATGACGGCGCCCCTTACCCGCCGTACGTTCCTGAAGGCCGGGTCGGCCGCGGCCGTCGGGCTGTCAATCCATGGCCGGGCCCGCAATCTCTTCGCCGATGGCCGGCCGCGCGTCGGCATCATCGGTGGCGGGTTGGCGGGCGTCTCCTGCGCCTGGCTGCTCGACGGGGTCGCGGACGCGGTGCTTTTCGAAGGCCACCGCGAGCTCGGCGGGCACGCCCAAACGATCCCCGTGTGGGTGGGGGGTCAGTTTATCGAGGTGGACGTCGGGGCTCAGTTCTTCGCGGAAGGAACCCATCCCACGTACACGAGGCTCCTGGAGGTGATTGGCCTTCTGGGCGCTACCGTCGACGCCGAGATGACGATCACGGTGACGGAGGCAGGAGTGGCGGTGCCCCGTTTCGTTTCGCCGGCCACCAACCGGATCTGGCCGATTTTCGCGTCGTGGAACGGTCCTGGTCTCCAGGCGTTCTTCGTCTTCGCAATAGCCGCGCAGCAGTTCAGCCAAGATGGCGACTGGCTCGTTCCACTCGGGGACTGGCTCGACGCCCTGCCCGTCAGCCCGGAACAGCGGGACGGGCTGCTGCTGCCGCTGCTCGCGGCCCTGACCGGCTGCTCCGTCGAGCAAGCTCGCGCCCTTTCGGCCCGCAGCGCCATTTTCTTCGTCGCGAAGGCGCTCCCACCCAATCTCCTGGGCCTGCGCTACAAGAACAGCCTCGTGGGTCTGGGTGGGAACGTCAAGTTTCTGGCGCGGCGCTGCCACAACCTCACTTCACACCTGGGCTCGCCGGTGACAGCGGTCCAACAAGCGGGGAATGGCTACCAGATCCGGACCGCCTGCGGGATAGCCGAAGACGTGGACGTTGTGGTTTTCGCAAACCCGCCGTTCCGCGCCCGGCCCTTGCTGCCGGCCATTCCCGAGTTGGCTGACGCCGCGGCCGTGCTGGAGCAGTTCGAGTACTTCCCCGCGGAGATCGCCATCCACCGCGACCCTATCTACATGCCTCCTAAGCTAGCGCTCTGGTCCGCGTACAATGCCGAGATCGCAAGCGGCGGCTGCGAGGGCTCGATCTGGTACGGCGCGCTGCGACCCGTCCCGCCCGGAGGAACGCCGCTGATGCTGTTCAAGAGCTGGGTCACCGCCCGAACGCAAGCGCCGCGAGAGCTGGTGTTCCTCCAGGCCTACCGGCACCCGCTCATCACGCCCTCTTTCATCGAGGCCGGAAGAGGCCTCGCCGATCTCCAGGGGCGGGCCGCCGTTTGGTTCGCCGGCAGCTACACCGGGGAAGTCGACAGCCAGGAGACGGCGCTCAGGTCGGCCATGGACGTGGCTCGGAATGTGAACCCCCAGGCGCCGAATCTTCTCCTGCTCGGCGGTTAGGGGCGCCGATTCTCAGAGAGGCTGGCGCCCCCTCAGCGTTTCTCTGCCACAACCAAAGCAACGACATCACAGAGCAGATCCGTTTCGGCTGAGAAACGCCTCGGTCCATACGACTGAACGGTACCTGGGCTGGAAGGCTTGCTCGGCAAGGTTGGCCACCAGCCGGAAGCGAGTCTTGCGTTGTGGGCGGGCATCCCGTCCTGCGGAGCGTAGAGCGAGCGCGACGGCTGCGCGATTGAGCCTCGAAAAGAGACAGTCGGTGGAGCCGACCGCCTTAGGAATGGCGGAGGCAACATCAGAGCGCCGTCACGGCCTGGCGCCGAGATCCCCCGTGGTCGAAGAGCGACGGCGAGTGTCGAGCAGCAGCAAAACCTTCGACTCCCCCCCCGGGGACGAGTTCCTGGCAGCTAAACCCCCGGACTGGAGCGACGGAATGGCAGTTAAACCGGGGCTTCCGCACGCTCCATCTCGAGCGCTCCTCGAAAACGCTCGATCGCGCGGCCGTCGGGCCCTCCAGGTGCTCTTGTCACAGGTGCGCTACGAAAGGTGTCCGGGATTCTCTTCGGGGCTTTTGGCGCTAGACCGCCCGCGTATGGCCGTGAGCCCTCGACTGCTGAGCGCGACCCCTGCTCACGAACGTGGTCAGAACCCCGAGAACCGTGGTTGTGAAGCTCGTTCGGAGGAACCGCAGGAGGACGTGCTCGCGTCTCTTCTGCCGAAGGAGGTAGCGGAGGAACCGTTTCCGCCCCATCGAGGCCGAGTCGGGGATGCTTTCGATCGTCTGCTGGAGCTCGGCCAAGCCCATGGCTTTCTTGCCCGCGGTGTCGAATGCCTGGAACATTCGCCCGTAAGTGCGGGCGTCGTTCATCATCATTAAGGCTTTGACGGGGCCGCCGTCCGCCAGGCGCGAGCGGCGAACCTGCGTCTCCGCATTGCCGGCTCGGAACGACAGGGAAACCCGCTCGGTGTCGGTATCTTGTGTTCGGTGGATGATGTCCCCCCGCAGCAACAGAAGGTCACCGGCCTCCAGCTCGGGTGTGTGCGCGAGCTCGTCGAGGTCCCTGTGTATCACGTGCACCGAGCCGGTATCATCGAAGTACACAAGGGTTCGGTCTCGTCCGCGATAGAAGCGCGCCGCACCGCCACGGACCACCTGTCCGAAGGTATGCGGACTTTCCTTCTCGAGCACGTCGAACGGGATGATGCACAGGTTAGACTTGTCCCTCCTCGGCTTGTTGATGGGGATGTAGAAGTTCAAGTAGTCGTAATGATTCTGGGTCTTAAAGAAACTCTCGTGGTCCTGGTGCCACACGGGCGCAGCGAAGCGATCCGTGGCGAAGTACACTGCCCCCAGGGGAAGGTTCACACGCAGGCTCGTGCCGGCGGTCACGAGCGCGATGACGTCTCGCACACGTTCCCGGACGGTCTCGTGGGCCTTTCCCGAGACCCCCGATGGCTTCGCGTTGCGACTACCCGCGTTGGCGGGCAGCAAGGCGAAATCCTCTCGGCAGACGTGTAACTCCGCTTCGGACAGAAACGAAGGCATGAGGACGAAGCCCCGGGTCTCGAGGTCCTTGAAGTCGGCGCTCTTCATCAAAGTCTCCTGAGGTTCCCCGGGGTACCGTCGCGGAGAGGGAGGCTCAGACGACCGCTTCTTGTGCCGACGGGTGACTGAACAGTAGCGCACTGGACCGGTCGGCTGCAAGCCACGGCGACGGCCCGCGGCCGGATCCGCTCCGTACCCGTCTCGGACTGGGTGGAGAGCGCCCCCCGGCCCTCGCTCTAGCCGACCGGGATCACCGAAGGCCGGTTCTTCCGGGGAGTGAGCAGGTGGGCCCCCGATGAAGTACGATCCCCGGTAGGCAAGAGGACACGCTCATGGCTTTCAGCATCTCCGACCTTTTCTGGGCTTTCTTCGTCTTCTCCGCGGTGCAGCCGTGGCTCAAACAACGCGCCATCGAGGCCTCTCGGCAGCGGCTTATGGCGAGCATCGAGAAGCGGCGGGGCTCGCGCGTGATCCTCCTGGTTCATCGCCAGGAGACCATGCGGTTCCTCGGGTTCCCGTTGATGCGTTACATCGATCTCCACGATTGGGAGGAGGTCGTCCGGGCGATCAGTCTCACCGACCCGCAGGTGCCTGTGGATCTCGTGCTGCACACGCCCGGGGGGCTGGTACTGGCTTCGCTGCAGATCGCACGAGCGATCAAGAGTCATCCGGGCAAGGTCACAGTCTTCGTGCCACACTACGCGATGTCGGGAGGCACCCTGATCGCACTGTCGGCCCGCGAGATCGTGATGAGCGAGCATGCGGTGCTCGGACCCGTGGATCCACAGCTCGGGAAGTATCCAGCAGCCTCTCTCCTCAAGGTGGTCGCCGACAAACCGATCGCTGACATCGACGACGAGACTCTCGTCCTCGCCGATCAAGCCAGGAAGGCCGTCGTCCAGGTTCGGGAGAGCGTCAAGGAGTTGCTAGGCGATGCCTACCCGCCGGAGAAGGCGGAAGAACTCGCCGGGCTGCTCTCCGAGGGTCGATGGACGCATGACCACCCGATAACATTCACGGAGGCCAGGAAGCTCGGGCTGCGGGTTACCTCCGACATGCCCAAGGACATACTTGAGCTCATGCGGCTTTTTTCGCAGCCAGTCAGACGCCAGGAAACGGTCCAGTACCTCCCCGGGCCACGCCATCTGGAGCCTCCTTCCAAGACGGGCCCCACCGGCCGAGCAATGACTTGAGCAGGTGTCGGCTTGTAAGTGTGCTCCTAGTCGATATCTTCCGACCGAAGTGGTTTTCCGACCGGACCGTTCGCCTCCGAGATTGGGGAAGAACCGAATGATCTTGCCCACGCTTTTGAGAGCTTAGGTGCTTTTGGTGTATCCAGGAAACAGAATGGAAAGGGTTCATGTCTAAGGTCTGGTTGGTAACCGGCAGCGCAAGCGGTTTGGGTCGCAACATCGCGGAAGCTGTGCTCGCCTCGGGCGACCGCCTCGTCGCCACGGCCCGCGATCCTCGCCGGCTTGGAGATTTGATGGAGAAGTATGGCGATCAGGTTCGCACCGCTCCCCTCGACGTCGCAGATGAGGCTGCCGCGTACGCTGCAGTGCGGGTGACGGTGGAGGCGTTCGGGCGTCTCGATGTGGTCGTGAACAACGCAGGCTACGGCGATATCGCACCGTTCGAGCAGCTGAGCTCCGAGAGATTCAAGGCGCTGATCGATACCAACTTCTATGGCGTTGTCAACATGACCCGCGCCGCGCTACCGATCATGCGAAAGCAACGGAGCGGCTGCATCCTTCAGATTTCGTCAGTGGGAGGTCGCCTGGCCCGTCCCGGCAGCGCTGGGTACCATGCCGCCAAGTGGGCGGTTGGGGGATTCACGGAGTCTCTCGCCCAGGAAGTGGCCCCCTTTGGCGTCAAGGTGTGTGCGCTTGAACCCGGCGGAATGCGTACGAACTGGGGGGCTCGCGCGAACAAAGACACACCTGACCTGCTCCCGGACTATGAACCGTCCGTGGGCGCGGTAGCGAAGGCCCTGAAGTCTTACTGGGGCCGGGAGACTAGCGATCCGGTCAAGGTGGCTCAGGTCATCCTTCGTCTGGCTGCCAGCGATAGTCTACCTGCACATCTCCTGCTGGGCAGTGACGCCGTTCAGTATGCTGGCCAAGCTGAGGTAACGCGTGCAGCCGATGCAGAACACTGGCGAGAGACCAGCGTCTCGACCGACGTCAACGCGCCTGGGGCCTTGCCTGCTCTGCGATTCTGAGCAGATCTGCCGCTGCGCCGCGATCAGGATTTGGCGTCCTGGTGAGAGTTGGCGTGGGGGCGCTCTGGCTCATCGGACCGTTGGTCGCCACGTCCGGGCCAGCAATACCATGGCGGCCTTTGTGGCCCGTACGGCTCCACCGCCGGCCCGCGACCACACTCTTCCTCCACGATCGATTTCAGTCCAATGCCACCCAGATGAAGCAGGGGATTGACGACGCGTTCGGCGGACTGACCGCCGTGTTCCCCATCATTCTTTGGGGGAGCTGAAGAACGAAGACAGGACAGCATGAGCCTGCGTCACACGGCCTCGACCATTGACTAGAGCGCTTCGGCATCGCGACTTGCGAGAGTCGTCACGGCGCGCGGCGGTGGCGCCTTCCCCCGGCCGCTGCTCACGGTTGGCCAGGCCAGTCCCGAAGCGGCATACTCGATAGGTGAAATGAACCGACCCCTCTACCCTGCCGCCCGCACCTTCGCCGCCAGACTGGAGGAGCACTTCGCCCAGCAGGTGGAGGCTGGTTCTCCTGATTGGAGGGCCGGCCCACCCTTGCCCGATGCCCCTGCCATCGAAGCCCTCATCGATGCTGCCTTTTGGTCGAGCCTTCAACGCGAGGAGGGTAAGGCCCCGGAGATATCACTGGCCTTCCTCCCTCCCGACCGGGCGCTTGGACCGCTGCTGCTCGCGGCGCCACTGCCGCTTGGCCCTCGCGCCCTCGCGCGACTAGCGCCGGCCGTCCAGCGCCCCGGAATTCACCTGGGCGTCTGGCGCGAGGGTGACCAGCTCCTCGTGTGGGGAACGACGCGTTCGGTTCCCAGCTCTTGCTTCGTGCTGGAAGTCCTCGGCCCCGGCCTGCTCGTTGTCAAGCGTCGGATTCGCGAGGACTCGGCGAAGTTCCGAAACGTCGCCGTCTTCGAGGGAGAGGACGTCAAGATCCTGAGCTGGAAGGCCGGGGACGTGTCGGACCATCCCTCCGTCCTAAGAACCATGCTCGCGCCTGCGTCGTCCAATTCGAAGGGTGAATCCGACGAAGTACTGCTGCGTCTCGCCGTGTCCATGCGTGCCCACAAACGCGGCGGCACACTCCTAGTAGTGCCCGCGGAGACGGAGGCGTGGCAGGATTCGATCGTGAGGCCCATTGATTACGCCGTGGGGCCCGTCTTTACGGAGCTTGCCGATCTCACGCGTGATCCGACAGAACGGGATTCGTCGCCGGCAGAGGGGTCGCTCGGCCGCGTGGTGGATGCCGTCGCCGGTTTGACAGCCGTGGACGGCGCGACGCTGATCACGGATCGTTATGAGCTGCTCGCATTCGGCGTGAAGATCGGCCGCCCGGACGGCCGGGCCCGAGTGGATCGGGTGGCCCTCACCGAACCGATCGAGGGCGCGGTGGCGGCCGTGGTCGCCCCGTCGCAGCTCGGGGGCACCCGCCACGTCTCGGCGGCACAGTTCGCGCAGGACCAGCCCGACGCCGTGGCCTTGGTGGCGTCCCAAGACGGCCACTTCACCATCTTCGCGTGGTCCCCGCGTGAGGGAATGGTGCACGCCCACCGTGTGGAGACGCTACTCATGTGAGCTCCCTCGGGGCCCGGGGGGGTTGTAGCCGTCCTTTGCCTGTCAAATGAGATTCCACGATTGGCCTCCCCGTGTTGTGCGCCCCAACAAAGCCCAGGAAATAGAGTGGTTTGGCCCCGCCACTCTTGGCACGCAAACAAAGGGAGGCCCTTCCGGGCGGTCAGCCGGTGGGGGATTGTGGTGGGGGAGAAGCTCTCGACCACGGCCGTCCTCGGGATGAGTGACACTTCGTCTCGGAATTGCCTGCCAGAGTCCACGAGATCAGTACAAGAGGGGACGAGCTGTTCCCAGAATCACCGAGTGAGTTCTTCCTCAAGTCGCAGGATGTGCAGGTCCGCTTCGAGAAGGACGCCAACGGCAGCGTGAGCAAGCTCGTGATCATCCAACCCGGTGGGACCTTGGATGCCAAGAGGCTTCCGTAGTTACTGCCTTTTCATGTGCTCTCGAACGGGCGCTCGACCTGACGATCAGGCCGTCCGTCCGTGGAGGCCCTCGGTTACAGCCGCCAACGGGCTCGGTACAAGATGGCCTGGGAGGGAAGTAGGACCTACAGGGGGCAGTCAACAACACAGTTGGGATTGGGACTGCCCTTAACCGGGGAGGGCGGGAAGCAGACCGCTTCGAAGAGACTCCGCCGCTGGGCCGCCCTCGGCCGGCCTGAAGGTGCGGTGCTAGGCTTGAGTCCTGTGGAGCACTTGCCTCTTCTAGGCTCTGGGCCTTCCCGCGGCGTGTCTGCCCGCGCGCCCAAGGCGAAGGCATGGCCTGGGCTGTTGGTATCGCTGGCCATCGTCGGATCCCCCAGCCATGCGAGAGGTGGCCCCGACGAGGGCGTGGACCTGTGGACGGGAACCGTGGTGACCGAGGCCACCGTCCGCGAAGGTGGCGGGTATCACCCATGCAAGACCACGATACGTGTACGGCTCCGCGAGACGGGGAGATCGAGCGTTTTGGATGGGCATCGAATCGAGCTTCAAAGTGAGCGCAGCTCATATGACGTCGAAATGGCGATACACGTGCTTGTGGAGTGCACGGGCAAGGGAACCCAGACCGTGTCTGACCCCAATGCCCAGTCGGCGATCTTGGTCGGTCCGAAGTCGTCCACCTACCATCTCATTCTGTCGCGAGCCTTCTTCTCGTTTACCTGTGGGGGTCGTCTGCTTCTCGGTGAGCAAAGTCTCCGGCGCGCCGTCGGGATTGGAAGGGAGCCCGCGATCACAACGTTCGACCCCTCCAACCTGGAGACCTCGGATCCCCAAATGCGGTACTTAGAACGGAACGGTACGCTCATGCGCGGGTCGTTCACTGCGAACCGGGACCTGGATGCGGGACCGCCTTGGCCGCGGAATCTCTACCAGTACGAATACAGGGTGAGTTGGGAGATCTGTCGAGGAGACTCCTACTGCTCCGGTGCCAAAGGCACTTGATCACGCGGTGGAAAAGGAGCCCGGTGATGGCGGCATGGGGAAGAGGAAGCCGAGGGTGACGGCCTCCCGCCACCTCGCGGGCGCCCTGGCGCTTGTTTCGTCCCTGGGCGCCACGCCGGCCCCTGACCTGCGCGCGCGCGACCTCATCGACCCTGAGTTCATTCGAGAGACGGTCGATTCTCTTGCTGTCGTAGTAGATCGGGAGTACTTCGATCCCGAGGTGGCGGCTCGCGTCGCGGCGTCCTTGCGGAGGTGGTCCCAAGAGGGTCGATACGCGCAGCTTCAGACACCGCAGGCTCTTGCAGCTGCACTGACCCGTGACCTCTTGGAGACGAGTCACGACAAACATCTCGCCGTTGCCGTGCTGCCGGATGTCACGACGGGACAGACCGGGCTCGACGAATCGCGCGATATGCAGGGCCGCCGCGCCAACTTCGGTGTCCAGCGAACGGAGATCCTAGTCGGGAACGTAGGCTTTCTCAAGCTCACGTTTTTCTATCGACCTGCAGAAGCGCGGGACGCGATCGCCGCGGCGATGCGAGTACTCCGCAACGTGGACGCCCTCATCCTGGATCTGCGGGCCAACGCCGGTGGCTCGCCGGATACGGTAGCCCTAGTGCTGAGCTACCTGTTCGATGCCCCCGGACTCCCTTTGTTCGATATTGTGCCTCGGGGGGCCGGAGGCGATCACTACACGACCGACCCGGGGCTCCTACCTGAGCGCGATGGCAGACGACCCGTTTACGCCCTCACGTCCCGACGCACCTGGTCTGCGGGCGAGGGGCTGGCCTTCATCCTGCAGGAGCGCCACCGGGCCGAGGTGATTGGCGAGACGACGGTGGGCGCCGCGAACCCGGGCCGACCGTACTCGATCAACGCGCGCTTCACGGTCACCGTCCCGAATGGCAAAGTGCGCTCCGCGGTCAGCGGCCGCAACTGGGAAGGCATCGGGGTTATACCGGACGTCGCGGTGCCCGCTCCGCGCGCGCTTGAGGTCGCACATGCGCGCGCGCTGGGCGAGCTCCTCAAGGCGACACCGGAAGGGCTATGGCGCAAGACCCTCGAACGGGAGCTCACACGTCTCCATGCCAATGTGTCGCCCAGCACAGAAAGGGGGGAAGGACCCGGAATCCCGTGAGCCACAAGTCCGGGCACCTCACTACCGAAGAAGTGCCAGGAGCTCGGACCGGGATCGGGTGACCTCGCCTCGGCGGGTGTTGAGCTGCGACGCAGAGGGCCACCCCAGCGCCGAGACCGGCCGTGCCGAGGCGCGCACGTCTAGCGCTTCGATGGCTTCGATTGAGCGGTCATACGGGCCGCGGAACGCAGTCACGAGTTGAGGTCGTAGGTCGTCGTAAAGCGCGCGGGCCTGCCGCAAGAGAGCCCGCATCCGATCCCGATCCCCCAACTGTGGACCCGTAAGGCCGAGGCGTAGGCCTAGCGTGACCCGGTCAGGCTTGGCATCCGGAAACGCGAAGTACTTCGTAAGGTATTGCGCCGGGTCGTCGGCCTTTTCGGCGGAGCCCATGATGCGGCTCAGGCCTCCGACCTCAGCTTCGACGGCTAGCCCCCAGTCGAAGCCCGACTCGGGCATCTCGTTCACGCTGTGTTCGACCTTCGAGAGCGTAGCGCTATTGAGCTTCTTGTCATGGATCACCTTTGCAATGGCTCGCAGGTGGGCACTGAGCGCTTGGCCCGCCACGAGCGCGCTGAGATAGGGACCATCGGAGGCGATGTCGCGAGAGAACCGAGCGCCAGCCAGCCACGCATCCACGGCGTCCGCCGTCCTTCCCTCCTGTGCAAGACGCATCCCGTAAAGCACGTTGAGCCGCGCGAGCGCGCGAGCTCGAGTAAGGTGTCCCAACGGGGCGTCGGCCAACATCTCAGGCTCGAGGCCCCAGTCACAGGATGGAAGGCGAGTACCCCGATGCATCATCGCCAACGCCTCTTGATTGCCGTCGACGATGGTCGCCAAGCGGTCGTCCCACGGCAGCAGCCCGCTGGCAACTCTGTCGAGCCGCTTCGCGAGCTCGCTATCGGCGCTTGGGTTTTCCATTAGGGCAAACGCCATCCAGTAGCGCAGCGCGGCATTACCAGGGCAGGACGGGCTTCTCCCTGGCGTGCTAGGGAGGTGGTGGCGCAAAGGAGGGTAGACATCAACGAGAGCGATCGCATCGAAATCATCGTGACCTCTATGACGAAGAACGTCCTCTCACCGGTCCCGGTTGGTGTCGCCAAGCTCACTGAGCGCGCCGCCACAGAGTGAGTACTAGTACCATCGCCACCAGCCCCGCCGCCACGGCGACGAATCGCCAGGGCCGCACGCCACGACTGGGCGGGCTCTGGAGGGGCGCGGGTGGGCGCGGTCGGAATTGCTTCAGAAATGCTTCGAGCTCGGGATCGTCGGACATTCTTAGGTCCTCACGAGCGTGCCCAGGCGCTGACGGAGCTTCGCCAGCGCGTATCGATAGCGGGACGCCGCCGTATTGGCAGGAATACCCAGTACCTCTGCCGTCGCATCCAGTGTTAGCTCGCCCCAGATCCGGAGAATGATTACCTGCCGCTGCTCGTCCGGCAGATCGTCCAGTGCCGCCTCCAATTCCGGAACGAGGTGAGAGAGGCCGTTTGGGGCCGTGAAGAACTGAAGGCTCTCCCGGTAAGCTGCATCGCGCGTCTTCAAGCGGTGGATGTTGAGGCTCGTGTTACGTACGGCACGAAACAAGTAAGGGCGCGCATCCGCGGGCAGGGCTAACTCCGGGTTCGAGAGCAACTTCAAGAACACCTGCTGCACAACGTCCTCGGCGGTCGGCATTTCCCACAGAATGGATCGAGCATAGGCGAGAAGGGCGGGCCCGAGCTCCGCGTAGAGCGTCTGGATACGTGTCTCCCGCTCATTCACAACGTTCTCATCCTCACCACACCGCAGCAGGCGACTCTTGTCTACTCGGGATCAGATTTCGCTCAGCTTTCTGAGGCTTGCCGTTGAGGGAGCTGACGAAAGGATCCGCCTCGGGAGATTGCAATCCATAGGGAGGACAGGGCTTAGAGCATGGCGTGAGGGGAGTCACAGGCGTGACCCTTTCCGCGGATTAGGTTAGGTCGAAGTGTGGGCCAATACATGGCTTCATGAGTAAAGGAGCTTGAATGCACAAGATTTCCTGGACCTTATTGTGGGGGCTTCTGGCCGCGGTCGCGATGATCAGCTGCGGCGGCACGAGCAACCCCGTCGGACCCTCCGCCGCGGGCGGGGGCTTGACCCTACAGGGCGTGGTGCTGGGCGGGACGACCGGCGCCTCCGCCCAGCCCGGTCGCGTGGGGGCCCTGGCCGCGGGCAGTGGCCAAATCACGGTGAGCGTGCAGGGCAACTCTTCGATCTCCACCAGCGTCTCGAGCAACGGCACCTTCGAGCTGAGCGGCCTCTCTTCGACCAGCTTCACCCTCGTCTTCTCCGTCAACGGCAAGACCGTGGGCACGATCACGGTCAATCCCACCCAAGGCGCGACCCAGATCCACCTCGTGGTGAAGGTGACCATGAACTCCGTCAGCCTGGTCAGCGTCGACAATGACGACCAGAACGAGAACGAGACAACAGCATCTCCGGCACGACGTGCGCGGCGACCCTGAAGACCGGCGCCAAGGTTCACGTCAGGGGCACCCTCACGACCTGCACCACGACCGCGGCGGCTGTGACGGCCACCCAGGTCTCGATCCAGAAGGGTGAGGGCGACGACTAAGGGGGAGAGCGACTGAGCCTCCTGTTGTCGAGCCGGGACCCTAGTGGTCCCGGCCCCAACCCCCGCGTTCCGCGTCGACTTGGATTCAGCCACCGCGGAGCCTCCGCTCCGACCGCCCGTGGTGTCACCCTCCTGGCGGGAAAGTCACAGCGGGGTCCACCCAGCCTGTGGCGACGCACTTCGCGCCCCCTCGTGTCGCGGCGTTGCGAGCGAAAGCGCCACCCCAGCTGAAGGCCGCACGGCGAGGATACCTCTGGACGTTCTTCCGTCTCTGTCCCGTGGGGAAACAATCTGTCGTCTGATTCTCGGCCTTCGAGCTTTGCTTCGCTGGCGGCGGGCGATTCACCTCGCGAAGTGGATCGATACGGCATCGGCGGCCGTCTTCCAGCACCGCCCAACACGCCAGAACTCTTCGGCACGACCTCCCGCGCCGTCGAACTCGCGATCACCACGCCCTGGAGCAGGCCTCCCCTTGTTTTCCGTGCCAAAAGTGGCGGAGTCGAGGCAAGCCATTCGCCGGCATTTTCGCGGCTCGTTCCGGCAAGTGGATGAGGCAGAGTGGGTTACTGTCGGGATCTCAAGAATACGCCTTTTCCAAGGTGCCGAACGAGGATGGCTCACGTTACGTCAGCGGTCGCTCTCCGAAACTTGGAGATAGGTGAGGAGTCATTACCTCCGCGCGAGCATGCGGACGACCGGCTTGGCGGGGTCGGCAGATTCGTGATTTCGGAACGCAAGATTTTCGATTATTGCGGAACCATCAAGAAACAAACAAGTTAATACTGCGGCTCTTGGCACCCAAAACTAGGGGAGGCCGCTCTCGGGAGGCGCTGTCGAGCAGATCCAGTTTCTTCCGGGGCACGCCTCCGTCCAGGGGAGGGGGTTTGGTCAGCGGTAGTGCGATCGACTTGATGGTCGACAGCGGCGATTCAGCCGAGTGGATTCACAAGGTTTTGCTTGTCTCGAAGTCGCGCCTCCTGGATCCTTCTGATGTTTGCGCAGGAGCCGAAGATGTTGGGTCCAGGCCTTATTCGCTTCTCGAGGTCTATCGAATGATGAGCAGAATAGTTATTGGTCTTGAAAGTGCCGGAACGGGACTGCGCAAGGCTCCGCGTAGCCTCCTTCTTGTGGCGGCGGTCGCCCTTGTGATCTCGAGGACTCCGCCGAGTGCATCGAGCGCCGACGTCAATCGTAGTCAAGCCTGGATCGGGACGTGGGCGACAGCCCCACAGGCTGCCCCTCCAGGACGCTTCCAGACATTTCGGAACCAAACTCTGCGCCTCATCGCGCACACCAGCGCTGGCGGGACGAACGTCAGGATCAAGATCTCGAATACTTTTGGTGATGAACCGTTGATTATCGGCGGCGCGCACATTGCGCGTCGAGCTGCCGGGGCGGACATCGACCCCACCTCAGACCGCACTCTCACGTTTCGCGGAGAAAAAGCGACTAGAGTCGCCGTACGATCGATGGTGACGAGCGATCCGGTCGAGCTGGAGGTGCCTGCGCTATCAGATCTGGCGGTCAGTGTTTTCTTCCCTAATGCCACGATGGTGACGACATCGCATGTTCTGGCACTGCAGACGAACTACATCTCAGCCGAGACCGGAGACTGCACTGCGGCCGCCCAATTCCCAGTGACCAAGACGATCTCCTTTTGGCCATTCCTGACCGGCGTAGATGTCGCGGCTTCGCCGCGGGCGGCAGCTATCGTGGCGTTTGGCTCCTCGCTTACTGACGGAGACGGTTCCACTACGGATGCCAACCGGCGCTGGCCGGACGTACTGGCCGAACGCTTGCAACAGGGCGGTGAACAGAACATAGGCGTCCTGAATGAAGGCATCATCGGCAATCGCCTGCTGAGTGACATCCACAGCCCGCGACAGGCGGGCGGGCCATTTGGAGCAGTCTTTGACAAATTAGGCCCTTATCTTGGCGCAGCTGGGGTGGCACGCCTTGAACGCGATGTGCTGGCCCAGACAGGCGTCAAGTATGTGATCCTTGCTCTTGGTGTGAATGACATCCTGTTTCCGGGATCGTTCATACCCGGCAGCGAAAGCGTCAGCGCCCGAGAATTGATATCCGGCAATCGTCAGCTCATTGCGCGCACCCACAAGAAGGGCATTCGCGTGATTGGCTCGACTATCCCACCCTTCGAGAACGGTATCTTCCGTAACCCCGTGATCAACGTTTACACGCCAGAGAAGGAAACGGTGCGCCAAGCAGTTAACGCCTGGATTCGCAGCAGTGGTGAATTTGATGCGGTGATCGATTTCGATGAGGTTGTGCGTGATCCGAGCCATCCTACGCGACTGCTGCCCAGCTACGACAGCGGAGACCATTTGCATGTGAATGACGCAGGTAGCGTCGCGCAGGGGAGTGCGATTCCCCTTGCGTTGTTCGACCCCCGTGTTAGAGCGGTTCTTCCGCATTCTGGATCCAGAAAAGAGCCCCGTCTGTGACACCCATCTGATGGACCGCGAAGGACTTGGCCCGTATTGATGCGCCGACACGCACTTCTCTTCCGGGCGATGTTGCGGTGGCACAAGGCGCAGCGTTCGTCGGAGTGGATGACGACCGGAGAGGAGTCCCCCTTTCCGTTCCTGGCGAAGTACGCGCGCCAGCTTTGCCGAGACTACCGCGGGGTCGAGCTGGCGATCGAGACACCGTGGAGCAAGGGACCCTTAGAGGGGCAGATCAACCGACTCGAGGCGATCAAGCGCCAGGTGTTCGGCCGGGCCGGGTTCGACCTACTGACGGCACGCGTGATGCCGTTCGAACCTCTCGCGGTGCCTCGGTAGCTTGAAGCGGCCGCTGGGCGTGATGATTCGAGGGCAATGGCTTCCTGCGGAGAGGCTGCAGCGGATGCTCACGACGCTGTATCCGTGCGGTGAAGACCGCTCTTGATTATCCTCAGTATCTGGGGCGGCCCCTGACGTCACTGCACGGGATTTGGCCTGAGTACGTGGATAATGGAAGCAGCACACCGTCGAGTGGAAGGCTGAGGCAGGAATGTGCGACCACTGAGAGTCAAGAAAACGATGCGCGACCGCGCTGCGAATGTCGGGCAACCACCGGTGCGGGAGCGCTGTGGTCTGTGCCGGAAGCGCTCGAAGGAGCTGACTCGGACCGAATGCTGTGGGCAGGTGATCTGCGACGACGAGCACAAGTTGAGATGTTCGTCTACTACGGCACGAACGAATACAACTTTGAGAAGCTGGAGAACCCGCCAACCTACGAGCCGACGCCTTGCACCGGCTGTGGTCGCGTGATCGTGTTGAGTGAGGATGCCTACACCTCGGGACCGAAGGGCTACTTCTGCGGCAGCTGTTTCAAGGTCTGAAGCCCTGTAGTCGAGAATGCCCGAGGAGCGAGAGCTTGGATTTGCGCCCAGCCTTTCGCCGTGAGCTGACCGATGGCGTTCTGGGGATGAGTGGCGACACGGAGGAGGACGTCGCGGAAGTAGGCGAAGGGCTCTACCCCGACGAGCCGGCAGCTCTGGGCAAGCGAGTAGAGCAAGGCCGCCCGGTGAAGGCCCGCCATGCTGCCTGCGAAGAGCCAGTTCTTTCGACCGAGAGCGACGGCCCGGAGTTGGTTCTCGGCTCCGTTGTTGTCGATTCGGAGCCGGCCGTCCTGGACGAAACGGTTTAGGGCCGTCCACTGGTTTTCAAGGTAGCGGAGGGCATCCCCGAGTGGGGACTTTGGGAGCACGTCCTTCTCCAAGGCCTTCCTCTGGGAATCAATCTGGGCCAGAAGGGGCACCGAGCGCTCTTGTCGTAGAGCCCGGCGTCCCTCGAAATCGAGACCTTCGCCCTCCTGTTCCACCTGG
>WNFI01012362.1_pt1 | contig 19561 bp, 20 predicted proteins | sample 5400471 | NCBI WGS metagenome assembly WNFI01 (sample SAMN13153348, study PRJNA577476) | soil metagenome | isolation source: 100 cm saprolite on Douglas fir-dominated hillslope | place: USA:California | collected 2013-09-17
CTCATGTCCTTCTTCACCACGTCGTCGGTGAACTTACGGCCGATCAGCCGCTTGACCGCGGCCACCGTGTTCGCCGGGTTGGTGACGGCCTGACGCTTGGCGGACTGCCCCACCAGCACCTCGCCGTCCTTGGTGAAGGCAACGATCGACGGCGTCGTCCGATCGCCTTCACTGTTCTCGATGACCTTGGGCTTGCCGCCCTCCATGATCGCGACGCAGGAATTGGTCGTGCCGAGATCGATGCCAATCATTTTACCCATGTGAAAACCCTCTAAGAAATTCTTGACCTATGACCGCTTAAGTGGGGGAGTCCCCGGCATTTTCAATTGCCGTCGCCGCCCGGAGCTTTACTGACGATGACCCGTGCCGGCCGCAATAATCGCCCGTTCAGCGAATAGCCCTTTTGAATCACCGACAACACGGTATTCGCCGGATGCTCCCGGCTCTCCTGGACCGCCATGGCCTCATGCCATTCCGGATCGAAGGGCTGGCCCGCAGGGTCGATGATCTTGATGCCACCCTTGTCGAAAGCGCGGTGCAGCTGCCGCAATGTGGCCTGGGCTCCTTCGAGCAGGGCCGGGCCGGGATTGGCCGCGCCGGCATTGATCCCGGCCTCCAAGGCATCGCCGACGGTGACCAGTTCCTGCGCGAAGCGCTCGATGGCGAACTTGCGCGCATTTTCAATCTCGCGCTCGCTGCGCTTGCGGAAATTCTCCAGTTCCGCCACCGCGCGCAGATAGCTGTTCCGGTTCTCGGTAGCCCTGGCCTCGGCCGCGGCCAACGCCGCCGCTACGTCCGCGCCGCCCTGCGGGCTCATATCTGCGGGAATCGTGCCTTCGGCATGATTGGTTTCGTTCACAAGCTTGACCTCAACAAAAGGAATGGCGACATGAATGCCGCTCGAAGCGGCTTTGTTGGGGGCTATTTGCGCGCGTTCAAGGCCGAACCCAGCAGTTTTGCGGTCACATCCACGATGGGAATGACCCTCTCATAGGCCATGCGGGTCGGCCCGATGATGCCCAACACCCCCACCACCCGGTTGTCCAGCGAATAGGGCGCCGTGACCACGCTGATATCGTCCAGAATCCGATAACCCGACTCTTGACCGATGAAGATCTGGATTCCCTCGGCCCGCAGACAGCTATCCAACAAGCGCAGAATATCGTGCTTCTCGTTGAACGCCTCGAACAGGCGCCGTAGCCGATCGACATTGGACAGCTCCGCGAACCCCATCAAATTGGTTTCGCCCGCAATGACGTATTCGACCCCCTCGTCGGGCTTGGCATCGAAGACCTTCTGCGCCATTTGGATGGCGTCCTGCATGAGCTGGTTCATGTGCTGCCGGGTCTCCTGCAGCTGCCCGACCAGCTGGGCCCGGACATCCGGCAGCGAGCGTCCCGCGAACGACTCATTGAGATAATTGGCGGCGCGCCGCAACTCCTCCGTCGAATAGTAGCGATCGAGCTGGACCACCCGGTTCTGCACCTCGCGGTTGCTCATCACCATGATGGCGAGCGCGCGGTTCTCCGACAGAGCGATGAATTCGATCTGCGACAGCTGCGACACGGTCTGGACCAGCGAGCGGCCGTTGGCCGCATCCGACCTCAAGCGGCGCTCGATTTCCTCGATCTCCTCATGGCGCAAGGGCTTGAGCTTGAGCAGGGTGTCGACGAACAAGCGGTAGCCCTTGTCGGTGGGTATGCGCCCCGCGGAGGTATGCGGTGAGGCGACCAAGCCCATATCTTCCAGGTCGGCCATGACATTGCGAATGGTCGCGGACGAGAGGCTCAAACCCGAATCGCGCGACAGGGTTCGCGAACCGACGGGCTGCCCGTCGCGAATATAATTCTCAATCAGGGCCTTGAGCAGGAGCTGCGCCCGCTCGTTCAGCCCTTCCTCGGTACCTTCTGTCATACGCTCCATATAACATGTTTGAAGCCGCCCAGCGTAAAGTCAAGACCCGCGATTCGGCCTAAACTTAAGTTTAAGCGCGTGACCGGCTTGTCGCGGTCATGCTACAAGGAATCGCTCATGTCCCAATCGTTTCAATCCATCGCGCTGGTCGGCAATGCCAAGGATTTGCGCGTCGCCGAATGCATGCTGAGCCTCGCCGGCCATTTTCATTCGCAGGGCGTGCGCGCCCTGGTCGATCCCGGCGTGGGGCTCGCCTTTAGGCCTGACAGCGTCGTGCCCTGCCCCGAGCAGTCCTTCGCCACCCGCGCGGATCTCATCATCGCCATCGGCGGCGACGGCACTTTGTTGTACGCGGCGCGGTTGGTGGCCGGACATTCGGTGCCCTTGCTCGGAATCAATCGCGGACGGCTGGGATTCTTGACCGACGTCAGCCCCAATTCGATGCTGGAGGACATGGACACCGTGCTCGCCGGGCGTTACAGCGAGGATCGGCGCTCGTTGCTGGCCGCGCGGCTGGAAAAACACGGCGCCGAGACCGTGCGCGCCCTCGCCTTGAACGACGTGGTGGTCAATAAATGGGAGACCGGCCGCACCATGGACTTCGAAACCTCGATCAACGGACGTTTTGTCAACTCGCATGGCGGCGACGGCATGGTGATCGCCACGGCGACGGGCTCGACCGCTTATGCGCTGTCCTGCGGCGGCCCCATCGTCGAGCCCGATCTCGACGTGTGGGTGCTGGCCCCCATCAGCCCGCACACCTTGAGCGACCGCCCCATCGTGATACGGGCGGGCAGCAAGGTCCAGTTGCGCATGTCCGATCGCTTCGAGGCCCGGGCCCAGGTCACCTGCGACGGCAGTGCCCTCGGCGACCTCGAGCAGGGCGACAATCTGTATGTCGAGGGCGCCGATGCCCAAATCACCCTGCTGCATCCGCCGGGTTATGACTACTACCGCCTGCTGCGCTCCAAACTGCATTGGGGCCGCGGCGCGTACGGCGGCCCAAACAACAACGGCGACACTGATTAGGCCGATGCTCACCCACCTTCAGCTGCGCGATCTCGTTCTCGTCGATCAAGCCGAGCTCGAACTCAAATCCGGCCTCACCGCCCTCACCGGCGAGACCGGCGCCGGCAAGTCCATCGTCGTCGATGCGCTTCTGCTCATCGCCGGCGGCCGCGCCGGAGGCGACGTGGTGCGCCAGGGCGCGGAGCGCGCGGAGGTGGCAGCGAGTTTCGACGCCCTTCCCGCTGCGGCGAAAGCCTGGCTCGAGTCGCAGGCGATCGAGCACAACGACGATCTCGTGGTGCGCCGGGTGATCGGCGCCGACGGCCGTTCGCGCGCCTATGTGAACGGCCAAATGGTGCCGATACAGGCACTGCGCGAACTGGCGGAGTTTCTCATCGAAATCCACGGCCAACAAGAATTCCAGCGACTGGTGAATCGCGGCGCCCAGCGCGAGATGCTGGACGAACATCTGGCAGACCCGAACCTGGTGCACGTCGTGTCCGAGCTCTACGAGCGCTATCGCGCCCGCCGCCGCGACTTCGAATCGCTCAAATCCGCCGCCGAGAATCGCGACTCGCGCCTCGATTTGCTGCGTTACCAACTCACCGAACTCAAGGCCGAGGTCACCACCGTGGCCGCCATCGAAGAGCTCTTCGTCGACGTCAAGCGCGTTGCCGGCCGCAGCCGTCTGGCCACGGCGGCTCGAACCGCGTTGACCGCCGCCTACGAGTCGGACGGCGACAGCGCCCACGATTTATTGGGCAGGGCGCACGCGGCGCTGCGCCATGTGGGGGACGCCGATCCGCAACTCGCTCCCGCCGGGAAGCTGCTGGAGGAGGCCATGATCAACACCCAGGAAGCCGCGGAAGCGCTGCGGCGCTACCTGGACGTTCTCGACATCGATCCCGCCCGCCAGGAAGAGATCGAGCGCCATGCCGCCGCCCTCGAGGCCTTGGCCCGCAAGCACCGCGTGGGCGTTTTGGACCTTCCCGACCAGTTGCTGCGCATGGAAACGGAACTGGCCACGCTCGACAATGCGCAGCTCAGCCTGGCCGCCCTCGAGGTTGAACTGGCCGCGCTGACTCGCGAGTACCGCGCCGCCGCACAGCGTTTGACCTCGGCCCGCAAGACCGCCGCCGACACCCTCGGCCGGCACATCACCGAGCTCATGCAGGGGCTCGGCATGGCCGGCGGTCGGTTTGCGGTGAATATCGCGCCGAACGACACGGAATTCGGCGCGAAGGGCAGCGATGACATCGAATTCCTGGTGAGTGCGAATCCCGGACAAGCGCCCAAGAGCCTCGCCAGGGTCGCGTCCGGCGGCGAACTGTCGCGCATCAGCCTCGCGGTGCAGGTAGCGGCGGCCGCCAAGACCTCGGCCCTGTGCATGGTGTTCGACGAAGTGGATGCCGGTATCGGCGGTGCGGTCGCGGAAATCGTCGGGCGGCAATTGCGTGACCTGGGCGAACGTGCCCAGGTGTTGTGCGTGACTCACCTCGCGCAAGTGGCGTCGCAGGCTCACAGCCAGTTTCGAGTCACCAAGCTCTCCGACGGCAAATTCACGCGCACGGCGGTAAAGCCCTTGGGCCCGCCCGAGCGTGTCGACGAAATTGCGCGCATGTCGGGCGGGATCGACATCACCGAGCAGGCGCGCGCCCATGCGCGCGAGATGCTGGCGCGTGCCGCCCCGGCGGAGACTACGGCAAAGAAGAAACGCGCTCCCTCGGCGCGGCACTGAGGGCATCCCGAGGCGCGCAGCGGCAACCGGCCGCTTCGGAGACGTGACACTGCGAGCGAGTGGCGTCTGGAACGAGTGGCGTCGGCCTACTTGACGTTCGGGCGTTTCTGATTGGGGCAATTGGGCTTGCGGCAATGCCCGTACAGAATCAACGCATGATCGCTGATCTCGAACCCCAGACGCTTTGCCACCGCGTTCTGGCGCTCTTCGATTCCACCGTCCATGAACTCTTCGACCTTGCCGCAGTCCACACACACGATGTGATCGTGGTGCGCACCCTGATTGCCAGCAGCTTCTTGTAGATGTCCTCGGCGCTCATATGGCGCGCCGTGCCGTCAGCCAGAATGTCGAGGATTTTCAGTCGCGGCAGCGTCACCTTCAGGCCCGCATTGCGCAGGTCGTTGCTTTCGCTGGTCGAATCGGATTTCAGGCGCTGCGGCATGCTGTGCCCTCGGGTATGATGCAGGTCCAATTATCAATCATTTAACGGCTGCGCACCACTTTGATGAAAATATTTCGACGAGTTCTATTGGGAATGGCCGTCGGCGCGCTCGCGTCGGGATGCGTCTACCGCATCAACATTCAGCAGGGCAATTACCTGGACCAGGCGGCGGTCGAACAGGTCAAAGCCGGCATGACGCGCAGCCAGGTCCGGTACCTCCTGGGCACACCGATGGTCGCCGACAGCTTCAACAAGGAACGATGGGATTACATCTACTACCTGAAGAAGGGGCGCAGCCGTCACGTCGATTCGCGGCGCGTCACGGTGTATTTCGAGGGCGACAAGGTCGCGCGGCTCGACAAGCCGACGGCGGCCGAGGCGGCGGCGCAGGACGCTTCCGCAGCCAAGATCAAGAACGGCCGCACTTATTAGGCGCTTGCACGCCGGGATAGTTGCACTGCGCGAGGACCGGAATCATGCTCGTGCCCGAATTGACGGTTCCAGGCGACCCTGTCCTCCTTTTAGGGCTTTTTGCGCAGCTGTTTGGCGCGCTCGCGGCGGGCGACTTTGGGATCCGCGGCGAGCGGCCGATAAATTTCGATTCGATCGCCTTGCTGCAGAGCGTGATCCGTCCCGGTCAGTCTGCCGAAGATACCGAGCGCGGAATTCGCTAGATCCACGCCGATGAAATCAGGGTCGAGAGCGGCCAGGCGCAGGGCATCGGCAACGCGGGAACCCGGTGGGAGGCGCAAGACCTTGACGATGACGCGCTGCGGTTCTGCGTAGGCGATCTCGATCTGGAGCGGTTCGTCGCTCAATGGCCTAACCTGAATAGATTGTCCGCGCCCGCAGCACGAAGGCATCGACGATGGTGCCGCACAGCGACTCGAACACCGCGTTGAAGGCGCTCGCGGACAGGCGGTTCTTGAACTCGAATTCGATCCGAAAATACACGCGCGAGCCGCGCGTGCCGATCGGTTCGAAACGCCATTCGCCGGTCAAATTGCGGAACGGCCCGTGCATCAGCTGCATGTGAATTTGAGCATCTTGCTGCAAGGTATTGCGAGTGGTGAACTCGGTCTGCAGCACGCCGCGCGCCACCTTGAGGGCCGCTATGCGTTCGCCGGGGGAAACGTCCTCCACGCGCGCGCCCACGCACCAGGGCAGAAATTCCGGATAGCGAGCGACATCGTTCACCAAAGCGAACATCTGCGCGGCCGTATAGGTCACCAGTGCGCTGCGCTCGACTTCCTGCATTCGTGCTCCCTAGCGGCGTCGCCGCTCCCGAGGATTCTCCGGCAAAAGCGCGGGCACCGCCACCGGCGAATCGGTAGAATTGCCATGCGCTCCGCGCAACTCTAAACGGGGCCGAAGCGGCCCCGTCCGATGATTGTTGTGAAATAAGATGAAAACGACTGATAAATTGCCGCCGATCGCCGTCAATCGCAAAGCGCGCTTCGATTACTTCATCGAAGAGCGCTTCGAGGCCGGAATTTCCCTCATGGGTTGGGAAGTCAAAAGCATGCGCGCCGGCAAGGCGCAAATTGCCGAAGCCTATGTGTACTTGAAAGGCGGTGAAGCCTTCCTCTTCGGTGCCCACATCAACGCGCTGAACTCGGCATCGACTCACGTCGACACCGATCCCACGCGCACGCGCAAGCTCCTGCTCAACAGGCGCCAGCTCGACCACATGGTCGGGGCGGTCGAGCGGCGCGGATACACCATCGTGCCGCTGGAGCTGTACTGGAAGGAAGGCCGGGCCAAGCTCGAAATTGGCCTTGCGAAGGGCAAGAAGCAGCACGACAAGCGCGCCAACGAGAAGGATCGCGACTGGCAGCGTGACAAGGGCCGGATCCTCAAGGCCGCTCGACGCTGACGCGGCGTCGGCAGGGTCATTTGGTTCGCGGGAACATACCGCGTACACTATCCGCTCGATTGGGGCCGACCGGTTTCGACATGGGTTGCGAAACTGCAGGGGCGTACCGAGGTGCAGGTTACCTCGTAAAACTGACTTGCAAACTTATAGTTGCCAACGAAGACAACTACGCTCTAGCTGCCTAATCGCAGCTGAACCGGCGAGAACAATAGACGCGGCTACGTACGTAGATCTTGTAGCGTAGGACTTATGGACGGGGGTTCGATTCCCCCCGGCTCCACCACTTCCCCGGCCTCGTGGCTGGCACATGGCAAACTTCGCATTAATTCTTCAAAATTATCTTAACGTTATGAAATTTAAGAATACTCTGCCTGCTGACGTTGCGAAGCGTCGGTTCGGCAGTGCCTAACCAGCTATATGGCTAGGCGCAAACGGCGCCCTCGTTGCATTGACCGGATCGCAAATCATCGAGCCGCATGCAGTGGTTACTTCTGCGCGTAGTCGTTCTTGTAGATCTTCCCGCCCTTCATCACGAACCTCACGACTTCGAGGGTCCGGACGTCCTCCAGCGGATTACCATCGACTGCCACAATATCGGCCCATTTGCCCGGCTGGAGCGTTCCAATCTTGTCGCTCCAGCCGAGGAGCTCAGCCGCATTAACGGTCGCCGACTGTATGGCGGCGATCGGGGACAGTCCGCTGCGGACCATCGAGGAGAATTCGCGGCTATTGAGTCCGTGAGGATAGACGCCAGCGTCTGTCCCGAACGCAACTTTGACACTGCTCCTGAACGCCCGCGACAAATTCGTCCTCGCAACCGGCAGGACCTCGCGTGCTTTAGCGGCCAGAAACGGCGGCAAATGGAGGGCTTGCGTGTTCTCCAGCAGAAAATCACCGACGTACAGGGTTGGAACCAGGTACGTGCCGTGCGCTTTCATCGCCGCAATGCCTTCGTCGGTAATGAAGGAGCCATGCTCGATTGAATCCACGCCGGCCTGCGCCGCCCAGAGGATGGCCTGCGAGCCGTGCGCATGTGCCGCCACCTTGCGTCCCAGGCGATGCGCTTCGCTCACGATCATCTTCATCTCCTCCAGTGAGTACTGCGCAGCCTGGGGGTCATCCCCCTTGGTTAGCACGCCGCCCGAAGCCATGAATTTGATCAGGTCCGCTCCGTATTTGATCTCCTCGCGCACTTTGCGCTGAACTCCGTCGACACCGTCCGCCACGCTGGCGAAGCTCGCGTGGTACTCCCACGGCAGCATTGTGTTATCGAAGTGGCCTCCCGTAATACTCAGCGGCATGCCGCTGACCAGCATGCGTGGCCCGATCACGTCACCGTCGTTGACGGCGTCGCGCAACGCGACATCCGTGAATCCCCACGCTCCGACATTGCGCACGGTCGTGAAACCTGCGAGCAACGTCTTGCGAGCATTCGCTGCGCCGATGAGTGTCTGTCGCGCCTCGCTGATGCCCAGCAGCTCGTACCCGAAACTGCTCGGGTTCAGCGTCAGGTGTACGTGACAATCGATCAGTCCGGGCAAAACGGCGGCATTGCCAAGATCGACGAGACTCCACCCCGCCTCGGCCGTTGCCGTCCCGGGCGCCACGCGTGTGATCTTGTCTCCTTCGATCGAAATATTCTGATTTGTAAGCCAACGCCCGCTGCTCACATCAAGCAGCCTGCCGGCATGAACAATAATTCGGTCCGAGGCCGGCGTTGCTGTTTGGGCGATGCCCGCGCCGTGACCGAGCGTCATCAATACAAGGACGCCCCACAGCGCTGCAATGACAAGTCTCTTCATCGGTTGCTCCAGCGGATGGCAGCTTCGCAGACCCGCCGCCCCAGAGTGCGGCCTGCCAGGAGGTCCGCCTCGTTAGGAAACAATTCGGCCGGTGTCCACGGATGCGCCGTTGCCATCGCTCCCAACCAGCCACCGAGCCGGTTGACGCCTGCGGGCTCATAGATTTTCGGTCCGACCTCCTCAAAGCGGGCTTCGCTGTGGCCGACCCAGACCATTCCGTGCTGCATGGCCAGTGTGACGAAAGTCTGCAGGGTGTGTAACTTGTCGCCGCTTGGATAGAACGAGCACGTGAATCCCGCCGCAAGCTTGTTGGCCCAGGCGCGCGGATAAAACCGTCCGCTGGTGGCGTCAATGAAGCATTTCATCTGGCCGGAGACATCACCCATGCTTGTCGGTGCACCGAAGATGATGGCGTCGCTGGCATCCAGCGAAGTCATGATCTCGTTGTTCTCCCAGCGACCATTCACGATGTCACCACCGGCGATCTCCAATCTGGAAACCCTGGCTCCCTGCACCGAGGCTGCACCGTGCTCGACGGCTTCGGCGAGCCTTGCGGTATGCCCTGAGTTGGAGTGGTAAACGATGGTTACTGCAGTCATGGATACTCCTCACACGAACGACCGGTTCGCGGCATTCCGCGTGCGGGAAGTGGCAATCGGTTTTTGGTCGTCATTAGATGATATCTATCATCTCATAGTGGCAAAAAAAAAATCAGCCGCGAACAGCGGCCAAATAAAACTGACTCGCCTGCCTGAGGAAGCGCCGACGCCGCTCGTCATCGGTCATGAGGCGAGCGAGTGTCAGCGTGCCCGCGATGCCGGAGAACAGCACGTTCGCTTGGGATTCGCGGTCCTCTTCCGTCGCACCGGGCACCAGCTTTGCGAGCCGCTGAATGCGCCCCCGCACCGCTCGCTCGAGGGCAGCCCGCGTCCCGCGCGGATGCCGCACCAACTCCGAAGCGAGGGCCGCAACAGGACACCCGTCGGCGATATCGTTGCAGTGTTCGGAGTCGAGATACCCTTCGATGAACGCCGCCAGCTTCTCTTCCGGCGGAGCGCGCTCGATTGCGGAAGCTATTCGTTGGTTGGGTTCCTGAAGCGCGAGCTCGAACGCTTCGAGGAAAAGCTCCTCCTTGCCGGCAAAATGCCGATAGAAGCCGCCGTGCGTGAGACGAAGGTCGCGCATCAACGCTGCGATGCCCGGCCCCTCGCCGCCCTGCTTTCGAAACCGCTTCGCGGCTGCGCGGACGATTCGCTCCCGCGTCTGTTGTTTGTGTTCGGCTGGATATCGCATCGGATTGCCTTTTGAGATGATATATATCATCTCATAGCAATCGTCAAGCGTCTTTCACCCAGGGCGGCCTCAGTCGCACAGCGAGTCCAAGAGCTCTCAACCCGAATGCCGACAAGCCCCTCGTCGGTCCGGCCGCCCACGCGATAACGGCATGGCTGAACGCCTCTGTTGCGAGGTCAGAGGTGATTTTCCGGCGGATCCGCGGCACCAAGGCGGTGGAACCCGTGTTGGGCCAGGCCGTGTGCCTGATCGCGAAGCGGGGCTCGCAGCCTCACCCCCCGAATCAGCGAAGGGACGGCGGGCGGCGCCGCTGCGACCTCAGGCAAATGCGCGCTGCTCCTTGCGCGATAACCACAGACCCTCGCCCGCGTAGATCAGCAGCGCCGCCCAGATGAGCGCGAAGCCGATGGCTTGCGTGCGGTCGAACCGCTCGTGAAACGCGAACACGCCGCAAGCGAACTGCAATGTCGGCGCGATATATTGAAGTACTCCGACGGTTGAGTACCGAAGCAGGCGCGCTCCGTACGCGAACAGGAAGAGCGCGATCGCGGTCAGCGGCCCGCTTCCGATCAGGAGTGCATGGATCGCGGGTCCCGCATGACCCAGCGCGCCGGTGCCCGCAGACTCACACCAGAAGAGATACGCCACGGCGAAGGGAAGGAGCACGAGCGTTTCGGTCGCGAGTCCGGGCAGCGATTCGACCTTAACGACCTTGCGGATCAGGCCGTAAGTTCCAAACGAGAATGCCAGAACCAGCGCGATCCACGGCGGGCGGCCGGCCACGATGGTGAGATAGGCGACACCGGTTGCTGCCAGCGCAACGGCCGTCCATCGCGCGCGGGTAAGCCTCTCGGACAGTAGGGCCACTCCCATCAACACGTTGACCAGCGGGTTGATGAAATATCCCAGACTGCTCTCGACGACATGGCCGTTCATGACGGCCCAGACATAAACGATCCAGTTGATGGTTATCAACGTTGCGGTGACGGCGAGTCGCCAGACGACGCTGCGATTCGCGAGCGTGGCGCGGAGACTGGACAGCTCACCGCGCATTGCCATCCAGGCGAGCACGAACACGCATGACCAGACAACGCGATGCGCGATGACCTGGAACGGTGAGACGTGGCGCAGCGGGTGGAAGTAGAGAGGAAATACGCCCCACATCGCAAACGCGGCGGCGGCTGCGGTGAAACCCTTGCTGGTCTTCGTCATGCGGGGTGAAACATAGCAGATCGCCCCTTACCTCGCTTTCCAGCTGTCACGAATTCTTAACACGAATTCCTAACCCGTTTCGGGAATAAAGCGCGCCCGCCCTCAGTCTTTTCCAACGTCGATGGCAAGAACCGTTTCTCGCCGCGCGAGACGGGCACTGTAGCGGACCAAACTCTGAGGGGGTGCCGCTTTGGGTGGAAAGACCAGCACAGCAGCCTGCTCTCGTTCATCGGGGACGCCTACCTGAACGAAATGGGAGTCACGAACCGATTGCGGCCGAAGGACGAGACGACCATAGGGAAGGTTACGCCGGATCCGGAAGATGTTCCCGATGAGCTGGGATTGGCCGACATCGATCACTTTTCGCTGTTCGTCCGCGGCACGAAAGTTCCGCCGCGCGATACGGCCCTGGCGGCTACCCCGGGGCAAGCGGCGCTGCATGCGCCGCTTGCCACCGCCGATCGAAACCCTGCACGATGTTGCAGATCTGCCGACGCAAAACGACACGCGCCCATGAACCGCTTGCGCGTTATCCCGGGCACCGGGGGCCGCTACTGCTCGGGCACGAGAACGCTGCTGCCAACGAAAAAATGCGCGCGGCCATCTGCCGAGACAATCGCCACTCGCTGGCACAACCCCGTCCTCTTGGAGTAATCTGGAATTCACACGCCGGTTGAGCGGTCACGCGCAAAGGACTGACGCCCGGCCCACCAATTTTTCGGCCAATCGTGGCCTGAGGCGTTTCAAACTCATGACCCGGATCGAAGTTCCGAATTCCACGGGAAGGCGCCGGTCGACCGGCCGTCTCGGCCGTTGGTTCATGATATTGCTGCTGGTGCTCATTGTCGGCAGCGGACTGTGGACGTGGCTGACACTGGCGTGGGCGTATGCCGAGGGAGAGCGCGCCGGCGTACTGCAGAAATTCGTACGCCGCGGCTGGATTTGTAAAACCAGGGAAGGTGAAATCGCGCTGTACTACGGCGGTGGCCAATACATGGGCGCGGGCATATCGCCTCAATTATGGGACTTCAGCGTGCGCGACAAGACGGTCGCGGACCAGCTCAGCAAAGCCGTGGGTCACCGAGTTCAGCTGCACTATACCGAGCATCCCGGGATCCCCACCCCCTGCTTCGCAGAAACCCGTTTCTTCGTGGATCGCGTGACCGTGACCGACAACGAGCCCGGCGCCGCCCCGGGCGCACCGTCGCCGACGGCCCTGAGTGCTCCGGGGGCCGCCCCATCGTCCGCCCCCGCTCCTGCGCCGACTGCGCCCCCGCGTTAGGAAAACCGGCGCGCCGAACTCGCCACTTGCTCGGCGATGCTCACGGCGGTGCGCAGCGCGAGCAGTCCGTCTTCGCCGCTCACGGGAGGCGCGCAGCCGGTCGCGTCATCCTGGAATAGGCGCAGCTTGCGCTCGGTCTTCAAGCTCACACGGCTGGCAGTTGCGTTCGCAACGCAGCCGTTGGCGAAACGCAAGCGCGCATTCGCGATGTCGATTTCCCTGGAAAATACGCTGCTGCCGATCGCGTCGACCGCCACCACCGGAGAGCGCACGATGCTCAAGATCAAATCGATGTCGTGGATCATGAGATCCAGCACCACATCGACGTCCGTGCCGCGATACTTGAACGGCGCCAGCCGCGCCGACTCGATGAAACGCGGAACGGTCAAGCTGGGCTGTACCGCCTGAACCGCGGCGTTGAATCGTTCCAAGTGACCGACTTGCAGAACGCGGTTGGCGCGGCGCGCCAGCTCGATGAGGCTTTCGCCCTCCTCCACGGTCACGGTCATCGGCTTCTCGACCAACACGTTCGCGCCGGCGTCGAGAAAATCCTTGGCGACATCGTAGTGCAAGGGAGTCGGGGTCACGATGCTCACGGCATCGACATGGCCCAGCAATTCACGATAGTCGGCATAGGCCGCAACGCTCAATTCGGCGGCCACCGCCGAACGCGCCGCCGCGGACGGGTCAGCGACGCCCACCAAGTGTGAGTTGGGCAGGCTCGCGTATTTCTGCGCATGGAATCGGCCCAAGTAGCCGACCCCGACCACCGCCGTGCGTATCAAGGCGGCGCGTCTCGTCGCCACTTGCTGCGGGCGCGGTAATCCTGACGTAATTGCAAGGTGGCTCCGCCGACGATGGCGAGCGCGGCTCCGCCAAAGCACAGCAGCCCGCGCCAGACGGTCCAAAGTCCGGCCCACAGCGACCACAGCATCGACCCGATCGCCAATATCACCCCGATGCCGATGAAGGCCCAGGGCTTTGCCTCGTACAGTGTCTGAGGGGTCCAGGATCGCATACTGTGATTCTACAGCGCCGGGCGGCCGGGGGCCGGATTCGTTTACAATCGGGCGCATGATACGGAGAATCCTTCAGAGCCTGGGGCTGAGCAGTCCGTGGTCCATGGAACTTGGGGTGGCCGCCCTCGGACTGCTGACCGGTGTGGGTATCATGCCCGTGCTCATCTTCTACGCCGGCGTCGCCACGCTCGGCCGCTACGAGGGTGCCACCCTTAAGCATCTGTATCACAGCCTGTTCGTGGGCTTCGGAGAAGGGTCCATTGCTTCCTGGGTGGTGCTCCTCGGCCCCTATGGGCTTTACCTTCTCTTCAAGGGCCTTCGAGCCTGGTGGCGGGCCAGCGCGCACTTAACCTAATTCGCGATTCAAGTTCCGGGCGGCGCGGACGCTAACTGGCAAATAGGCGGATTTTGATCCGATTTTGACTGTTGGAGCCGCGCGTGAATCCCGAGATCGAAGCTCATCTTCGCATGTCCGTCAATTTCCCCTCGCCGCCGGGCGTGGCGACGCACATCATCGAGCTCGCACAAGATCCGGACATCGAGATGGGCAAGGTGGCCAAGGCCCTGAGCATGGACTCTGCGCTCTCGACGAAAATTCTGCGCATCGCCAATTCGCCGCTGTATGCCCAGCGCCGCAAGAGCGAGAATCTGCGTCAAGCGTTGGTGGTGTTGGGATTGAATGCCACTCTGACCCTTGCCTTGAGTTTTTCCCTGGTGAAGTCCCTGCGGGGCGGCAAACCGAACGGCCTCAACTACGGCCTGTATTGGCGCCGCGCCCTGCTCGCGGCGACCGCGGCGCGTGCGCTCGGCGATGCCATGCATCAATCATTGGCCGAAGAAATATTCCTGGCAGCACTGCTCCAGGATGTGGGCATGTTGGCGCTGGACAAGACGGTGCCCGATTTGTACTCCCAGGGAGAAGCCCTGCAACGCAACCATGTCGCGCTGGCCGAGCACGAAAAGAAACGTTTGGAAGTCGATCATGCGGAGATAGGCGGCTGGTTGATGAAGGGCTGGAATCTACCCGAGCGCCTGCATCGTGCGATCGCGCACAGCCACCAATTGGAGCTCAGCTTCACCAGCGACCCCGCGCAGATCTTCGATCGCTGCGTCGCCCTCTCGGGACCCGTGGCGGATCTATTCTTGCTGGACCCCGAACAGCGGCAGTTCGCCGAGACGGCGCTGTGCGCCGAACGGAGCCTCGGGCTCGATAAAATGTCCTTCGGCCAGGTCTTGGGCACCATCGGCGCCATGATTCCCGAGACGGAAGCCATCTTCGAGACCGACTTGCTGGCCAGACAGCATCCGGAATTGATTCTCGAGCAGGCGCGCGAGGTATTGATGCTGCGCAGCCTGCATGCGCTTCGCGAGATCAACACATTGCGGGCGGCGGCGGAAGGCTCCTCGTCGCGGGTGCTCGAGCTCGAGGAAGAGACCCGCCGCGACGCGCTGACCGGCGTCTACAACCGCGCCTATCTCGATCAATTCCTGGGGCGCGAATTCGACAGCTCGACGCGCCACAAATGGCCCTTGAGCGTGGCCTTCGCGGATCTGGATAACTTCAAGGCCATCAATGATAGCTTCGGTCACCAGGCCGGAGATCGCATTCTGCAGGCGACCGCGCGCATACTTCGCGGCAACACCCGCGAGTCCGATCTGATCGCGCGCCACGACGGAGAAAAGTTCGTCGTGGTGCTGCCGGCAACCGATGCCGAGACGGCGCGCAGCATTTGCGAACGCATCGTGATGGCGTTTCGCAATACCGGGCATGTCATCGGATCCGGTCACGCCACGGTGACGATCTCCATCGGCTGCGCCACACACGGAACTCCGACGCATTTCAACGACGTCTCCGACCTCGTCAAAGCCGCCGATCAGGCTCTGTACACCGCCAAATCGCGCGGCCGCAACCGTTCAGTGCCCTTCGATCGGCAGATATCCGCGGCGCTTGCCCGCATAGGTTGAGCCCATTCGCCGCGGGCTCCCTGCCGGCGTCTTGCTCACGGCGACTCGCCCTGCTCACGGGACTTATGTCGTGGCGCGGCCGCCTTATGTCGTCATCGACTTGAGCTGCGTCACAGTTTTGCGACGTCGCCGGCTTCTCGCTGTCGCAATTTGGGAACATGTGCGGGACGGCAGAATCAAAAACACAGCAAGAGCTATTGACGAGTTGGTTTTTTTTGGAGAGGGAAGACGATGGCGAGCGACGACAAGACCGGGAATGATCCGGATTCAAAATTCAGTTTCGGCGTACGCGAGCTGCGGCAGGCAAACGTAGCGCAGGAGCTCAGCGTGGATGCCGCGCCGCTCAAGGCGGCGAACGAAAAGCGCGGCTTCGATCCCTACAACACCTCCGGCAGCTTCGATCGCAAGAAAAACTGGACGCGGGTCGGCAAACGCTAGCCGGCTACGTCGGCGCCCTGTGATCGCGGCTGACGCGGAACTCACTGTTGGGATACCAGCGCGGGAATCTCCGGGTGCGCGCCACCCGGTTGCCGACATCGTAATATAGCGTGAGGTCATCGAGCGTGCCGCGCACGTCCCAGTCCGGCGAGTATTGATCGCTCGGCTGGTGATAGCGATGCGCCATGTAGTCGTCGAGTCGCGCCCGCCCCCAGACGGGCCCGCGCGCGGTGTCGTCGAGACCGCCTTTTGCATACAGCGCCGGCACACCGGCCTTCGCAAAGCTGAAATTGTCCGACTGAAAATAGAGTCCCCGTTCCGGCGTGGGTTCGGGGGTAATCTCGCGGCCCTGAAGCAACGCCACCGCCCGCACGTACTCTTCCAGATCAGTGTTCCCGACGCCGAACACCGTCACATCGCGCGTGGGTCCGCCGAAGTGCAGCGTATCCAGATTGAGCACGGCCGCCGTGTCCCGCAAGGGGAAAACCGGGTTCTCAGCGTAGTATTCGGACCCCAACAGGCCGGCTTCCGCGCCGGTCAGGGCCAGAAACACGATCGACCGGTCCGCGACGGGCTTGGTGCGGACGAAGGACTGCGCCAATGTCAGGAGGCCTGCCACTCCGGACGCATTGTCGATCGCGCCATTGAAGATATTGTGGCCCGGGCGGGCGGGGTCGCGGCCCAAATGATCCCAGTGCGCGCTGTACACGACATATTCGCGGCGGCGGCTGCCGCCCGGCAATTGCGCGATTACATTGGCGGAGGTGAACAGGCGAACGCTGTTATGGAGCGTGGCATCGATGCGGAGACCCATTGGCACCGCCTTGAATCCCGCACGGGCCGCCGCCGCCGTGGTGGCTGCGAAGTCGAGCCCGGCCGCGGTGAACAAGGCGCGCGCCGCATCCTTTTGGATCCAGCCTTCGATGGCCGCGCGTCCCGCATCGCCATCCGCCGTCGAGAGGCCCAGCTGCGCCCCGGTCCAGGTGCTCTGCACGATGCTCCAGCCGTAACCGGCCGCATCGCCATCGTGGACGAGCAACACGCCTGCGGCCCCCTGCCGGGCAGCTTCCTCGATTTTGTAGGCCCAGCGCCCGTAATAAGTCATGGTGCCGCCCCTGAAGACCTTGGGGTCCTTGGTGGCGTATCCCGGATCGTTGACCAGGACCACGACGGTCTTGCCGTGCACGTCGATATCGGCGTAATCATTCCAGGCGTACTCCGGGGCCACGATGCCGTAACCGGCGAACACGAGCTCGCTGCTCCGCAGCTCCGCCTGCGGGGAGCTGCGCTTGCTCCAAATGACCATGTCCTTGCCGTAGGCAAGCGTGAGGGTCCCGTTACGGCCCGCGGCGGACAGGGACGCATCGGCGCCGGCCAGACTCTCGACCATCGGCACCTGCTGCAGGAAACTCTCGCCGTTTCCCGGTTTCAAGCCCAGTTTGCGAAACTGCTCGACCAGGTACGCGACCGTCTTTTCCTCGCCGGGGGTGCCGGGTTTTCGGCCCTCGAAGTCATCCGAAGCCAGCACGCGGACATGGTTGCGGTAGACCGTTTCGTCGATATCGGTGGAAGGAGGGGGGACCTTGCGTCCCGCACCCGCACAAGCCGACAGCAGCAGGCCCGCGGACGCCAAGACGCCCCAATAACCCCGAATTCGCATGATACAGCCCACTCCTCGTTCAGTTGCGGCGCGGCCAATAGAGCAAAATCACCGCACACAGGCAGGCGGCGGTGGCGAGGTGCGCCCAGCCGCGCCACGGACGTGCCTTGACCTGCCCCAGGAAACTCCCCGCGCTGGCGGCGGTCAAAACGCCAAATGCAATCAAGCTCGCCACGAGCTGCGGCAATTCATGCGACAAATCGGGGTGCTCGCCGGCCAGGACGCAGAACACGATCAGGACGGCGCCCAGGCCGAAAGTGATCGATGCCGCCGACCCCAGCACGATACCGATCAAAACAGTGAACGGACGCATACCTTAGGGCTCATATACACTTGCTAGCGGGGGCGGGCTTCTCTAGCCTTGAAGGGAATTGGGGACCGGAGTTTACAGGAGAACTGGTACGGTGATGACTAATAGGCCTTCGGCCAATCGTTCGCGCTGGATAACCGGCATCGCCGTCTGCGCGAGCGCAGTGGGGCTTGCCGCCCTGTTGGGCGCGGCCATGACGCCCTCGCCCGCCGTTCCGACAGCGACCGCGGTGCTCGCGCCCACGGAGCAGGAAAACTACGTCGCGCGCCGCGTGGCCGACATCGTCGCGCGTGAACACTACCGGCGGGCGCCGCTCGACGATCATCTCTCGAGCTTGATCCTCGACCGTTACCTCGACGCCATCGACAGCGGCAGAAGCTATTTCTACGCGAGCGACATCGCCGAATTCGAGCGCTACCGCTATGAGCTCGACGATGCCATCAAAGCCGGCGACGTGGAACCCGCATTCGTGATCTTCCGGCGCTATCAACAGCGCAGCCGCGAGCGCATGGCCTATGCGATCGAGCTGCTGAACAAGAAGCCTGACTTCGACGTCGACGAATCGTTCAATTTCGATCGCGAGAAGGAACCCTGGCCGGCGAACACCACCGAAATGAACGAGCTCTGGCGCAAGCGCGTGAAGAACGATGCGTTGTCGCTCGTGATCGCCGGCAAGCAATGGACCGAAGCCGCCGATGTCTTGCGCAAACGCTACGAGCATGTCGCGAAACGCATGGATCAGAGCAAACCCGAGGATGTGTTCGAAGCGTTCATGAATGCTTTCGTGCTGTCCCTGGATCCGCACTCGAATTACTTTTCGGCGCGCAACTCCGAGGAATACAACATCCAAATGAGCTTGAGCTACGAGGGCATCGGCGCCTCGCTGCAGCTGACGGACGATTACGTCACGGTGATCGACGTCATCGCGGGCGGTCCGGCCGCGACCAGCGGCAAGCTCGCCGCCAACGACCGCATTACCGCGGTCGGCGAAGGCAAGACAGGAGAGCTGACCGACGTGATCGGTTGGCGCCTGGACGACGTCGTGCAGAAGATTCGCGGGCCCGGCGGCACGCTGGTGCGCCTCCAATTGCTGCCGGCGGGCGCGGCGCCCGGTTCGCCGCAGAAGGTGGTGGAATTCACGCGCAACCGCGTGTCGCTCGAGGCTCAGGCCGCGCACAAGGCGATGCGGGTCCTGCAGCGCAACGGCCACGATGTGAAAGTCGGCATCATCACCGTTCCGAGCTTCTACCAGGACTACGACGCCAGCCGCGCCGGGGCGAAGGATTATCGCAGCACGACCCGCGACGTGCAGCGCCTGATCACTGAACTCCGTAAAGACGGTTCCGACGCCCTGATCATGGATCTGCGCGCGAACGGCGGCGGGTATCTTCCGGAAGCCGAGTCGCTCACGGGTCTGTTCATCGACCGGGGACCGGTGGTGCAGCTGCGCGATACCACCGGACGCATCGAGGTCGACGACGATCCCGATCCGGCGGTTTTCTACAGCGGCCCGATGATCGTGCTGGTGGATCGGTTCAGCGCCTCGGCCTCGGAAATCTTTGCCGGCGCCATCCAGGACTACGGCCGCGCCCTCATCGTCGG
>WNFI01011815.1_pt1 | contig 19553 bp, 15 predicted proteins | sample 5400471 | NCBI WGS metagenome assembly WNFI01 (sample SAMN13153348, study PRJNA577476) | soil metagenome | isolation source: 100 cm saprolite on Douglas fir-dominated hillslope | place: USA:California | collected 2013-09-17
GATCGCCGGCAGCTCCGCTCCCGCGATGTGCAGCCTCTCGGGCAGGTGCTTGCCGTCACCGGACAGACCGTAGCGCTCGGTCACGTCCGGTCCCGACTGGCCGCGGACGCGGATGAGATATTCGTGCCCGGCCCAGCCGGAGCTCTGGTCTGCGACGCCTCCCTCCGCCGACACGACGCTGCGGGCTCCCGGCGTGAAGCTGCGCCGGGAGCCGCCGTAATCGAGCACGAACTCGCCGTGCCCCTGCCTCACGGTGAGAAAGTCCCCGCGCGCGATGCGCGCGAGCAGCACGTGCGCCATGGGCGAGTACTGCAGCGGATCCGGGCGCGGTGCGCCCGGTCCGCCCGGCGCGGCGGCGGGCTCCTCCGGCAGCTCCTCCGCGGACGGCGTGCGGCTCGCGCTTCCCCCGCGCGTCCCCCCGCGCGTCTGCGGAGCGGGTGAGCTCTGGCGGCGTCCGATCCGGCTGCGCGCCGCGGCGCGCAGCCGCTCGATGAGCTTCTGCGGGTCATCGCTCGCGGCGCGGTCGAGTCTCCACGCGCCGGCGAGCGTGAGGCCGGCGGGGGCTTCCTCCGCGAGCTGCCCCGTCACGCATGCGCCCAGCATGCCTGCGCCCAGCGCGCACGAGGCCCACAGCCTCGCGGCGGCGGCGCCGCGCCGCGTGCCGGCCCGCGCGTGCGGGAGAGGCCGGCTCATGCGACTGCCGCCTCGAGGAAGGCGAGCCGGCAGGCGTCCGCATCGAGGCGCCCCCGCACGCCGAGCGGCACCGCCTCGTTGAGATCACCGTGGCCTATGGGGAAGCCGGCGGCGCAGGGGAGCCCGGCGGCGAGCGCGAGCTCGCGCAGCACCTCCGCGCTGCTCCAGGGGCCGTCCTTCTCCTCGCAGGCCGTGAACGAGCCCAGCACGATGCCGCGGATGCGCTTGAAGACGCCGGCGAGCTCGAGGTGAGTCCACATGCGATCGATACGGTAGGGACGCTCGCCCTGGTCTTCGAGCAGAAGGATCGCGCCCTCGAGATCGGGCATGAAGGGCGTGCCGATGAGGCGCGTGAGGACCGAGAGGTTGCCGCCGATCAGCGGCCCTTCGGCGAGGCCGCCGACGTGGGTCAGGGTCCCGTGCAGCGGCGGGGCGGGCGCTGCGGACTCGAGCAGCGCGAAGAGGCGCTCGGCGGCGGACTGCGCCAGGCGCGGCAGCTGGGTGAGCACCGGGCCGTGGATGCTCACCCGACCGGCGGCCTGCAGCCACAGGTGGAGCGCGGTGATATCGGAGAAGCCGATGAGCGGCTTTGCCGGACCCGGTACGTTCCCGGGCGCCAGTCGCGCCAGCAGCCGCGTCGCGCCGTAACCGCCGCGGGCGCAGAACACCGCACGGATCTCAGGATCGGTGAGCGCGGCGGTGAGCTCGGTGAGTCGGCGCGCATCGCTCCCGGCGAGGTAACGGTGGCGCTCGAAGACCCCTGCGCCGTGCTCGGCGCGGTAGCGCGAGGAAATCAGCGCCAGTCCGGCTTCAAAGGCAGCCCGATCGAAGGCGCTCGCCGGGGCGATGACCGCTACGCGGTCGCCCGGACGCAACGGGGCTGGCGGTCGGCAGGCTGCTCTCAACGGTGCTCCTTTCGGCGCGGACTGTAGTCACGCCGCAAAAGGAACGTCAATGATCCGTGGCGCCGCGAGTGTCGGCGCGCCCTCAATCCGACAGCGATTTCAGATCCGAGAGCAGCGCGGTGCGGCCGCGGTCGAGCTGATTGATGCGCTGCACGGCGGCGCGCAGGGCGATGAAGTTCTGCACCGGGGCGGCGTGCAGGCGGCGGTAGGTGTTGCGCGCCGCGACCCACCGGCGCGTCATGCGCACGTAGCGTGCCGCAACTTCGCGGCGCATCGTGATGATGCCGAGGACCGTCGTGCGCATCGGCGCCAATCACGCTTGAAAGCGGGCCGCGCTAACAGTGCAGCCGTCACAGTTTCACCGTGCGCGCCGCACCGCCCGGCGCGAGAGCCGCGCGCTCGCCGCGGCCTTCGGGCGCCGCTCGGCTGAGGCGGAGTCAGGTGAGGGAGACGACGAGCTTGGCGGAGTGACTGCGCCAGTTGATCGGGATGATGAACGAGCGCAGCCCCGGCTTCTGGGGTATCTGCGGCTTCTCGCCGGTGAGGACGCTCGGCACCGAGATGACGAAGTCGCGGCCGAAGTCGCGCCGTGCGTTGCCGGAGATCGTGTTCGCCACCTCGCCGACCAGGTCACGCATGGTCTCGTTGCTGAAATCGTTCTCCTGCATCTTCATCAGCAGCACGGTCAGCATCGCCTTGGGCGCGGTGAAGTACACGACGCCCTCGCGCTTGCCGGAGATATTGATGACCCCGGTGTACTCGTGCACCGCGGGCGGGGGCTTCGTTCAGCTGGCGGTCCGTGAACGGCTTGTTGAGGAAGCCGTTCGCGCCGCGCTCCATGGCCTCGACGGCGGTCGCCTTGTCGGCGAGAGCCGAAACGACCAGGATCCGTATCGCGGGCTTGAGGGCCACCAGCTTGCCGATGCACTCGATCCCGTCCATGCGCGGCATGGTGAGATCCATGGTGACCACATCCGGGTCGGTCCGCTTGAACAGCTCGAGCGCCTCCTCGCCGTTGCCGGCGGAGCCCACCACTTGCAGCTCCTCGAAGTGCTGCGAGCGCTCGATGCGCCGGCGCATGATGTTCGAGTCATCGACGATCATGAGCTTGAAAGAGCGCCTCTCCTTGCCGTTCACGGTCGTATGGGTGTCCATCGCCGTGCCTCAGGCGACCGCCGCGCTGATCGCCGGATTGCCGGGCAGGATGATCTTGAAGCGCGTGAATCTTCCCGGGTGCGTGCTGACCCCGATCTTGCCGCCGTGCGCGTAGACGCTGCGCGCCACCACGTCCATGCCGACGCCGCGCCCGGCATCCATGGAGACATCGTCCTGCGTGGAGAAGCCTGGACGGAAGATGAGAGACATGGCGGTGCGTGAATCCATGGCGCACGCTTCCGCTTCGCTGATCAGCTGCCGCCGTACGGCGGCGGACTTGAGCGCGTTCGTGGCGATGCCGACGCCGTCGTCCTCGAAGACGAGCTCGTAGTCCTCGCCGATCTTGCGGAAGTGGACGCTCACGAGGCCAGAGTCCTGCTTGGCGTGCGCGCGGCGCTGTTCGGGCGGCTCGATGCCGTGCACCGCGGCGTTGCGCAGCATCTGAATGAGGCAGTCCTTGATCATCGCGGCATAGGAAGGTGGCACATTGGCGAGCCCGCTCAAGTTCAGCCGGAAGCGCTTGCCGTGATCGAGCGCCATCCGCTCCGCCATCAACTGCAGCACCGGCGAGAGATCCTCGAGCGCGTGCGGGGCGGGGGCGGCGACGCCGTTTGCGCCCGCGGCGTCCGCGGCGCCGGCGGTGTGCGGGGCGGGGGCGGCGGCACGCGCGCCGGCTGCGCCCTCCTTGAGGTCCGTCAGCCGCGCGCCCATCTCGCGCACCCCGCGCAGATGCGCGAGCAGCTCATCGAGCTTGAGCACGAGCGGCAGGAAGTCGTTGCCCGAGAGCGCGGGCTTCTTCTTGCAGTCGGCCACCATCTGCTCGAGGGCGTGCACGCGGCTCGCGACGCTCTTCAGGTCGAGCGCCGAGGCCTCGCCCTTGATGCCGTGCAGCTCGCGCAACAGCCCGCCGAGCTTCTTGCGGAATTCCCCGTCGGTGCGCGCCGGCTCCCTGAGGATCGTGTTGACGAGCTTCAAGCTCGTTTCGGCGGTGTCGAGGAAGGACAGCAGCTGCAGCGGATCGAGGTGCAGCATGCCGAGCATCACGTCGAGCTGCGCGTTGGCGTTGTCCTGCGAATCCTGCAGCTCGCGCGCCAGCAGCACGCTGGAGGTGATGTCGCCGACCGCGCACAGCACGTGTTTGACGCCGCCATCGGCGCCCGTGACGCGGTGGAAGTCGAACTGCAGGTAGCGCGTCTCCCTGCCCCCGTGGCCGTTGTCCATGGTGATCTCGAGCTGGCCCAGGGGATTGATGCTCTTCATCAGGTTCTCGTGGGCGCGGTCGCCCCACAGGAGCTTGATGTACTTGGTGGCGGTGGTGAGCGTCGCCGGCGGCACCAGCTCTTTCAGCAGCTCCTCGAATGACAGGCCGGCGAAGTCCCGGCGGCTGAACATGTGCGTGAGCGCCGCGGACCACACCGAGCCGATGCGGTAGTTGGCATCGAGCAGGAAGAAGCCTTCGCGCACCGTCTTGAGGATGTCGCGCGTCTGCTCCTGTGCATCGCGCGCGGCGCGCTCGTGCCGCGCGCGGGTCAGCTGGAAGTAGCCGGCAGCGCCGGCAAGCACCAGTGCCGCGAGCACACCGGCGAGCAGCAGCAGGCGCAGCCGCGCCGCGCCGTCGGACGAGGCGCTCTGCAGCGTGGCGGCGAGCGCTGCGAGCTGGGCCTGCAGCGGCCCGGCGTTGTCGTTGGCGAACAGCTGCGCGCGCTTGACCTCGGCGTAGTGCTGCCGTCCCTCGCGCGAGAGCGAGCTGCCGCTGGTGTCCGAGTCGACGTAGGGCTGGCCGTTGAAGGCGACCACCGGCTCGAGGACCGGAGCGTACTCATGCCACAGCAGCAGCGCCCGGGAGAGCTGCAGGGAGTCGACCTCGCCCGAGGTGCGCAGCTGCGCCAGCTTCTGGCCGAAGCGCTTGACGCTCGATTGCAGGTCGGCGAGCGCCTGGCCGCCATAGGCGCGCGTCTCGAGACGATCGCGGAGCGTGTTCAGCTGGTGGGAGATCTCCTCCGGATAATTCTGCAGCGTGCTCGCCGTCTGCAGCGCGCCGATGTTCTCGCGCATGTGGGTCGCGAGCCTGAATCCCATGATGAGCACCGCACCCATCACCAGCGTGAGCGCGGTGCCGAGTCCGGCAATGACCAATTGGCGGCGGCGTTCGGGGCCTGCGAGGGTCATTCTCTCATTTCCTCTACTTGGGCAGTTCGAAGCGCATCCGGGTCTTCACCGGCACCTCGACCGCGGCGCCATCGACGGTGGGTGGCGCGTAACGCCAGCGCTTCACCGCGTTGATGGCCGCCTGGTTGAACACCCCCGGAGCCGTGGCGTCGGTGACGCGAACGTCGCGCGGCTCCCCGCGGGTATCGACGGTGAACTCGACCGTGACGCTGCCGGAGATCCGCTGGGCGAGCGCGTTGGGAGGGTAGTCCGGCTGCGTCACCCGCAGCCGTTTGAGGCTCGCGGCAAGGGTGGCCGGGTCGAGGGTTCTGGCTTTGGTGGCGGCGAGCTGTTGCACGGCGAGCACATCCTTCGGATCCGCGCCCCAGCGCTTGGCCTGCGCCAGGTCGGCGTCCGCGGACTTGCCGGCAAGCACCGCGGTGCGGGCGCGCTCGAGAATCCGGGCCGCGAGCTCGCGGCCGCCCTCGGCGACGCCGGCATTGGAAGCATCGCTCGCCTGGGCCTGGGCAAGATACCAGGCGGCGCTGTCCTGCGCCGGGTCGGTCAGGCGGCCGTCGCGCAACGCCGTGCGCGCGAGCTGCAGCGCGTGCTCGGCTTCGCCCTGGGTGGCCCTTTGCCGCGCGCCGGCCAGCTCGTGCTGGAATGCGGTGAGCTCGGCGGGCTTGAGCCCGAGCGCGCGGGCTTCACTCACCCAGTGCTCCTGTTCGGCATTGTTCTTCGCGAGTGTCGCCTCGCGGGCCTTCCTGAGGTACGCGGCGCTCAGCTCGTGCACCAGCCGCTGCGTCGTGGCGTGCGAGGGCGCCGCCGATTGCAGCTGCCGCACGTAGCCGCGGGCACTGTCGTCGCCGTCGGCGAGGCGCCCGTCACGCAGGCGCTCCTCGGCGAGTCCGGCGAGACGCTGCAGCCTGGCGTCTTCCTGGCGACGCCCGATGTCGGTGCGCCAGCGGCTGAGCGGCTCACTCGCGACGCTGCCCGACTGCTGCGCCTGGCGCAGCACGGCGGCGGCGCGCTCGAAGTTGCCGTCGGCGAGCGCCTTGGCCATCTCCGCCGAGTACAAGCGCTGCTCGAACCCCGCGACGCGCGCGTCGGCGGAGGAGGCCGCCTTGAAATTCGCCAGCGTGAGCGTCGCTTCATCGAGCCGCCCGGCGCCGAGGGCTTCCTCGAAGCGCCCGGCGAGCACGCCGGCCACGCGCTGCAGCCCATCCTGCGCTTCACCGTTGCTGGCGTCCGTGGCCGCGGCCGAGCGGTAATACAACAGCGCGTTGTCACCGGCGGGCTCGGTATAGCGCCGCTCGTGCATGGCGAGGCGCGCCTTCTCGAGGAGCTCGTCCACCTTGCCTTCGACGAGGAAGTTCGTGGCGTTCGCCGCGGGGGCGTGCGTGCCGCTCTCGGGCTGGGCCGCGGCGGCGGGTGCCGCAGCGGGCTCCGCCGCCGCGGGCTTCGCCGGGCTGACGGCGGCCTTGCCCGGAGCGGCGAAATACCAGTACCCGGCGGCTGCGAGCGCCGCCGTCGCCACCGCCGCGGCGACCCAGACGATCCTCGGAAAGCCGGCGCGCGGGGGCTCCGCCGCCGTTTGACGCCGCAGCGCCCCGAGGGTGAGTGGCACAAGGGGCGCGCGCAGCTCGGGCGGCGCCGCGGCCTTGCCCGCAAGCGCCTCGGCGATCGCACCGTCGAGCACCGCCTGGGTCTTGCGCCGCTCGATTGTGGTCGACAACACGCTGAAGACCCTGCTCCCCTTGAGGCGTGCGGCGACCTCCTTTTCCTCGGTGCCCTCGGCGAAGACCACGCACACGGCCTGCGGCAGCTCAGCGTGCACGGACTCGACCGCGGCGCGCACGTCGGGGAGCTCGCGCGCGTCGATGATCAGGACCTGGGCGCGCCTCGCGCCCTTCATGGCCGCGAACGCCTCGGCGAGGGAGTCGACCGGGCGCACGCCGATGCGGCCCTCGAGGGCCTGGCCGAGATCGAGCAGGAAGTCATCGCGAGTGGTGACGGCGGTCAGGTCGGCCGCCGTGGGGCTCAGAGCGGCCGGCGTGCGGGCGGCGGATTCCAGGCTGTGGGAGGCAGTCGAAGGTGCACTGGCCACGTAAGGTGTCTCCAATCAATAGCCGCTGACGGGTTGCGCACGCCCCCCCATCCCTGGCGCGAAGGGCCGCGGAGGTGGGCTTCGAGGCGCGAAACCACGCCGTGCCAGCATATGTAGCGCCCGCCCGAGCGCAGTGCGTCAGTTCACAATAACGTGAGCCTGCGCCGGGGTGCAACGACGGAACTTCATGAATTTTCGGGGAGCCGCCGCTTTGCCTGGGTCCGCGTCCGGGGCGCTGGCCCCAGGGGTGGCGGCGTAAGCTCAGGACCGCGCGCGGGCTCGAAGCGCTGCGGGGGCTTGGTCGCGCAGATGCCGGCGCGGAGGCGCCGCTGGACCCCGGGACGCATCGAGTGAACAATCCCCGCCTGTGACCGTCTTAACGTAATAAGCGCGTCAGGATCGGAGGGCCGTCACTCATTGGGCGAGGCGTTGGGACTAGTTTAAGGACACAAGCCGGCCCGGCCGGGAGGGAAGGACGATGCGACCGCTCGCAGACGACCAGAATTCCAGCGGCACCAACGCCGATTTCATCGATACCCTGAGCTCCTTCAGCCGTCTGCACCGCGCACAGCGCTGGGAGGGCACGTTCGGGGAGTTCCTGGGCGTCATCCTGCCGGGCAACGCCGCAGCCCTCGCCCGCACCAGTCACGAGTACATGTGGGACATGCTGCGCTGGCACGGCCGCGCGACCCAGCCGGATGCCGGCGATAACATGCGTGCGCGCGAGCTCTTCAAGCGCGAGCTGTTCGGCATCGATGAGGCGCTGTCACGGGTCGTTGATTACTTCAAGGCTGCGGCTGCGGGCTCGGATGTCGGCCGGCGCCTGCTGCTGCTGCTCGGCCCGCCGTCCGGCGGCAAGTCGACGCTCGCGATCCTGCTCAAGCGCGGGCTCGAGGAGTACAGCCGCACCGACGAGGGGGCGCTCTATGCGATCCGCGGCTCGCCGCTGCGCGAGAATCCGCTCAACCTCATTCCGACCAGCCTGCGCGCCGAGTTCCGCGACCGCTACGGCGTGCTCATCGCCGGCGAGCTCTCGCCGTGGGCGCGGGATTTCGTCGAGCGCGAGTTCGAGGGCGACTTCGTGCGCGTCCCGGTCGAGCGCGTGTTCCTTGCCGAGGCCTCGCGCGCCGGCATCGGCACCTATGCGCCGCACGATCCCACCACCGCCGATATCGCCGACCTCGTCGGCTCGGTCGATCTCGCCAAGGTGGCGCAGATCGGCGATGAGGGCGATCCGCGCGCCTGGTCGTGGTCGGGCGCCGTCTACGCCGCGAGCCGCGGCATGCTGGAGATGATCGAGATCCTCAAGGTGAAGCGCGAGTTCCTCTATCTGCTCCTCACGCTCACACAGGAGAAGAACGTCAAGGTCTCGCGCTTCCCGCTCATTCACCTCGACGAGACGATAGTCGCGCACACCAACCTCGCCGAGTTCCACAAGTTCCTGCAGGAGAAGGAGAACGAGGCGCTGCTCGATCGCATGGTGATCATCAAGATCCCCTACGCGCTCTCCTATCGCGATGAGTCGCGCATCTACCAGAAGCTGATCTCAGGCGCACCCGCGTTCCGCCACGTGCACCTCGACCCGCACGTGCTCAATCTGGCGGCGGTGTTCGGCATCCTCACGCGCCTCACGAAGCCCGAGCGCGAGGGGCTCGATCTGCCGAAGAAGCTGCGCGTCTATGCGGGGGAGGCCGTGGAGGGAATGTCCGAGACCGAGGGCACGCGGCTGCGCGCCGAGACCCCGGAGGAGGGCATGACGGGCGTGAGCCCGCGCTTCGTGATCAACGCGATCTCGAACGCCATCACCCGCGGCAACACCCACAGCCTCACCAGCATGGAGCTGCTGCTCGCGTTGAAGGATGCCATCGAGAGCGACGCGCGCATGGACGTCAAGCAGAAGAAGCTCTGGATCGATCACCTGGTGACGGCCCGCAAGGAGTTCTACAACCGCTGGGTGAAGGAAGACGTGCACCGCGCGATGTTCGCCTCCTTCGAGGAGGAGGCGCAGCAGCTGCTCGAGAAGTACCTCGACGAGGTCGAGGCCTCGCTCGATCATCGTCAGGTCAGCGATCCCATCACCGGCGAGAGCCGCCCGGCGGACGAGCGCTTCCTGCGCTCGGTCGAGGAGAAGATCAAGGTCTCGGATTCCGGCAAGCTCTCCTTCCGCCAGGAAGTGGTGCGCAAGGCCATGGTGGCCTTCAAGGCCGGCGAGAAATTCAAGCTCGGGAGCCACGCGCGCATGCGCGAGGCGATCGAGCAGTACCTGTTCGAGGAGCGCCGTGACGTGCTGCGGCTGGTGACCTCCGCCGCGCGGCCCGACGACGACGCCCGGCAGAAGATCTCCGTCGTGCAGCAGCGCCTCGTCACCGAGTACGGCTACGACGAGCACAGCGCCAAGGAGGCGCTGAGCTACGTCACCACACTGCTCGCGCAGGAGTAGCGGCGGGCGCCGGCGGCGATGTCATCAACGGCGGCGCGCGCACGGTGCGCATCCCCGTGCGCATGCTCGAGCACTACCACTTCCGCCTGCGGCGCGCCGAGGAAACCGAGGGCGTGGGGCAGGGCACGGCCAAAGCGGGCGACGTGTTGTCCGCCCCCGGCCGTGAGCCGCGCCCGGGCGACAAGGGAGCCGGCGGCCGCGATGAGGGCGAGGTGCAGCTGCTGCTCGAGTTCAAGGTCGACGACATCGTTGACTGGCTGTGGGAGGCGATGCAGCTGCCGAATCTCAAGGCGCGCGTGGGACCCTCCGATGAGACCGAATGGACGCGCGAGGGTTGGGACCGGCGCGGTGCGCGCTCACGTCTCGACCGCCGCCGCTCCTTCAAGGAGATGGTGAAGCGCCGCGGAGCGCCCGGGGCGACCCCGACCTTCACGGACGAGGACCTGCGCTTCCGGCAGCTCGCGCGGCGGCGTCAGCCGGCCGTGCACGCGGTGGTGTTCTTCATGCTGGACGTCTCCGGCAGCATGTCCGACCGCGACCGCAAGCTCGCCAAGACGTTCTTCTTCTGGGTGGTGCAGGGGCTGCGCCGCGAGTACCGCTCGCTCGAGACCGTGTTCGTGGCGCACACGACCGAGGCGTGGGAATTCAACGAGCCGGATTTCTTCCAGGTGAGCGGCACCGGCGGCACCGTGGCCTCGACCGGCTTCCTCAAGGTGCGCGAGATCATCGACGCCCGCTACAACCCCGGGCGCAGCAACATCTACCTCTTCTACGCCTCCGATGGGGACAACTCCGTGAGTGATGCGCCCGAGGCACGCACGGCGCTCAACGCCATTGCCGCGGACACCTGTTTCACCGGCTACGCCGAGGTGTCCTCGGGCCTGTCGCGCCAGCTCGCCACCGAGACCGGGAAGCTGTTCGCCGAGCTCGCCGGCGCGGGCTGCGCGGCCGGCAGCTATGCGCTCGCCGACTTCGACGACGTCTGGGGGGCGGTACGCCACTTCTTCACCGCCGAGCAGGCGGCACCGTCTGAGCCATGAGCGAGGACTGGCGCAGCTACGTCCGCCGCATCGAGGAGCTGGCCGTCAGTTCCGGCCTCAGCTTCCACCCGGTCGACTTCGAGGCGGTCCCCGACAGCTTCATGATGGAGATCGCCGTCTACGGGCTGCCGGTGCGCATGCCGCACTGGTCATTCGGGGTGCGCTACATCTACCAGCTCATCCAGCGGCACATGGGCCATTCACGCCTGTTCGAGGTGGTGTTTCCCGGCAATCCCGGGCACGCCTACCTCGCCGAGAGCAACGGTATGGCGGAGAACCTCCTGGTGACCGCACACGTACTCGGGCACGCCGACTTCGCGCGCAACAATCTGCTCTTCCGCCGCTGTCAGGAGCAGGTGAGCGAGCACATCGTCGAGCACGCCGCCAATCACGCACGGCAGATCCAGCAGGCCATCGAGAGCCACGGCGCGCAGCGCGTCGAGGCGGCGCTCGATGCCGCGCTCGCCCTCGAGCAGCACATCGACATCGACCAGTCGCTGCGCCGCGCGCGCTACCCGGAATACCTCGAGGATCCCCGGGCGCTGCTCGATGACACCTTCCGCAAGCGCTTCGCGGCGCTCGATCCCGCGGCGAGCGCGGGCGCGCTCGAGGCGCGCAAGCGCGCCCCCGTACCGCCGCACCCGGAGCACGACCTGCTGTGGTTCGTCGCCCACTACGCACCCGAGATGGAGAGCTGGGAGCGCGACATCTTTCTCGCCGTGCGCGAGGAATCGTTCTATTTCTATCCGGTCTTCGCCAGCCAGATCATGAACGAGGGCTGGGCCTCCTACTGGCACGCACGGCTGCTGCGCGAGGCGGACTTCGTGCCGCAGCAGGCCTATCTCGATGCCATCAAGTGCCACTCGGACGTCGTGCGCCCCATCGCCGCCGAAGCCCAGGTCGCACTCAGCATCAACCCCTATCACCTGGGGTTTGCGATGTGGGAGAAGATCGTCGAGACCCAGGGACTGCCCGCGGCGCGCGCCATCATGGAGCAGGACGATGATTTCAGCTTCGTGCGCAACCACCTCACCCGCGAGCTCGCCGATGAGCTGGGTCTGTTCCGCTACAGCGCGCGCAGCGACGGCCAGGTCAAGGTGCTCGAGCAGGACCTGACGGCGCTGCACGAGGCACTGCTCGGGCCCAAATACAACTTCGGTGCGCCGGTCGTCTCAGCCACGCGTGTGCGCACCGACGGCACGCTCGAGCTCGTGCACGACAACACGGGCGATGGCCGCGGACTTGACCTTGAGCGTAGCCGCAAGGTGCTCGACTACCTCCACCGGGTGTGGCGGCGGCCGATCGTGCTGACGACGGTCAACCAGGCGGGTTCCGCGCTCGAGCTGACGGCTCCTTGAAGGAGCGGCCCGCTCCGGGCATCTAGGCCTTGTCCTCGGCGCGCGGCGGCGGCGCGGGCGCCGTGGGCTCGGTCCCCCAGTCCTCTTCCTCGTGCGAGGTCACGATCGCCACCGGGTCGCTCGCCGGAAAGCTCGCCGCGAGCGCCTCATCGAGCTGGCGCTGGATCTTCTGCGCCCCGCGGAGCCTGCGGGCCTCATCAGTCGGGGAATCGCTCACGGTACCCTCCTCGGGATCACATCCTGGGTTCGGCCTCGGGCCGATGGTACCGCCTAGCCGGGGGCAGGTCCCACGGAGTAGGCTTTTGGCTGCCGGTGATGCTCGCGTGGCGCCGGTCCGTATTCGCCGGGGAGAGCGTCCCATGGGGCAAACGACTTCGGGCATCCGTAACATCGCGCTGGTCGGACCGGCCGGCGCGGGCAAGACCTCACTCCTGGAGACGCTGCTGCTGCAGGCCGGCGCCATCCGCGCACGCGGCAGCCTCGCGCGCGGCACGACCGTCTCCGACTTCGACCCGCAGGAGAAGCGCCTGCAGCACTCGCTCGACACGGCGATCTGCAGCTTCGAGCACCAGGGCGTGCACATCAACCTCATCGACACGCCGGGCTACGCGGATTTCTCCGGCAAGACGCTCTCGGTGCTCGAGGCGGTGGAGGCGGTTGCGGTCGTGGTGAGCGCCGCGAGCGGCGTCGACACGCTGACGCAGCGGCTGATGGAATTCGCGCGCGAGCGCGAGCTGTGCCGGCTCGTCATCGTCAACAAGATCGACAGCCGCGATGCCCACTGTGCGGAGGTGCTCGCGCAACTGCGCGAGACATTCGGCTCCGAATGCCTGCCGCTGAATCTCCCCGCCGGCGGAGGCGACGGCGTCGTGGACTGCTTCTTCCAGCCGCACGGCCGGGCCGCGGATTTCTCCTCGGTCGAGGCGGCGCACACCCAGATCATCGATCAGGTCGTCGAGCTCGATGAGAAGCTCATGGCGCTCTACCTCGAGCAGGGGGAGGAGATCACCCCTGAGCAGCTGCACGAGCCGTTCGAGCAGGCGCTGCGCGAGGGGCACCTGGTTCCGGTGTGCTTCACCTCCGCCGAAGGCGGCGCAGGGGTCCCCGAGCTCCTGCGGGTGTTCGAGCGGCTCATGCCGAATCCGGCCGAAGGCAATCCGCCGGCGTTTCTCAAGGGCATCGGGGAAGGCGCCGAGCGCGTGCCGGTGAGCCCGGATCCGGCGAAGCACGTGATCGCGCACGTCTTCAAGGTGAGCATCGATCCCTATGTGGGCAAGCTCGGCGTGCTGCGCGTGCACCAGGGTGTGGTGCGTCCGGGGAGTCAGCTGTTCGTGGGCGATGCGCGCAAGCCGGTGAAGATCGCGCACCTGTACCGGCTCCTCGGCAAGGACACGGCGGAGATCACGGAGGCGGGTCCCGGGGATATCTGCGCCACGCCCAAGGTGGACGAGCTGCACCTGGACGCGGTGCTGCATGACTCGCACGATGAGGACCAGTATCACCTCAGGCCCGTGGCCTTCCCGCCCGCGATGCTCGGGCTCGCCATCGAGCCGGAGCGGCGCGGGGATGAGCAGCGCCTGGCCGATGCGCTGCACAAGCTCACGGCCGAGGACCCGTGCGTGCGCGTCGAGCATCACGCGGCGACGAACGAGACCGTCCTCTACGGCATGGGGGAGTTTCACCTGCGGGTGCTGCTCGAGCGCATGGACGAGCGCTACGGCGTCCACGTGAAGACCCGTCCGCCGAGCATTCCCTACCGCGAGACCATCACCCGGCCCGCCGAGGGTCACTGCCGCCACAAGAAGCAGACCGGCGGCGCCGGGCAGTTCGGCGAGGTTTACCTGCGGGTCGAGGCGCTCGAGCGCGGCGCGGGCTTTGAGTTCGTGGACGATGTCGTCGGCGGGGCGATCCCCGGTCAGTACATTCCGGCGATCGAGAAGGGCGTACGCCAGGTACTCACCGAAGGAGCGCTCGCGGGCTTCCCGATCCAGGACGTGCGGGTGATCGTCTACGACGGCAAGCATCACTCGGTGGACTCGAAGGAAGTCGCCTTCGTCTCCGCCGGCCGCAAGGCCTTCCTCGATGCCCTGCAGAAGGCGACCCCGATCGTGCTCGAGCCGATCATGAAGCTCGAGATCACCGCTCCCGCGAGCGCCATCGGCGACATCACCGGGGACCTCGCCACGAAGCGCGCGCGCATCAACGGCAGCGACTCCCTTCCCGGACAGCGCGCCACGCTCATGGCCCTCGTGCCGCTCGCGGAGGTCTCCGAGTACCAGTCACGGCTCAAGGCCCTCACCGGCGGCCAGGGCGCCTACACCATGCAGCTCAGTCACTACGACCCGGTGCCGACGCGCAAGCAGCAGGAGCTGGCCCAGGCCTGGCGCCCGCGCGCGGACGAAGAGTAGGCGCCGGTCGGGGGCACAAGCGCGCCAAGCACCGCACGGGCCATTCGCCGCCCTCAAGAAAATCGGCCCCCGAAGGGGCCGATTGACAGCTTAGGGCTGTCGATCAACGGTCGATCAGAACGTGTAGCTCGCACCAAGGTTATAGAACCGGCCGATTGCCCCCGCCTGATGCATGGCGGGGTTATACGCGAGGTCATCCGCAGCGCCATAGGTCGTCAGATCGATCGGCGGCTGCGAATTGCGGCACCAATTGCCGTGGCGCAGTCAGGCTCACCGGCGGTCGGATCGATCAGATTGAACCGGCCCACGTAGTTGACCGTCGCCGTCACGTTGATCGGGCCCTGGTCCCAGCTGAGCGAGGTTACGCCACGGATCTTCGGATTGCCGGTGTCGCCGGAGACGATCGACGGGCCGTGCGTTCCTGCAAGGTCGAAGGTGGCCCCCTGTAAACCGAAGATGTAGTGGAACATGTAAGTACCGTTGAACTGGAAGCTCAGCCGGCCGTTGCCCAGGTTCCACCGACTGAGCACGTCGAGATCGAGCCCGTTCACGTGGGTCTGGGTCAGGTTGTAGTAGGGGAATGCCACGTACAGGATCGGCCCCGGAGCGGGAGTCAACCTCTGGGTGTTGCAGACGCTCTGTGCGGTGCAGAACGTCTCCACGAGCTGCTGACCGTAGACGATCGGGAACAACGCCGGATCGGCGCCGAGGAAGAACAACGAGGTGCCGGACTGGATGTCCTGGTTGACCTTGATGTCCCAGTAGTCAAGCGAGATGCTGGTCTTGCCGAACGGTGAGAAGATCAACCCGGTGGTCCAGTTGGTCGACTTCTCCGGCTGCAGGGTCTTGGTTGCGATCTGCAGCCCTGTGAGTTCGGCGCACTCTCCCGGGAAGCTGTTCGGCCCGAACGGGTTCGTGTGGTCCGGACACAGGGCAGTGTCGTATATCGCAGCGCCACCGAAGGCCGACGCGGCCGTGCCGGATTCCGCCGCGTTTGGCGCGCGGAACCCCTTGCCGTAGGTGCCGCGGAGCGTGAGCATCCTGAACGGCGAGTACTTAACACCGAGCTTCGGCGTTTCCGAGCTGCCGTACTGCGGGTAGTGGTCGTAGCGGCCCGACAGATCGATCTCCAGGCCCCTGACCACCGGAGCTACGAACTCGATGTAGGCATTGGTGTTGCTCTGGCCGCCGACGACATATGCACCGTTGAAGCCTTGGGTCCCATGTTCAGCTCCGGCTGGCGCGCGCGAGTCCCTGTACAAGTGGTTGTAACCCGCACCCAGGGCCATGGACAGCGGGCCGCCAGGCAAGTTAAACAACGGACGCGTGGCGTGGAGGTCGACGACCTCCATGTTGTCCGTGTCCTTCACTTCCCCGGGGGGCGCAAAGGTGCTCTCCATCTGGGCGGTGGTCGCGGTCACGAAATTGAAGCCCGCTGCTGCCGCTGCCGCCAGGGCGTTGCGATTGATGAAACCGGTGGACTTCTGCGTCAGAGCGGAATACATGTAGCCGGCGATGCCATCGACGTCCCAGCCAGCGACGCTGCCGTTGATGTTGCCGAATAGCCGATACGTGTTGGTCACGAACTGGGTCTCCGGATCGCCGAGCTGCGGGAAGTACTCGGAGATCAGACGAGCCGGAGCGTTGAAGGGATTGTTCGGTGCACCGACGGGGAGCAGGACCCGCGGGCTGGTGACCGCGAAAGGATTGACACCGGGTGCGTACCCGAACGCTGTGAAGGGTGACCCCGAGACACCCGAGTCGTTAGCGCCGCCGACCTGCTCGGCTAGGCTGCGGAACCACGATCCGGTTACTGACGCCTGCCAGTTACCGCCCAGAGTCTTGGTGAGGCGTCCCAGGACGTCCACATTGCCAGTCTGCGGCTGCAGCTGGTCTGGGCCATTGTAGACGCACTTGTTGGCCGAATATGCCGCGAAGTTAGCGCAGGCGGCGGGATGCAGGAAGACCGTACCGGCGTCTATCACGTTGGTCGCCGGATCGAGGACATAGCCGCCAGGGATGCGCGGACGCGCGAACCCGCTATCGCTGGCGCCCGGCTGCGTGTTGAAGCCGCCGTACGCAGTCCAGTCCTGTGTCGCCCAGAACCCATGGCGATCGCCGACGAGAATCCGGTCCTGGTGACGAAACTCAGCGCTGAGGTAAGTGTTGTAGCCGTCCGAAGCTAGATTGCCGACGCCCCAGATTCCGGCCAGGTGTTCCGTCGTGCCGTGCTGGTCGGCGGTGCCCGTATCCGCTTTGATGCTCGTACCGGTGTAGCTCTTCTTCAGCACCACGTTTACCACGCCGGCGATGGCATCCGAGCCGTACTCGGCTGACGCGCCGTCCTTCAGGACGTCGATGCGATCGATGACGTTGAACGGGATTTGCGTGATGTCGACGAAGTTGCGCTGACTGTCATCGGTCAGCGGATACGGGATCATGCGCGCGCCGTCGACCAAAGTCAGTGTACCGCCGACCGTGAGACCGCGAAGCGCCACGCCCGAACCGCCACCGGCAAAGGCAAAGTTGAACGACTGGCTAAGTGTGCCCTGGCCGTTGGAGGCCAGGTTGCGCAGGACCTCTGACACGCTCGTGTAACCGGTCTGCTGCAGGTCCTCGGCCGAGATGACCTGCACGGGGCTCGGCGTGTCGAAATCGGTTCGCTTGATCATGGAGCCCGTCACGACGACCTCCTGAACCCTCTGGTCGGAGGTCGAAGGCGGTGTCTGGGCATGCACCGCGACCGTAGTGCCCAAACCGACTATCGCGCCCGCAACGAGCGCACCTCCAGAGACGCGCGCAGCTTTGTTGTTTCGAGTCATGCGATCCATCCTTGTATCGCTATGGCGTAACGCGCAGAGGCCTTGTGGCGAAGGCAACGCCCGCGGTTACAAGCCGATACTGGTATTCTACCAGTAGCGATACCGTGAGTTCGCGCGGCACGGGAGGGGGAGGGATGAGAGCGGCCGGCGTGTGTGTGTTGGGGCTGGGGCTCGCGGTTGCATCGCTCCTGTTCGCCGCCGCGGTGCACCATCCACCCCAATCGCACCCGAGCCTCACCCGATGCGCGGCCTCGGACGCGCCGAGCTCCTACGCGCCCCATCCGCGCTCGCGCGGCCGCACCTACGGTGCGCCCGTCCAGCGGCCGATCGTCGCGAAGCACGGGAAACGGCGGGCGCGCGCGGGAGGCCGCCGGGCAAACGCCGTGCATTCGGATCGCCGCAGCGGCTGAGGCGTGCCCGGCTCCTACGGTGCCGGCTTCTTCCAGGCCACGGTGTCGCCGACCTTCAGGCCGAGCCGCTGCACCTCGCCGGCCTTGAGCTCGAGCACGGCGCTCACCGGCTCACCGGAGCTCAGCAGCTCCTCCGAAAGCGGATGCGCGCGCTCGATGATCCTCGTCACCCGGCCATCCGCGCGGATGAACAGCATGTCGAGCTCGATGTAGGTGTTCTTCATCCACATGGTCTCGACACGCGGGGCAGGGAGCGGGAACACCATGCCGCGGCTCGCGGGCAGATCGCTCACGAACATCAGTCCCTGCTCGGCACGCGCAGGAGTGTCGGCCACCCAGACCTGGAAGGCGTACTTGCGCACCGCGTGCTGATCGTGGTGGACGATCTCGAGCGTGGTGCGCGGGAAGCTCGAGAGCTCGAGCGGCGCTGAGTCCTGCGCAGCCGCTGGCACGCCGGCACCGAGCATCGCGAGCCAAGCGCAGCCCGCCCGTGCGCCGCGCAGGAGCGCGCGCGACGTTGCGCGCCTCATGGAGAGACCCTGGGCGCTGCCCCCCGCTCCGGGGTCTCGTCGGCGAACACGGCGCTGCCGGCGAAGTCGAAGCGCGTGACCAGGATGCGCGCATCGCTGTCGAGCGTGCTCGCAGGCTCGACGTCGGCAGCGCATGCCCGGTGCGCCCTTCGTGCACGGATCCGACACCGAACACGAGCCGCAGGCGCCGCCCGTCGCCATGGAGCGGGCCGGCGAAGCTCATCCGCAGCCCGCTGCCGTCGGGCCTCGGACCGCCCTCGCACTCGATCTCGGAGTTGCCCCAGTCGATGTCGAGATTCATGGCGCCGCGGATCCGGGCGCGCAGGTAACCGTTGCCCCCGGGAAGGCACCCCTGCGCCGTGGGCTGCGTCCCGGGGGCGGCCGGCGGAGGGGCACCGGCGGCGAGCGCCGCACCCGAAGCCGCCGCCACGACGCACAGCCAGGAACGATTGAGGGCCATGCCGCGAGTGTAACGCGCGGCAGCCCCGCCGCCGCCGCGCTCAGGCGCCGGGCTGGACCAGCAGCGCCTTGGCGAGCCGCGCGTGGCCGCGGGCGATTCCGCGCGCCGCATGCATGATGAGCGTGAGGATCACGATGCCGACGCCCATCCACAGGAGCATGCCGATGAGCGTGTGCGGCGTGCCGCTGTGCCAGCTGCCGATCCGGATCGCATCGAGCGCGGGCTCCGAGATCACCCAGCCGAGATCGCGGCTCAGCACCAGCACCGGCGTGAGCGCAAGCCTCAGCCCGATCGCGAGCCCCGTGACCGCGACGGTGAAGTAGATGATGCCGAGCGGCAGCATCAGCAGCAGGTACAGCAGCGTCGTCCAGGTGCGCACGTCCGTCAGCATCTCCCAGATGCGCGTCCACCAGCCGGCGGGCGGCCCCGGGTGGACCGGTCGTCGCGGCATGCGCTCGCCGGTCATCGCTTCCAGGAGCCTGCCCTCCCCGAGCGCGATCACGCGCGCGATGCCGATGAAGGCGAGGAAGAAGGGAATGCCGATGATGAGAATCAGGAAGCCGAACGAGAGCGAGAGGCCCGTGACGACGAAGGTGAAGTACACGATGCCCGTGGCGAGCGTGAGCAGCATGTAGAAGAGCGATGTGTAGGCACGGGGGTCCTGGTACACCGCGAAGAAGCGCGCGAGTACCGAGGCGTGCGGTGCCGGCACGGGCGCGGGGGTCTTGAGAGCTGCCCTGACTTTCGCCTCGGTATCGCGGTACGCGGCGGCGACTTCCTCCGGCGCACCGTAGGTGCTCGCGATCAGCTCGAGCACGTCGGCCTCGGACTTGCCTGGATGCGCGGCGAGCTCCGCACGCAGGTACTCCTCGGCGTCGTAGAGCGCATCCTGGATCAGCGCGGGATCCTGTCCCTCGAGCGCCTGGCGCAGCTGTTTGAGGTATTCGTCGATCGAGCGGGGTGCGTTGACACTCATGAGTCGGTTCCTTCGATGAAGCGATCGACGAAGGTGCGCGTCTGCCGCCAGATCTCGCTCCACTGGCGCAGCGTCGCACGCCCTTCGTCGGTGATTCGGTA
>WNFI01183867.1_pt1 | contig 19548 bp, 25 predicted proteins | sample 5400471 | NCBI WGS metagenome assembly WNFI01 (sample SAMN13153348, study PRJNA577476) | soil metagenome | isolation source: 100 cm saprolite on Douglas fir-dominated hillslope | place: USA:California | collected 2013-09-17
CTCTCACCCACAGGGAGATCAATAGCGAACTGAGCATTCAGGTTCCTGACTGCCTGGCTGCCTACAAACTTCTCCGCGCTCGCGGCGCGCAGTTTATTGCCTCACCTGCTTATTGGAGAGAGGAGACTCGCGCCCTCTTTCTTGATCCTGATGGATATCTCCTGGAGATCTGGGAGGCGTGGGAAGCCAAAAGGAGAGGCGAGGAGATACGTGAGTGAGTTGATCATGGTAAAGAGAGACGAGACCATCCCAAATCAGGAGGTGGGCAAGCAGTATGGTTCGAAATCGCTCGAAGACCTGGCTCTGAAACGCTCCTTCTCGATCTTTGGGCACGTTGAGATCTTCCATGCGCCCTGTCGGGGTCAAAAGAGAGGAGTTATCATCAGAATATCGTCCCATTTTACAGGACCGCTTCCAGCAATGAGACGCGGGTGACCGGGGTGAAACTGGTCGCATAACCACAGCGACATCGCTACCTCTCCTCACCCTTCAACGTCTCGCCTTGTTATAACTCATCACTATATTTTATCCCAGCGGATAAGTTGACAATATTTGGTCTGGATCAGTATGAGGTCAGGAGCTGGACCGGGTGGTATCGGCACGTGACGCTTTGGCTGGCGGCCCAATTGTGCGCCACGTTGATGCAGGGCCAGCCCAACGCCGAGCAGGGAAAAAAAGCCCAGATGCCGGAACCCTGTTGCAGCAGCCTGAAGGCGTTCAAGATCCAGCGTGGCCTGCGCTCTGGCTGATCCCGTTCAGTGTGCCGGAAGTCTTGCGCCTGGTCTGGTCCCTGGTCTGGCAGCAGGCGGTCGCGCACGCACACGCTGTGGCCTGGTCCTTCTTTCGCCGTCATCATCAGGCGACGGCGAAAGTGTCCCATTACAAACGGCGACTGACCGCTGCCAAAACCTAACTCCAACTATAGTACTGGTATCCCCTGCGAAATGGAGCCTCTCAGGCGGCTTGAGACCTCATGGACGCTATGTAAAAACGGACGATGTGCGTGAGAGGCGAACCAACCAAGGGCGCGGAGAGGAAAAGGAGAGAACCAGCAGACTTGGGCGAAATGCTATCCTGAGGGAAAGGAGGCCAGACCAATGCTCATCGATATGCACCAGCCCGAAGACGTGTTTGCCCGCGTACCCGAACTGGCTGCCCAGATTGACCCTGTGCTCCAGGCCCTCGATGGCTTGCTGGAGGATGACCAATTGTATCAGCAGGTGCGCGCGGATCTGGGTAAGCGCTACCGCTTCACGTTGGTCCACGGACGCCATTCTACTCCTGTGGAAGTCATCCTGCGCATGTTGCTCTGCAAACATCTCTACCAGTGGAGCTTCAAAGAAACCGAAGAGCGGGTCAAGGACAGCCTGGTGCTGCGCTGGTTCTGCCGTGTGTATTTCGCGCGGGTTCCCGATGAGACAACCTTGTTGCGCTGGCTGCGTACCTTGCGCCCCGAAACGCTGCACGCCCTCAACGATCGCGTGGTCGAGCTGGCAAAGCAAGCGAAGGTGACCCAGGGGCGCAAACTGCGCTTGGACGCCACGTGTGTGCAGACCGCGATCCACCATCCCACCGATAGCGGACTGTTGGTGGATAGTGTGCGCGTGCTTTCCCGCCTGGTGAAGCAGGCCAAAGGGCTGGTGACCGATCAGGTGAGCTACCTGGAGCAGACCTGTCGCTCGCGCCTGCGCTCGGCCAAACAAGCAGCCCAACACCTGCATCGTCAGTTGCGGCGCAAGGGCGAAGCCAAAGAAGCCGAACAGAAACACCTGTACCAGAAACTGGTGGAGATAGCAGAGCACATGGTGCGGCAGGCCACCCGCGTGGTGGCAGCGCTGAACCAGCAACCGGCCGCAGAAGCCCAGCGGCTCCTCAGCGAGGCCGAGAGGATATTGCCCTTGGTCACGCAGGTCATCGCCCAAACGCGCAGCAGGGTTCTCGAAGGCAAGAAAGTTGCCTCAGCCAACAAGATCCTCAGCCTCTTCGAGCCGCACACCCGCGCCATTCCTCGCCACAAAGGCGGTGCCCTGGTTGAGTTTGGCCGACACGTCATCCTCGATGAAGTCGAGGGGGGATCGTGACCCGCTATCAGATCCTGGAACACCCGGAGGAGCATGGGCAGGCGATCGACGCCGTGGCCCATCATCGGGCGGTCTTTGCTCGACCTCCCAACCTGGTCGCAGGCGATCGTGGAGTGCACTCGGCAGAAACGGAGGAACGCCTCCTCGCTGTGGGCGTCAAGCGGGTCGCGATCCCAGGTGTCAAGATCACCTATAACGGCAAATTCCTCCCCTATCGCAAGTGGTGAGAACAACAGCAATAAATTATGCGAAAGAGCCGAGGTCATTCGTGCCTCGGCCCTTCTTTGACATCACGATGAAAGACTCGTGTGCGTGAGCGCTGTCCATCCGCCGGATGGTAGAGATTTGTCGGTGAGTCCGCGTGGCAGCGCTCTAGCGTCACTCACAGCGTACCATCAGACCAGCTGGAATGCAAGCGGGAGAACAGGACCGCGCCAATCTGCTGACGGAAACTGCCTATAGCTCTAGGAGAAGAGAGAATATCTTCAGAAACGCGCTACAATCGAAATCTGACTTTTTACGGTCAATAATTGGTTGCTATCACGTTTTGAATCATCAGCGCGCTCCTGGCGTTTTTGGGAATGACTGTGGCAGAGATCGGAAGAAGAGATATGACTATTTCGATGTGCCCGATCGTTGGCAATTTTCGCGGATGTTACCGGGTGCATCCATCGCCGCGCTTGCAAATCGCTTGCAGGCACGTTATACTTGAAAAGCCGAAACTTGAAGAACCTGAAAAACAGGCCAAGCTCAAGGCAAGAAGAGGCGGACAGCGATATCAAAAATCTACACTGTACGTCTCTTTCCGCGCCACTGTCACCCTCAACTTACGTTGGCACTACCTGGCTAGTTTGAAGCGCGCCGAAATCGTCATGGAGATCAACTTGCGGCGCTGTTTGGCATCGAATGAAGACAGAGCAGGGGGAATGTCGCGTGTCCAGAGTTGAACTGGCTACCTGTCAATGCAGCAATCAAGTATGCATCTATCGCTCTCACCGCTAAGCTATCACGCGAACAGTAGTAACCTATCACATGCGCGCCCCCCCCCTGCTCTGTGCTCAATGCCATTATTTAGCGCTGAGAGCCAAATCTGAAGCTTCCCATTTTAGCTAGTCAATTATTGCTCTGTATGGCGTTCTGAATCACCAGCGCCTTCCTGTGAATCCTGGGAATGGCTGTGAAGAGAGAGAACATAGCACTGCTTTTTGTTCATACTCTACTGTATATAGAGTCGAGGATTTAGGCAAAGAAGAAAGAGCGCCAGTTTTGTGTACCACGGTACTCTTTCTTGTTGAGAATGCATCATGCGTCAATGTATTGGAAAAACTTCCCATCTTGATGTACCAAACCTTATCATATGACCTCAACTAAAAAGCAATTGACGCATTGAAACATCTGTGCTATACTCCTTCTAACTTGAGGCTCTGCATGTTGCAACCTCCTTTTGGCTTGAGTGGTTCGCCATTCGCCGCTTTGCGCAATGATTGCTCTGGAGAAGCGTCTTCTTCAGAGAACCGGGTGCTCGTAGTGTACCCTCCCGCCTAGTCCGCTGTTTGGTAAACAGGCGTAGGTATGGCCAGGATGCCATGAAAAAAGCTAGGGAATGTCCAGCTTCGGCGCGAACAAAAGATTTGCCGGCTTCTGAGACCGCGTAATAAAACGAAACTGGCCGAAAAAGAGCATTCGCAGGAATGCTCTTTTTTGTTGTCTGTTTTTTTGCCGCAACGATTCTGCTTGAATCCCTGGCGTGTCTGGGAGTGTTTGTGGAAGAGGTAAAAGCCAAGAAGAAAGACAGCCAGCGGCATTGCTGGCTGTCCATTGTCACTCCTGTGCTCACAGTGGAAAGGAAGCGACAGGTGTTGCTTCCTACGCAAGCAACTTAATGGCGCGATTGGCCCGCGCGCTGCATGACATTTTTGATATCTTCTGGCCGATTGAACGTCTGGTCTGGCAGAGCTTGTTCGATCACAGCAATCATTTGTGAGCTTGCGCCAGCTTGTTGCACGTGCGTAACGACCTCATCTTTGTCTACCGGATAGGGGAGGGTGCTCAGCATCTTATCAAGCTTCCCGCCCTGATTTAGTTGATTCCAATCGAGTTGCATAGGAAATCTCCTTTTCAGAAATACCCACGAAGTTGCTTCGTGGTTGATGTCTTCCTGACTATTCATTGTCCTCTGTGTGTATCCTACATTGGCATTCCCAAAGAAAGATTGATATATATAGCCCATGCGGTCATAGGTAGCGGTGACCATCCTGCTGATTACCAACTGGTCAAAGTTGGCCGTTCGCTCGCCCCGGCGATAGACCTTGCAGGCGTTTTTCCAGCTCCCTGGTACCTGGATAGGCTTTGTGAGTTTTTGCGTGTTTTTGGCAGTCCCTGGCTCTTTTTTATAAGGAACTGACCACCATGCCCGACGAGGCGCTGCGCCAGATGAGGTGGCGCGACCATCATGGCGATTGGCTCCATCTACTAGCTTGAGCTCTTCCCGGCCTCTCAGATGAAAAGAGCTGTCTTTGTTCTTTCCTCTTTGATCTCGGCCTGCGCGGCTTCTCCCTTCGCGCGATTGCGGCAGACCATCACCACGGTCGCGCCCATTTTGGCCAGTTCTCTGGCTGTCACCTTGCCAATCCCTGAACTACTGCCTGTCACCAGGCACACTTTTCCCTGCATTAGTCGTCGATCGCCTGATAGGCTAACGTCCAGAAAGAGACATTGGGTGGATTGGGAGAAGCGAAGAAGCATTGGGTCATCAGGATCGTGATCATGTCCTCTCTAGGATCGCAATACCAGGAGGTACCCATACCGCCATCCCAGCCGTACCGACCAGGGACTGCCGCGATATCGTCGCGTTTGGTAATCACGGAGACGCCGAACCCCCAGCCACGGCCACCTAAAAAGCCAGAGATCAGGCTGGGCCCCGCTTTTTGCTCCGGCGTCAACTGGTCGGTCGTCATGAGCTCGATCGACAGCCTTGACAACAGGCGCTCGTTGCCATGTTTGCCCTGGGAGAGCATCATCTGACCAAAGGCCAGAGAGTCATCGATGGTCGAAACGAGTCCCCCGGCTCCCGAAAGAAAGGATGGCGGACGGCTCCATTGGCCGCCCCTGGGCTCGTCATAAACGGTCAGCTTCCCGCTGGTGGGATCAGTCCAGTAGCTGGTTGCCAGCCGATCGAGCGATGCCTCCGGCACGCTGAAACCGGTGTCCCGCATTTCAAGCGGCTCGAAGATGCGTTCACGCAAGAACATCTCCAGCGGCTGACCGGAAGCGCGCGCAATGAGCACGCCGAGCACATCGGACCCTGTGTTGTACATCCACTTTTCCCCCGGCTGAAGCATAAGCGGAAGGCTCCCCAGCCGGCGCATCCACTCATCGGGCGCGGGCATCGTCGCCGGACTTGGCGGCCCCATACCAAGCTGTTGTTCGTTCGCAGCCAGCAGAATCGGATACGCATCGGGCAAGGCCATCAGTTGTCCGAAGCCCATACGGAAGGTGAGCAGGTCTCGCACCGTGATCGGTCGGTGCGCCGGGATCGTATCGTCCAACGGCCCGTCAAGCCGGCTCAATACCTGGCGCTCAGCCCGAAAGCCTGCGTCCCAATTTCATCAATATGGACCTCGTCCCGCCTGCTGACAAGTGTGACAAAGCCAGGCACGTCACCACGCTCAACATACCCGGCCATGACATCGTGCATGCGGCTGAGCCGCGCCTGAGACAATCCTCCGGTACTCATGGTTCGTTTTCTCCATTCTGCTTCATATGTGTGGCGTTACACAATACACATCTCTTCCGTTGCTCCGCACATGGTGCTCTCACATGTTCCTCTCATGGATACTGTGAAATTTCCTCTGTGGACGCTCCCTTGATGGTTCCCCACACAAAACCCACGCTTCCTTCGACGTCTTGCCTCACGATCTCGCGCGAAGTCAGAACTGGTTCGTTCATCAAAAGAACTCCTTTCAATCGGGGAGAGCGATTTTTTCTTTACAATGGAAGTAACCTCTGTTACTCAAGCAACGGCGCAACGTAAAGAGATGCATAAAAAAACCAACTCCGAGGGGTGCATCTAACATGAAACAAATTCTGACGAACACATTCACCGTGGCTCCGGCAGGCGCACGCCCGCCGGTAATACCATCTGGCCTGTTGTCTGTACAGGCAAACGCTCAGTCATCACGTCTCGCAAATTATTTAGCAAGAGCAGCCACCAAAAATGGCGCTATCCTCTCCGTATCATCTATCTCTGCGAGACCTCCTCATAACATCATGGGCAAAGATGGGCAGTGATCTGTGGCTAACCCCCTTGTCAGCCTGCCAGGCCATTGCCTACACTCGTTCTTAGCAAGAGTGCGCGACCCGGCGAGGGCCGTGCCAAGTTTCAAGGATTGGTGTAGGAGAATGCCATATGCTCATCGTAAACGACGAACACCGTCTGCGGGCAGGGATTAAGAGTCTCTCAAAACGCTGCTCATACTGCTCGAAACCGCTGAAAGAGTATCCCTTGATCATGAACGATGACGCAGGGTTCCACGTCTTTCATGCCGCCTGTGCTGCCGCACTCGCTATTGATATTCAAGTAGACCTCTGCACGTTCTTTAATCCGCCAGCGCCTTTCCACCAGTTGTTTGTTCTCACTGCCCCCGATGTGGTATCTCGATGCGGCGAGCAGGCGCAAACGGAAGGAGACAGCCATGCAATCAGCGAATATTCGTCAGATTAAGGCAGCACTGGTCGATCAGGCGTTCACTGGTCGAGCGCGGGTGTCCTGTGCCATTGGGGCCGTTGTCGCGGTCAGACGCCGCAAGGGCCAGCTCCTGGCCATGATACGCGGCTGGGGTGGCCGCTGGTACCCCGTTGAGAGTGTCAGGATTGAGTATGCGGGCCGCATGCTTCTCTCGTAAAGGAGTTGATTCGATGGTTGACTTGTACTCAAAAAGGTGATATATCTCTCTTCAGAGGCAAGAAGAGCCTTAAAAGAAAAGAGGTGAAAATCATGACTCCACCACCCTCTGCAAGAGAAGAGGAACTCTCCACGTTGGAGATGATCGCTGGCTCCTACGAAACACGGAGCGAACGCGAAGAAGGCCTCTGAGGTCCAATAGAACGAAAAACGGTTCTTACGCAAAGTTCGTGGTAAGTTCATCAATAACACTTCGAGTCATCTGTGGCTTCCAGGTTTTTCCAGCTTAATTGAGGAGAAAATCCTTCTCTGGATATGAATATTGTAGAGCTTACCACGAACTTTGCGTAAGAACCCGAAAAACAACGATAAGATCTTTACTCCTCTCAAAGGCGGGAGAGTGTCGGTAAAACGACATGTACCGACACTCTTCTTCATAAGAAGGATAGTGCTCTGCGGGGGAGCGCTGAAAAAACGCAGCAAATTGATCTCTTGTGTTTTCTCCCAAAGAGGTCACTCGATTGAACGAGGCAAAACAGACGATAAGCCAGAACATGGGTTTATGGTAGGTGTTTTTCCGTGCTCGTTGAGGCAGTTCGGAGTTCGTGGGTTGTTTGCTCTAAGATCACCATCAGGCGAGAAAGCGTTGGCGTGGCGAGAGGTGAGGAGCGCAGTTGCTCCATGATCTCCCGTGCCACCTGACGTATCTCTTCCATGTCGTCACCGAGATGAGCGTCGATTCCAAGCACCGAAAGACGCGTGCGCAGCACAGCCTGGAAGAAGATGACCGTCAGCCAGCGGGGGGACCAGAGATAGAGCGCGGTCAGAGAAAAGGGCGTCAGGGGAGTGCCCAGCGCTCGCAGGGCCAGCAGCCCTTCACGAATGGCCTGAACCAGCATCACTACGTGACGGCGCGACCGCGCAAGCTGCGCGCTCCCCCCTGTCATCATAATCGCGACGATGATGATACCCATATCCGTGATCGCGTGGGTTTTCAACCACGTTTGTATATCGGGACTCAGCTTCACGGTAAAGCCTGCCTGTTTGAAAACAGCCGCGAGCTGGCGCAGACGCGGCGTCACACGGCCATCCGCTTCGCCCAGCATGGTCGGCACCTGGCGAAGGGTCATATAGTGCACGACATCTCCTTTGCGTACACCACCAACGGCAGGAAAACCCGGAACGACGCGCTGCATATCAAGCTGCTCAAATTGCCGCATGCTAGCCGGATTGCTGAGCAGAAACAGTAGCGTGGGAACCTGATGATTGGCGGCAAGGATCGGCAAGACGGAAGGAAGTTGGTCGAGTCGTACGGTCACAAGGACGACATCATACCTATCGGTTGGAGCCAGATGTTCAACAATGGAAACCTGGATGGTCGTCCTTCGTCCGGTCAATGCATCCTCAAGTTGAATCCCATGCGCGCGTAGCGAGGCCGCCCGTTGCCCACGCGCCAGCAGCGTGACGTTGTGGCCTGCCTCTTGAAGCCTGGCGGCATAGACGCTGCCAATTACTCCTGCCCCATAGACCAGAATATTCATAGTTCTTTCTCCTTCATTTTTGAGCTTGAGATAGCTCCGTAAAAGCAGCGCGTTGACTCCGCACCGTTGTAAAGCAAGCGTAACTGATGGTACAATGAGCGTCAATCAGCAATGGAACGAAACGTGTTGCCTATGCGACACAGAAGAGGAAAGTGATGCAAAAGCTCGATGGCGTTGAAGATCTGAGGATTCGTCGCACACGCAAACTGCTCACGCAAGCGTTGATCGAGGGGACGGTGGAGAAAGGGTTCGCGGCCCTCACCGTGCGCGATATTACCAGGCGTGCCATGGTGAACCGCTCGACGTTTTATCGCCACTACCTTGATAAAGACGATCTGCTCGAACAGCATCTCAATGAGATCTACGAGGTGGTAGAGGAGGGAGGGATCATAGGGGAGGGTCGGAATGCCGGAATCATCGATGAAGGAATCATCGAGCTATTCAAGCAGATTCAACAGTTTCCTGACTTTTACCGCGTGATGCTGAGTGCGCAGGCGGACGCCTTTTTGAGCCAGCGCTTTCGCCAACAGACGCAGCAGCGTGTTCTTGCGTACTTCCATCAGACGTTCCCGGAAGCCGCATCTGATCCCGAGACACCGCCGCTCGACCTGAAGTTCACCACGATTGCCTCGGCTGGATGTAGCGCGCTCGGCTGGTGGCTGGAGCAGGAGCGGCCCTCTCCGCCTGAACAGTTTGCCCACTGGCTGCGACAGCTGAGCTATGATATCTCGATCTCTACGCTCAAGCCGAAAAATGAGATCCCTCATTGACGATTCATGTTCCCTCTCATGAACACTGAAACGTCTCGTTGTTTTCCGTTCGACTGTCCCCCAGAGGCCAAGAAGCGCTGTGGCGAGCGTTCATTGAGATGTTTGTGAAAAACCATGACTGGCACGCGCTTTTCACCTTCGATGAAGTAGTGCGCGCGTATCATGAGTTCCTGCGCGCACAGGTTGCCCTCGCGAACGCCTCGCTTCTCCAGTGGCCAGGCCCTTCATCTACCCCACCGCCTCAAATTCCGGCAAGATGAGCTGCTCTGCCAGGACCACGACCTTGCCTGGCTTCAGGCGCGCAACTGGCTCTGGCCTCCTCAGCGCCAAAAGCCATTCTGTGTCAGATAAACGCCAGAGATCCAATTGCGGACTGCGAAAATGGGTCTCGATGCGGCGGGAGTTCTTGACCTCGGTGATCTGCTGCTGCTCTGCGTCCATACGGATCGAGTACAGGGACAGCGTGGTGGCCTGGTGTTCGACTTTCAGCGTGTTCTCATACACCCACACGGAGACCTCTTCTCCGGCGGGTAGCCCATTTTCCCCAAAGAATTTCCAGTGTTTGAATCTGATAAACCCATACCTATCGATCTGGCGGGTAAACCGGGTAGCGTACAGCGCGCGCGAGAGCACGTCTTCTGGTATGGTACGCCCCAACACTCCGCGCAAGACTGCTTCCGGGCTGTGCCGCCCGTCCTGGCGCTCACGATGACCGTAATGATGCTCGATATTGTAGTTGGTCCACCACGTTTGATGGGTTTGTTGAATCTCTGGCCAGGTGCGCGCGTTGGAGAAGGCGTAATCGGCTAACCTCCGCTGGATGGAAAACAAGGTCTCGGCGTAATCTTGCCAAGGCTGGCCGGGATCAATGCGTTCCTTGCGGATACCCAGCAAGTCGTACAATTGGAGAGCCTGGTTGCTGTAAAATTGCCCGCCACCGTCCGTCACCAGAGCCTCTGGTATCCCATACCGTCGAATGGCATCAGCCAGAACGGCGAGATAGTCCCATTGGGTTTGTGTCGCAGAGATCGCAGAAGCTAAAACCATGCGACTAAAATTCTCGAACACCGTAATCACATAAACGGGGCGAGGGTCCGGTAACAAGTGTTCTTCGATATAGCGTATGTCACAACTCCAAAATTGATGACGCCTCACCGCTTTGAATGGCATTTCGAGCTTTGGGCGAGGCTGGCGCTGTGGTTTTTCCAATCCGTACAGTTGTCGATTCGCGGCCAAGATCCTCCCACACGTCGCCGGACTGACCTCGATCCCCATCCGTAAAAGCGCAGTATGAACGCGGTATTCCCCCAGCAGAGGATTCTCTTGCAATTTACGAATCTCGTTTCGCACTTTGAGCGTGGCTTTGCGCGGCCCCTTCCTGGCTCTTGACTTGTCTGGCAAGCCTGCAAATTCCTCCTCTGCCCAGCGCTGGAGCGTGGTGTAGACGGTCTTACGGTTCACTTGCAATTATGTAGACACTTTTTGAGGTTAAGAAAAAGATATTACCAGATTCCTCTTTCGTCAACATGTTCGTGTCTCGCTGGTATAACGCTTTTGACGCTACCGCTTGTTTTCTCTCATTTCAGCACCTGGTAGCGGAGAATAACCACCCCGGAACGCAGCGGCCTTGCTTCTCGCAGCGAAAGCTTCACCGCCTGCTCGAAAAGGGGCACGCCACTCCCTAACGTCACAGGATGGAGCCGAATAAGAAATTCATCGATCAGGCCCAGGCTGGTAAACGAATGGATCAGGGTGGGACTCCCATCTATGACCATATTTTTCCCCTCCTGCTGCTTCAACTTGTTCACCTCTTCGACCACATTGTCGCGCACAATCCTGGAATTGTTCCACTCAGCCTTTTCCAGTGTCTTTGAGAAGACGATCTTGGGAAGCGAGTTCATCAATCCGGCGTGACCAGGATCTTGCTTCACGCCTTCATTGGGCCAGAACTGGGCAAACCACTCATAGGTCACACGTCCAAATAACAGCGTATCTAAGCCCTCTAATATTTCCTTGACAAAACTGGCCATCTCTTCGTCAAAATAAGGCCCATTCCACTCGATTTCTCCCTGTGGCCCGGACATAAAGCCATCCAGAGAGGTAAAGGGGGAGGCAACGACTTTTCGCATTTTTTCTCCTTCTCTTGTTTGATAAGAGATATCTCCGAGCGTCCATCACAAAACAGTTTTGCGATAGACGCTTTTGTAACTCCCTCCATTTTACTCTAGCGTTTCTGGCCCATCAAGGGGCTCATCTAAGTCGGCTAAAAGCTGTTCGATCCGCCTGATAGTGCATTGGTGTCGTTCCATTTCCCGCTGCCAGCCGCGGTTTCGAGCATCCTCAATCAGCTCTAACTCGCGTTTTCTCCGACGACGCAGGCGTGGCGCATATTCCGGAGTGGTGACAAATTTGGCACAGGAAAGATACAAATCACATTCGCACGGCCCCTCCTGCGGCAGGCGTAAACAATGGCCCAATTCCAATTCTGTTTTGAAAAAGTTCGTCTGAAGCCAATCGAGCTCTTGTTGCGAGAGCCGGCCTTGACGCAATGACTCAGCAAAGGGTCCGGCAATGCTGGCTCCAGGCCCCAAAACTGCCTGGTAATCGTGAAGAACCTCCCTGTCACTAATGTGAGCATAGATCATAGACATACTAGCCGTCGAATGGCCCAAGATGGCCATGATAGTCCGTGTCCGTGCGCCGCGTTCGGCTAATTGGGTCCCTACTGTGTGCCGAAAGCGATGGGCAGTGATCGTTGGGTGGTCATCTGGCGTCAGCAGGCCTGCTGCTCGGCATGCCTCTCCCAGCGCGTCGCCAAAGAGATAGTCGTAGGACAGACGTTTGCCACGCCGCACAAACAAATAGCGGGTAAGCACCCCTGTCTGTGTGTCTGGGAAGCCACGATCCCGTTCACCGTGCCGAATGGCCTGCACCTCCTGGATGGCATGAGCCGCTTCTTTATTCAGAGGCACGAGCCGCTCGCGTTTCATCTTGCCCGCGGGAATGTGCAAGCGCGGCGTTCCGTCAGGATAAGAATCAAGGCAAGACAACGGCAAGCGTGCAATCTCATCGCGACGAGCTCCACTCCAACGAGCGACCAACAACGCGGCTCGCTGATAAGGACAGGAGAGTTTGCGAATAGCCTCCATCAGAGGAGCCAGCTCGTCGTTAGGAATGTAGCGCGGGACATTGAGTGGCATTTTGGGCCGATCGCTGTCAAGTAACAAAGGCCGATCCGGCATATCCTCCCATTGCCACTCAGCTCCTTGCTGAAAAAATTGTTTGACCGCAGCCAGGTAATTGCGCTTGCTCCAGGCCGTCAGTGGTTTTCCTGTCTGCAGGCTTATCTCTGTTTCGAGAAAAGCAGCGTAGGCCAAAGCTTGCTCACGGGTAACTTCAGCAAAACTCTCAAGGTCTGGAGCCATTTGAGCGAGCCACCGCATGAAGCGACGTAACCCGACCTGAAAATGCTTTAATGTCTCTGGGCGATCGGTGACTTGTCGTACAGCCAGATAGCGAGCAACCGTTGCTTGCAAGCGCGGCTTTTCCGGTTGGGCGACCGTTTCTTTTTCACCGTAAGGAAGGCGCTTTCGAGGCTCCGACCTGGCCTGACCGCGATGGTAGAGCACAACTTGAAGCAAATACAAGCAGCCCTGATATTCCTGAGCGAGCATGTCATATTGCTCTTTTGACTCATAAAATTGGAGGAGATCACTTCTTGTTTTGAAGTGCTGAACTGCTTTTGAAAAGTCTGCTACATCTTGCTCAGTCATTTGTGCAATACAGGTTGCTCCGGTATGAAGGAACAGCCTGCTCAGTCCCCAACGAAGCGTTTCAAAGGCGTTGCGACGCTGATACCCAAGTTGTACTGCTTCTTCTGTTAAAAGTGGCAAATCAAGGTTTATCCTGGCTTGCTTCAATCGTCCCCAAATCCTCAGCCTTGAGACGGCGAGTAACCAATCCCAGTCTAAATAGATCTCCCCTTGCAAAACCAGAAAGACAAGGTAAAGGCGGGCATGGTGGGAAGCCTCGCTCACAGTGACCCATGAAGAACCATCATAGACACGGCCAACACGCTCGGCAAGCGGCGCACTGAACCAAGCCCGGAGATCTGGATAGGTCTTCTGAAAAAGCGCTTGCCACTTGAGCGCTCTGCGCACACCATCACTCTCTCCCATACACTGACGAAGAAAGCGCTTGTAGCTTTCTGCACTGAGGTGCTGCCAACCGGGAGTCGGCGTAGGAGAAACTTCAAAAAGGGCCATTACTTTTCCTCCTCGTATCCAAGAGCCTGACGATATTCAGCCACGACGATTGGGTCAGAGACCCGCGTGTAAACTCTAGTTGAATCTGGAGAGGCATGGCCTAAACGCTTTTGGAGGGTTAATTCTCTCATTCCCTGCTCAAACATGCGAGTAGCGTGGGTGTGACGAAGCGAGTGAGGCGTTATCCAGGCTTCTCGGATACCTACTCGCTCACAGTGACGTGTGAAGAGTTTGACTAGCGCATGATACCCTAACGGCTCACATCGTCGTTTCCCTTTTCCTCCAACCAGGAACATGCAGGTCTCGTTCGTATCCGTGGGGCGCTCATGGAGCACGTACTTGCTCAAGGTAGCCAGCGTTTCTGGTTCATGGAGATCCACGACACGCTCGCGCCGTGATTTCGTCCGAACCCCCTTGGGATGATCTGTGCGGTAACGAACGATTATCCGCCGACGGCCATACTGGACATCCTCCAGGTGCAAATTGAGCACCTCTCCCGGTCGTAATCCCCCTTGCAGCATGAGCAAAATTATGGCTTTGTCACGCAAGCACGTCAGGGAGGACAATAACTGTTGGACCTGTTCATCGCTCATGGGACGCGGCAGGCGCTCAACTGTTTTCACTCGCACAATGCGTCGGATGGGACGCTGGCGGCTGGCCTGGCCCATGAAGGGGCGATGGCGTTCGGAAACCCGCGCCAGCGCCAGATCCTCTCGCTTCTGAATGGGGTTTTCGCGCGCGGTCAACTGCTCAGAGACGATCAGGTATTCATACAACGAAGAAATGGCAGCGAGAATCCGGTTGACTGTCGGAGCTGAGAGGCAGGTAGTTGGCTGGCCTTGTTCGGTGGTACAACGTGCCAGTGAGGTTCGCTGCACAGGTCTACGCACGGGTTGAGCACGTAAGTAGGCCACCAAGGCCAGCGCATGAGCGGGGCGGAACTCAGCGTACGTTAAGCCCTCCTGGGCAAGAAAGCGGCTAAAGTGGAGTAAATCGTAAGCATAGGCGGAAATGGTGTGCGGGGAGTAATCCCGTGACTCCAGGTAACGAAGAAAACCAGAAACCTCTGGGACAGGCAGATTGGCATCATCCAGAAGCTCGAAGCTCACTCTCCCCGTTGGCTGCTTTACGCGTTGTACTCGCATAGATCACTTGCTCCTTTCATCTGAACATCTATTCTCATCACGAACAGATGCTCTATCGGGTTACAAGTGTCTACATAATTGCAAGTAGGCGCTGATCGCCGTATTGGACCAGCCCTCCGCGTGCAAATCAACAATGGCGCGGCGGCGCTGGTAGGGATCGGCGATCTGGGCATAGGGTGGATAGCGCCGCTTGGTCACGGTAGGTTTGGGGCCGGAAGCTATGACGCGCTTGACCGTATGATCGCTTGGCCTTCGTTCAAAGCGGAGAAAACAAATCGTGGCGATCTCGTGCGGGGTAAAGCCAGGGTGCTCGGCTTTGAGGTTAACGATCAACTGGCGCATGTCTGGTGGGAGATTGCGCCCAGGCGAGGCCTCCGTCGGCGCGCGTTCGTTGGGAAACAGGCTCACCATGCCATAGTGCTCAAACTGGTCTGCCTGGTAGTGGAGGGTGCGTTCACTGGCTCCCGTTTCTTTGGCGCGTGAGGCCGCCGTCTGGCCAAACAGGAGTACCGGGCGCAATTTTTCATACAACTCCTGCTCCGGCCAGAGCGTATATTGCTGAATCTTTTGCCAGTCATGGGTAGGTTCTCGGCGTTCGCGCCGACGATGGGGCACAGCGCTCACCTCACCAAACGGAATGCTGTTGCTAGCGTAACCGCCTTCTCAACTATTTTCAAGGAATGGCGACAGTGAGTGAGAAAATAGCCATTTTTGGCTATTTGGCTCGTTCGATCTTATGCGTGTATTTTGACAAATCTCGTTTTTACCCGCAACGGAGAAGTGCAACAATACGTACCCCCCTCGTGAGCAAGTATGCTTTCGGTGGATGTGTTCACAACGACCGGGATGCGTATGAACGAGATTTTGCAGCTTCGGCTCACACCTGATTGCTTCGTACGCTTGCAGATGCCTGCGCCGCCCGGGGCAAAGGATCAATCACCTCGCATTCGCTATGCTTTTAGACTCCTGCCCAAAGGAGAAAAGACAGAAACGTTATATGATTACTTCATTGGCGAAGAAACTAAGCGTTTGCTGGTCAAGGTCGCGCGAACGTTGGCAGAACAGTATGACCTCCAGGCAGGAGAAGCGCTTCCGACAGTTGCCTACAGTCCCAATTACTCTCGTGAACATCGCTTTGGTGCTGCTCCCTACTTACTTCAGTACAATCACCCGGCATTGCCCGGCGAGGCCATCACTGCCTGCATGCGTTTTTTGCTCCACGGCATGATCTTTCGCACCCGTGATGCGAAGCCTGTGATCCTCAAAGCACACCTCCTTCGGCACGCGTTTGCAACTTTTGCGGTTCAGGTTGAGAAGATTCCGCTGGATATCGTCGGTGCACTCCTCAAGCAGAAGAATCTTGATGTAACTGATTACTACAGCCAGCCAACAGAGAGTATGGTAGCCGAAGCTCACGATCTCTATCTTGCTCGCACTGCGCTCCACCTCAATATCGGAGAAGCCTTACGACGTTCTCCAGAAGAACTACAAAGGCTGTATCACGAGGCCGAAGGCAAGGCGGGCACGCTTGCTGATGTGATCGGTGGCCAGTGTGTTTGCCATAGCTTCTGTGCCGCCAAGTTTGCTTGTGTGGGGTGTGCTGGAAAGGTGCCAGATCCGGCGAAGCGAAGTCAACTAGAGCGGCACCGGGCCTGGGCGACGCAACAGATCGAGTATGCAACGCAGGAAGGATTATTTCCAGAGGCCGAGCGCATGAAACAGGTCGTTCGAGATTGTGATACCGAACTGCGTGAGATTGATCAGATTGAAGCCTACAGGAGAGATGAGAGCTATGCCGCAACCATCCAAATTGAGCCACGAAAACGACGCTAATCCAGCACATTCCTGGCTTGTGGAGCGAGTCTATGAACCCAAACGAGAGCGAACCATTAATCTGGTCAAAAGGAGCATCGATGTGCTCTTAGAGCAGAAGAAACGTATTTCCCTGGCTTCCATTTCAGCCGCCTCTAAGAAGATTGATCCAGAGCGGCAAGGGGTATCCGAGAGTGCAATCCTGGGCAACGAGCAGGCCCGTGCTTTCTATGAACAGTATCGGAGCTGGAAAGGGACGCAGCGAAAAAGGTCAGTGGTGGCTGCGCCTCCCTCCCATCCCGGCCAGGTCAAATTGGATCGTAATCTCATGGAAGTACGTCAGCGGTATCTACGAATGGGTAAGGCTGCGCTCGTGGATCGTCTTCTCGCAGTTGAGCAAACGTATGCGGAGCAGCAAGAACGTTGGCTTGTCCAGCAGGATGAACTCCTTCAATGGAGGCTCCGGGCAGAGCAGTCAGAAGCCCAGCTTCAAAGAGAAAAAGCAGCGAAGGCAAAGAGCAGTAATCTATGAACCACCATTTTGTAGAGTGGATCGGCCTGCTATGCTATACGATGATCCACCTACAGACAATGGTTAAAACGCAAAGATTCTCATGCAAACGCGAAATAAGTACATGAAGATATGGCAAACATTCCAGCGTAAGTGCGAATACAAAAGTCCTGCGAGTCTCTCCTCCCCAATGCTGTTTCGTCATACACAGCATGAAGCGTTGTCCCATCCTAGAGGCGCAAGGAGGATGCGAGTATGGGCCTCAAACGCAAACCACCAGCAGGCAATGTCAGGCGAGTTGCGCCCATAGACAACAACCTGCGTTATGCTATCACCAGCAAAGCTGATGAAACGGTCCAATGTGAATCCTTTCAGGAACGCAAACTGACCTTGCTGTTCGACCGCGACCCCACCGTCCAAGAATATCGAAGCCAGCCGGAACAATTTGCCTTCACTGATTCTCAAGGAAAAGCTCGTACCTACATCCCAGACTTCATTCTCTGGAGAACAACTGGCGAGGTGGAAATCCACGAAGTGACACTTACCTCGCGCCAAGACCGTTTCAGCATCCAAGAGCGTGAAAAGGCTGCGCGGGATATCTGCCAACAGCGCGGATGGTGCTACGTGGTCCACACGGAAAAGACGCTCCCGCAAGCGACGGAAGAAGCCAATTTGCTCGCCTTATACCGCTATCGGCCCACCATCTACGCCAATGCAGCCGTCACTGCTGCTGTATACGCTCGTCTTGGTCAAGGTCGGTTAAGAGAGATAGGTCTCCTGATTGCTGAGATTGCCCAGGAGCTTTCCCTTCCCCAACCGACGGTCATCTCGGCACTTTGCCACTTACTCTGGCATCATGTGCTCAATACAGATCTCACCTCTCGCCTGCTCTTCGTAAATGCGGCACTCGCACATCACACAGCGCCTTGGGAAAGGGATGTGGGAGCAGCTTCACCTGGTGTTTGATACCTTTGTGCATCGAGCGCAATTCCCGCTTCAGTATGTGTTTGCCGATCATTGGCTCCTCGATGCCTGGATCGTTGATGAAGCGACACGGCAAAAGCCCGCGCGGTTGTGGCTCACGCTTTTGATCGATGCATATTCACGCAGTATTGTAGGCATGGCGCTGCTCTACGAAGATCCCTGTATTGAGTCCATCCAGCAGGCCCTCAAACACGCCATCTGGGAAAAGACTTCCCACTTCTCACTCGGGCTAGAACAGGAATGGGCGTGTTACGGAATTCCGCTGCAACTCTTTCTCGACAATGCCTGGGCACATCATTCCCACAGCCTGGAGAACCTGGCACGAGCGATCTCGTGCAACGGGACCTACAACTCCATTGATCTCGTGTTTCGTCCACCGTACAAGGGACGATACGGTGCCATCATTGAGCGACTCTTCAAGAATTTTTCTGGACAGGTCAAGGAATTGGTAGCCGGAGCCATTCCATCCCCTGGTCGAAAAGAGATTCGCCAGGCCGCAAAAAACGCCTGTCTCCTCTATCCAGATATGAATCGCCTGCTCCACCAGTTGATCCTCAACTACCAGCACACACCGCATCGAGAGCTTCATGGCATGGCTCCCCACCAGAAATGGAGTGAAGGTATCCAGTCTTCCGGGTTCCCATTGCCTCCACCATTCACATCCGCGATGGATCGCCTGTTCATGCGTATGCATCCACAAACCCGCCAGGTGCGAAGTACAGGCGTTCCGGCCTTCGGCCTGAACTACTGGTCTCCTGATCTGGGAGGAATTGAACGCGTTGACCGCACTGGACGCGCAGTTCAGTACAATTTTCGTTACGATCCGACAAATATCAGCCGCATTTCCTTGTTTCGCAATGGTGAATGGATTGGTGATGGCTATGCGCGAGAACTCCAGCAGGCTGATGGAACCTATCGTCAGATCAGCCTGGACGAGTGGAATATGGCAAAGCGCCTGGCTGGATCTCGAGAGAACCAAGAGCTTGGCCAAACGCCCGCAGAGCTGGCACTCGTGAGCGAACTCCAGGCGCTCTCCAAACAGCGAACCCAGGAGAAAAAGGCAGCACAACGAAACAGCCCGAGACCTACACGCTCGGTCGCAGAGGAGCCGCGACAGACGAAAGAGCAAACCCCAAATAGGACGACAGATGCGGAGACAGAACGTGTGCTTCGCTTCCTCCATGGGTAAGGAGAGATCGATGATGACCATGACCGCCCTTGATCCGTCACTGGATGTCAACCGCCGCCTTGCAGACTTATGCACATGGCAGGCAGAATGGCAGCAGATTGATCGCCAACTAGAAGAACAGCTGAGAGCACTTGATGGCAACAACTTTCTGCAATTACAGCAAGCTATCCACATCTCTCATGTGCGACGACGTATGGAAATGACCCTGGTGAAACAGCCGCTCTCCATTCCTGAGGGCGTGCTCAAGAACCTGGGAGTAGGTGCGATTCGCGACCTGTTTGCCCAGCAGTTTGCGCGTCTCAGCAGGGAGGACCGTCTCCTCTGGCTCAATTCTTTTCTCTTTTTCA
>WNFI01706554.1_pt1 | contig 19539 bp, 21 predicted proteins | sample 5400471 | NCBI WGS metagenome assembly WNFI01 (sample SAMN13153348, study PRJNA577476) | soil metagenome | isolation source: 100 cm saprolite on Douglas fir-dominated hillslope | place: USA:California | collected 2013-09-17
CGGCAGAGACGAGCCTTCGAGAAAACTGAAAGCTGAGCGGGAATGGAGTTCGATGTACATCGGGAGATCGGGTCATCGGGTGATCTCAGACCAATTCATTCGATGGCCCGATCACCCGACGGCATTCAGTCGTAGCTTCCTTCCAGCAGCCATAGCCCGCACACCAGGTCGTGGACCAGGCGATACAACGCAATCCCCGTTTTCTCCTGTACAGCAATGTCCCACTCGTCGCGTACCCAGGAATCCTGCTCCCACCAGTCGCCGGAAGAGCGCCAGGGACCTGCTGCCCACAACACTTCGCCTGCATTTTGGCTTCGTTGGGTGGAAGAAATGTGAGACAGCCTGCCGTCCTGATAAGTGACGGTGACCGCAATTCGCGGGCGAAAAATCCGCAGCGCTGTCACCAGATCTTTCGGTGTATGACAATTTCCGTTCTCCGGCGCTGACGGTGTGAAGTGCCGCATCTCGAATGCCTGCGGACGATGCGTGTCCAGCAGTTGCGGCGATCCGGCGCGGCCCTCGCCGACCACTCCAGCAATCCTGGCCAGTGTGAGCCCAAGTTTTTCAGGCTCCGGCGACGCGGGGAGAAAAAGCCCGTTCTGTGCCGGACGCGGCGTTGCAGGTTCAATCCACAAACGGATTTTCACAACCGGAGCGCCCGGAGGATGTGCCTTCAAATCCAGCTGCAGAAGTTTGAGAAAAATGTTGGCATCAACGAGCGGCACCGGTAAATGGATAGCTCGCTGAAAACAACTCGCTGCATCGCTTTCAGAACGCCCATTCTCCAACGTCAATTCCAACAACAATTCCTGGGCGGCCAGCGCCCGCGCCTGCAAGCGAGCACATAACTGATCCAGCATCCGGTTCAATAAAAATGCCAGCGGCTCCAGCAAGACCAGCGGGAACTCCAGCTCCATCGATTCTTCAAATATCAGCGGCGGGTCAGATGGGACCAGTGTTCTCATGCCGATGCCGCCGGCTTTTCGTTGCAATTCGATTCCGCGCTGTCCCAATCGCTCGCTCAGGGCTGCTGTCGGTAGAGCAATCAGGTCGCGGAATTTGCGTATCCCCCAACGGCTAAAAGTTTGCAAAAATTCCGTTGCATCTTCCGAGTCGATTTCATCTGCGAATAAAACTGCAATCGGCAAGCTGCCCAACACTGCGAATTCTTTTCCTTCCGGCACCACGGTTACGCCGCTAAATCCGTGGGCGGCGAGTAGAGTGGCTTCCAAAGTGAAAGCCACGGCCACATTGATTTCCAGACCCATCGTCGTAGCGCGGCGAAAAATCTCCCGGGCAATGTTCGGCAAGGCGCCAAAGAGCGCGCCGAGGCCGGATAAATCCAGCAGCAGCGTACCGGGTGCGACATCTTCCACCCGCGGCGAAAAAGATTGCGCGCAATCGAACAACGCCTGATGGGCGGCGGATTCCTGAAATTCAGAGCGTTCGCGCAACGCAATTTCCGCGCAGCCTTCCACTTGCAACTTGGTCATGCCGGACAAAACACCGGCGCCGCGGGCCTTTTCGTTTCCCCCCAGAATTGTCTGCAGCGGCGGTTTGCCTTCCAGCACAGCTACCGCCTGCGAACGCAGCTCCGGCTCTGCCCGCAGAATGGCTTCCACGGGAAAATCGGGAACGAAAATGCAAGCAAAAGGCATAAGATCCGTCGTTGGTCATTAGTTTTTAAAACTAAAATCGATTTCAGCCTGCGCGTACTGCTTGCGTCTTGAATACTGCGGTCACGGATTGCATCGGCCTACGCTCCAGCCGCGAGCGCGCGATTTCCACGTGCAGCCGCATGCCTTCTAGAATCTGCGCATGCGATGGTGTTGCTGACGGCTGATAGTTGACAGCTGATGGCTTGCTGCAAAGCTTAATCACCAACCCGGCGCAACTCTGCGTGCGCGGAGATTCACTTACCACCACCAGCGCGGTTTTTGCTGGCTCAATCACGCGCTGAAAGCGAAACCAGGAAGCCAATGGAATGCGGCGGGCAAACTGCTCGGGAATCCCTGCGAGATCGAGCACGACCAGCCCGAAGCCGCCGCTTTGCAGGATGAGGTCTGTCGTTTTCAAGACTTGCTCCAGGTTTCGTTCGCTGCTTTTAACCCTGGGCGGCGTGGCAGCTGCAAGCGTAGCCATGAGCAGGCTGGTCTTCCCCGAAGAAGCGGAGCCGCAGATTTCGGTCAAGCAGCCGCGCGGAAGACCGCCAGTGATGGCGTCCACTTCCGCGATGCCGGTTGAAAGCATCTCGGGACTGAGCCGCACTTCTAGCCGCGACGCCGGCCGTACTGCCGTCAGACGCTCCGATCCGGCAATGTGCCGCAGCAGGGCTGCCTTTTTGTCCTCAAACCCCACCGGCAAAAATGGGGAATGGCTGGTGCTCAACGGAAGCGACGACATCGAGACCTCGGGGCAGAATGCAGAATGAAGATCTGGGCTGGCTGCCCGGGCGCTGCGAGTTCAAACTAGATTTTCGCCTTTTATTCGCCTTAAGGAATTCTGCTACCGAGGTCACCTGTTGTCAAGGGCAAAGGGCAAGCTTTTTTGGAGGCTCGTTACATGTACCTGCCTGGCGGTATTCTGTGACCGTGCCCGAAGCGAAAAATACCGTGGGAGATCGCGTAGGTTTGTGCATGGATTGCCAGCACATGCGGCCAATCCGCTCGGACCGGGACTCCACCTTCTTTCTGTGCGGACGGTCGGCCACCGAACCTGATTTCCCGAAATACCCGCGTCTTCCCGTCTTGCAGTGTTTAGGCTATGAGAAGATGCCGGGGGGAAGTCGAAGGCTATGCTGAGGAACCCACTTGCACGCGAGCCGTTGTGGTATTAGGCTTGTTCTCTTCCTACGGGGTTCCGATGAGCAGAGGGAAACAAAGCCGTTTGGAACTCTGCGAACAAGCTTCAGAAACAGACCCCAAGCTGTTCGGGCTCATTCAGAACTTCAGACCGCGGATCTGCTACGTATTGTCCCTTCTGCGAATCCACAGACCAGATTGTGAGCACTGTATGGCTCGCCAAAGCTGCGGGGATGAATTGCGAAAACGGCTGGAAGAGTTGGGCGGGCGTACCCGACCGCCTTCGCACGAGAATCAAGAACCTCGAAAGCTCCCGCGAGCTGGTTAACCGTCGAATCAGACGTTTTGCTTCACCTCAGTTCAATCAGCGTGATCCAGCGTCCAGCGCCAAAGCGCCACCTTTTGGGCATACAGTTTGCGATAGGAACCGCCTAGCAAGAGAAATTTGGTAGCGCTAACGGGAATCGAACCCGTGTTTGAAGATTGAGAATCTTCCGTCCTAACCCCTAGACGATAGCGCCGCGTGGGTAGAAAAGCATTATAGCAATTCCCAGTCAGGCGAACGCGGGGCAACGCGTCCGAGCCACAGGCCGGTGCACGACCGGAGATCGTGGTATTTTGAATAGCCACCCATGAAAAGATTCTTGCTGATTCCAACCCTGCTTCTGGTGACTCTTGCTTCTGTGGCTGAAGAGCAGTATGAGCCGCTACCGTCGCCAGTTACCAACAATGCAGTGGCTGCGGTCAGAATCAATGGCCAGTTGCTGGTGTATTCGTTCATGGGCCTCGGCCCGCAGAAGACCTGGAACGCCGTCAGCAACGGCGCCTATGCCCTGAACGTGAAATACGACAAATGGACGACGATCCGGTCTGCTCCTGGTTCTGGAAGGCTGGGAACAGTTGCGGTGGGGGCGGCGGGACAGGTTTTCCTTTTCGGCGGATTCGTTCTCGATCCCAGCGGCTTGGAGCAAATCGTCCCCGATCTTTCGATTTACGATCCGACCGGCTTGCGCTGGCATAACGGACCTGACATGCCGGTTCCGGTGCGGGATGCGGTGGCCGGCGCCTATCGCGATCGCTACATTTATGTGATTGGCGGACTTGCCGCAACCGGCCCGACCAATCAGGTGCAGATCTACGACGTTGAGGAAAGGAAGTGGTTGCGGGGAACTCCGTCTCCGGGCGCTCCAGTTTTTGGACATGCGGGAACCGTGACTGGGGACACCATCCTTTACGCAGATGGAGCGGCAAAGAATCCGACTGCCGGCGGATTGTCTTATATTCCCTCAGACGAATGCTGGATGGGAAAAATTGATCATCACGATCCCAGAAAGATTGAGTGGAAAAAATTGCCGGCGCATCCTGGCATGGCTCGCTACCGCATCGCTGCCGGAGGTTCGGAGAAAGAGCAGCGAATTTACTTTGCCGGCGGCAGCGATACGGTCTATGACTTTACAGGCATCGGTCTAGACGGCAAACTGGCGGAGCCGTCGCCCGTGATTTTTGCGCTGAACCTGAAAAACGATTCTTGGGAAACCATCAAAGCAGACAATCCCAAGCCCACCATGGACCATCGCGGAATGATCGCGACCTCCGACGGTCTGGTGGTCGTCGGCGGAATGGCGAAGGGCCAGAAGGTAGTGGGAACCACCGAGATTCTGCCCACCGGGAAGTGATTTGTGATTAGAGAAGTTCTTAGCGAGCCCGCGCCAGCACAAGGGTTACGTCGTCTGGCTGTTCCGCGGACCCGATCCAGTCATCCACCGCGGCAGTCACGATTTCAGTGATGCGCTCGAGCGGCAGGTCACGATTTTCCTGGACCAGTTCAATCAGCCGGGGCTCGCCAAATTCGCCAAAATCATTTTCCGGCTCGGTAACGCCGTCGCTGTAGGCGAGAAAAATATCCCCCGGACGAAGCTGCGCTGATCCCTCGTCGTAGTTGATGTCATCGAACAGCCCGACTACGGTGCCGCCGTCTTCCAATCGCCGAATGGAACCATTCGCCCCGAGCAGCATGGGAGGCAGATGTCCGGCGTTGGCGAAAGTCAGCCGGCGATCTTCTCCGTCATAGGTCGCTAGAAACAATGTCGCGTATTTTTCCATCGGAGTGCTGTGGTAAAGCTGGTGATTGAGCAGCGAAAGCAGGTTGCCAGGCGAGACTTCCGCGCCGGGAATAATCGGATCGTACTTCATCGTCAGAGCCGGTCCCGCTGCAACCGCCTGCCGCAGGATCGGGATTCCTTCCATCGAATAAGCGCGGACTGCTGAGTGAATCGTCGCCATAAGCAGGGCGGCGGAAATCCCTTTTCCGCTCACATCTCCCACGGCAAGGATGAGTTTTTCAGAGCCGATGGTAAGGAAATCGTAGTAGTCGCCGCTCACACTCCGCGCCGGACGGCAGAAACCGTGCACCTCAAGACTGGGCAGCTGCGAAATGTGGCGCGGAAAAAGTTGCGCCTGCACTTCCTGCGCAATGGTGATTTCGTTCTGCAAGCGCTGCTTTTCTTTCTGCTCAACAATCAGTTTCTCGATCGACTCGGTCATCAAGTTGAAGGAACCGGCGAGGGCGGCGAGTTGATCGCGGGAAGTGATTGGAATGCGGTGGCTGAAGTCTCCGCGATTGATGTGGGTCGTGGCCTGGTAAAGTTGGGCGACGGCACCGGTTACCGAACGCGTCAGGCGGGCTCCAATCCACCAGGCGATTGCCTCAGTGATGGCAAACAGAACAGCCGCAACGAGTAGTAACGCCTCGATGGTGGGTGCGAAATAGCCGAGCGCGGAAAATAGGTGCCCGTAAAGCGCGGACAGCCGTGTTTGGACGGCGATTCCCGCGGGCCGTGAAATATCGCCATCAGCCCAATTGACCACATAGATTGCCGTCGGAAAGTTGACTGGTTGATCCAGTATGCGGGTCGGGGCAGGAACATTGCCGACCGTGAACGTCGGGTTGAGCGGCGCCGTGCCAAGGTCGAGTTCGTATCTTGCGCCACGCTCTCCCCGCGCTTGGGAAGGCGTCTCGACGGACAAGCTGACTCCGGGCGTCGGAGGAGCATTTTGTTCGACTCTGCGCAGCGTGAGTCCCGAAGCGTAAAGCGTTACTTCGCCGAGGTCGGCCGCCAGACTTAGCAGCATCCGTTGGTCTAGAGGCTTGCTAGAAATGACGGTGAGCTTGCCACTCTTGGTCGGGATGACGATTGCTGATCGCAGGTAAAGCCTGTCATGGTCACGCACAACCCGTGCAAACTCGGATGTTACATATCCAGGCAGGGATGGCGAAGCGGAGATCAGGCCGGGAGAAGATTGATTGAATAGGAGCTTGCCATCTAGCCAGGCGCAAAGCTGGCGATCATTCCATGTTGTAGCTTGCCTATTTCCGGAGGCCTCAGCTTTGCGGCCTTCGTCTAGAGTGGCAGCGAGCTCACTGGCAATCGCGCGATTACTTGTCTGCAGGGCCTTCAGTTCCGCATCCAGTTTCGCAGTCACGATGTAGGTCGCGAACTGGCCAGAGAACAGATAAAAAGCCAGGCCGGCGAGACCGACCAGCAAAATCAGCGGGATGACTCCAATAAATGCAGAAGTCAGCAGCAGGCGATTGCGCATGCGCCACAGCAGCTTCGACGAAAGCCAGCGGCCCGCAAGCACCGCAAGAAAAACAATCACAATCAAACTGAGAAAAGTGATCCAGCCGCCCAGCGATTGCCCGAAGGAACTCCTGAAAAGGCCCCCGGCTTTCTGAATGACGAAGAGCAGCAGGTCCAGCGCGAGAAGGTACCAGGTCAGGAACGCGAGCTTTCCCTTGGGGGACAAGCCGTTTCTTTCCAGCCAGGCGCGCAGTTGTCGAAGGCGGAGACGCATCGAAGGCCGTCTGAATTATAGATGGAACGTCCGGCTTGACCACTGCGGGAGGTTCGTTCTTTGTCCCTCCGGTTTTTGGAGGGGGAGGGGGGTAGTCGCGCACCCCTTAGATTTCGGGATAAAAATCGAAGAACGCATCCAGGCTGGACTTGAGCTGCTTCTCGATCTCGTCCTTACTGCCCTCGAGCACGTGCATAGTGACGTGCGCCTCGCGCCCATTTTTCAACTTCAGGGTTGCGTCAGTCACTTCGGTGACTTCTTCCGAGGGTAGAAGCCGCAGCCCGTAAACCAGTGTCAGATTGGCCATGGGTTTATTGTATCTGCCCGTGCGGACTGCATCGCCAGGTCGAGGGAACCGAATCGCCTCCAGACCCGTATCTACCCAGAGGCTAGGAGGTCTGCTTTGAATACTCAACCTATCCGCACACGACCGATCATTTGGTTGCCGATACTGGCTGCGTTGGCAGCGATGCTGTTGGCAGGGAAGCCCGCCGCGTCGCAGGAAAGCAAGGGCTCGGACAGGTCCGCGAAGGGGAGCCACAGTATTGGAGTCATGGCCAGCGACGAAGCGGGAGCTAAGGAAGTTGGCTTGCCAATTTATCCCGGAGCGCGGCCGCATAGGGACAAATCCGACGACAGCCAAGCTGCGCAGCTTGGTCTGTGGGCTGGCAACTCCGGATTCAAACTGGTCCTGCTCAAGATGGAATCAAACGACCCGCCCCACAAGGTGGCCGCGTTCTACCGCAAAGCGCTGGAGAAATACGGGAAGGTTCTCAGTTGCCCTGACTCGCCCGGTTCATCTGGAACCGCGAAGTCGTCCGATAGCAAGAATGATGCGAAGAAGAAAGATTTGGAGTGCGACGACGACGATAAGCCCCAGCCCGGCGAGGTTGAATTTAAGGCCGGCACTAAAGAGTCGCAGCACCTTGTTGCCATCGAACCAAATGGAGCAGGGACCGCCTTTTCGCTGCTCTACGTTGAAGCGAAGGGAGCGGACAGCGATAAGGATCCTATCTAAGCCGGAGCAGACGCGCTGAAACTGCCTGCTGTTACAATCGCGCTGTGTTCAGAAAAACCCTCGTGGTTGCTAACATCCTGATGGGAGCATGTTTCTGTTCGGCGCAGGAAGCGAGCGCCCCGCCGAAGCCGCAAGTCAAAGTACATATGCTGAATGTCTGTGCTCCTTCGCCGGAGGAGCAGCAGGAGATCGCCTCCGCGCTTGCGCATGTGCCGGTAAAGCCTGCCTTTTCACCCGACTTCGAACTGGATCGCGGGCGCTCTGTGCTCGATCCTGGCGCTAATCCTTTGATCGCCGCCAGTAACGCGCCGATCACTTCCGACACCGCCAGCGCCGACTTTGTGCGCATCCGGCATGACTTCTCCGGGCAGTCCGTTTACTCTACCGTCCAATACTCTTTCAGCCGCGATACGCAGCAGATGGTGGAGACGCTGGTGTTTCGAGTGCGGGAACCCAAGGACCTGCTGCAAGTCTCAATCGAAGACAGCGCCTCGTCGGTCACCACGGCGGCGGTAATGCTGGGCGCGGGAACACCCGCCAACCGTATCAAGCTGGAACGGTTTGGGAAATCGTCGGTGGTGCTCGCTCGCTGCCCCGGAGAAGGCGACAATCCGCCTCCCGACCAGAGTGTGTACGAGCCGCTGTTTGCCGCGGCCTCCTCGCTGCTGGCCGACTACCGTAGGATTTTGGGGGCGAAAGCCTTGATTCCAGAAGAACTGGCCAGAGTAGGCAATACGGAAGCGGCCGCGAAGCCCAGGGCAAAGAAGTCAGTCACAACGGGTCACAAATGAGGCTGCGGCCTCGCGCCTGAACCCGATTTCCATTTTTTGTAATCTAACAACTCTATGGACGACGTTCGAAATGTAGTGATCGTGGGATCAGGATGCGCCGGCCACACCGCAGCGCTCTACACCGCGCGCGCCAACTTGCGCCCGTTGGTGATTGAAGGGCACGAGCCAGGAGGCCAGCTCTCACTCACCACGCTGGTGGAAAACTTCCCCGGCTTTCCCGAAGGCATTCATGGGCCAGAACTGATTGCCAACATGCGGAAGCAGGCAGAGCGTTTTGGAGCGGAGTACCAACTTGCACACGTAACCGCGGCTGATCTCAAAAGCAGTCCGATTACTCTTCAGGTGGGAAAACACGCGGTCAAAACCCGCACGCTAATCATTGCCAGCGGCGCCTCGGCGCGCTGGCTGGGACTGCCGAACGAAAAAGCGCTGATCGGGCACGGAGTTTCCTCGTGCGCGACCTGCGATGGATTCTTTTTCTCCGGCAAGGAAATTGCTGTCATCGGCGGGGGAGATTCCGCCATGGAAGAAGCGCTTTTCCTTACCCGTTTTGCATCGAAGGTCACGCTGATCCACCGCCGCGATCAGTTTCGCGCGTCGAAAATCATGCTGGAGCGCGCTCAGAAAAACGACAAGATTCATTTCCTCACCAATACTGTGGTAGAAGATGTGCTCGATGCTTCCAAGAAAGAAGTGACCGCCTTGAAGCTGCGTGACACCAGCAACGGAAAGGTCTGGGACCATCCCGCAAGTGCAATGTTCTTGGGCATCGGCCACATTCCCAATGCCAAGATTTTCGAAGGCCAGCTGGATACCGACCCCGACGGATACTTGAAAACCACGAATAACGTATTCACCAAAGTCCCTGGGGTTTACGCCTGCGGGGATGTGCAGGACCGGCGGTATCGCCAGGCCATAACCGCAGCTGGGTCCGGTTGCATGGCGGCGCTGGAAGTCGAGAAATTCCTGGAAGATCAAGGACACTGATCCCGCGACCCCGGAAGCGAGTTATTCTGAAGATAGTGTATTTCCCCCCTAGATCAACCCTCTCCTCTACGTGACACGAAGGTTACTTTGTGCTGTCTATCTATTGATTTAGTACTCTTTACCACTGCGTCGCCTTGGTCTAGTTTCTAGACTATGAAGTACTCCCCGTTCTTCATCCTGCTGCTCGCTTTGTTCCTGGGAGTCCAGCCGGAAATAGGTTTCGCGCAGGACAAGCCGAGCTCCAACCCACGCAAGGTAATCAACAGGGTTGAGCCTATTTATCCGCGAATCGCACGTGTCATGAAACTGAGCGGCGTCGTCAAACTGGACGTGCTGGTGCTGCCCAATGGAAGCGTCAAATCGTCAGAAGCAAAGGGCGGGAACCCTCTCCTCGTGCAGTCGGCACAGATCGCGATCCAGAGATGGAGGTGGGAGAAGACCGACCACGAGACCACCGAACAGGTGGAATTCCTATTCAGTCCGGCAAACTAGGCAGCGTTGGACCTTCCTCGAGCCCGCGCTCTTTTGTGATACAAATTTCTGTGACCTTCAGGTTGGACCAAGCCGCTGATGGTTTCTCCTGCTCCGGAGAGCCGTGCTGAGAGCGCTCTTCATTTCCCTTTCCCAGAGCCGCTGGTTGCGCGCGGTCGCCGAACGCTCCTCTCTGGGAAGACGCATGTCCGGCCGCTTCGTTGCCGGTACAAGAGTGGAGGACGCCCTCAGTGTCACGCAGGCCCTCAATCGTGCCGGACTCGGCGTTTCTACTGATAATCTTGGCGAGAACATAACCACATCCGAGGAGGCCCTGCACAGCGTAGGGCTTTACCGCGAGTTGCTCGCGGAAATTTCCGCTCGCGGTCTGAATGCGAACGTGAGCCTGAAGCTCACCCACATGGGATTGGATGTCGACTCGAAGCTGGCCTACAACAATGTGAGCGCTTTGGTGGCGCAGGCCGCGTCGTTGCAGCCCAAGAACTTCGTCCGCGTGGACATGGAAGGCTCAGCCTATACCCAACGTACCCTGGATTTTGTTCACGAACTGCATCGCATTCCAGAAAACCGGGGAGTAGTGGGTGCGGTAATCCAGAGCTACATGCGGCGGTCGGAGGACGATGTTGCCCGGTTGCTCAAGGACGGAATCAGAATCCGGCTTTGCAAAGGAGCCTACAAGGAACCTGCCGATATCGCCTATCAGGGCAAGCCGGAAGTGGATGCGAACTACATCAAGCTCATGAAGACTCTGCTGAAAAGCGGAATCTACCATGGTCTCGCCACCCATGACCCAAAAATCATTCTTGAAGCCAAAGCCTTTGCGATGGGGGAAAACGTTGCCCGCGACGCCTTCGAATTTCAGATGCTTTACGGCATTCGTCGCGACTTACAGCAATCCCTGGTGCGAGAGGGATGGCGGATGCGCGTCTATGTTCCGTTCGGGACGGAGTGGTATCCCTACCTGATGCGGCGCCTCGCCGAACGTCCGGCGAACGTTTGGTTCGTCGCGAAAAATTTACTCAGAAGCTAGGTGGGATCTCGTACTCACTAGCTCTTTTTTTCGACTCTGGCAGTGAAGGTTCCGTGGGCAAGCCGCGCCGAAATTTCATCCCCAAGCGCGACTTGCCCGGAATTTTTTACCAGCTCTCCTGAAGAGTCAAAGATCAACGCATATCCGCGTTCGAGAATTGCCACTGGAGAAAGCGCCTTCAACTGATGTTGAGCCTGCTCGAGGCGGGACCGCTGCCGCAGCAGCAGTGCCCGCACCGCCGCTGCCACCGCAGTGGTTTGCGAAGCCAGGTCTTTGCGAATTCCCGCCAGCATGCGCCGCGCATCGTAATGCCGGACTGCGGCCGACGCCCGCTCCCAGCGTCGATGATGATGCTCGATCAGCCTGCGTTCCGATTTCTCGGCGCGGAAGATCAGGTCGTCGAGCTTCTGTTGCCGCTGGTTGATCCCGCCCATCATGCGCGCGAAAGCGTCCTGTTGCGCTGCCTCGATCAGCTTCTGCTTGGCCATCAGCAGCCGGTAACGGATCGCCCGCGCCAGCCTCAACTGCAACGACTCGGCCTGTTCTTCAATGTCCTGCCGCGAACGGATCACAAGTTCCGCGGCCGCCGAGGGCGTAGGCGCGCGCAGGTCAGCGACAAAGTCAACTATGGTCACGTCGGTTTCATGACCGACGGCAGAAATGATCGGAATTTCTGATTCGGCTACCGTTCGCGCCAGGCCTTCGTGATTGAACGCGGCAAGGTCCTCGGCGGATCCGCCACCCCGCGCCACGATAATGACATCCACGTTCTTCGCGCGATTGAAGTACTTGATCCCGGCGCTAACTTCACCTGCAGCAACTTCACCCTGCACTTGCGCGGGATAAATGAGCAGGTTCGCCGAGTGATGCCTGCGTTGCAGAATGTTCAGAATGTCTCTGAGGGCCGCGGCCTGGGGCGAGGTTACGATCCCGATCCGGCGCGGCAGCGCAGGAATCGACTTTTTTCGGGCGGGATCGAACAATCCCTCAGCTTCCAGTTTCGCCTTGAGCTGCTCGAACGCGATCTGCAAAGCACCTGCGCCTTTCGGCTCCAGATACTCGGCCGAAAGCTGCAACTCCCCACGGTCTTCGTAGATAGTCGCGCGTCCGCGCAGCACCACCTGCATTCCGTCTTCGGGGCGGAAGCGCAGCAGCCGGGCTTGCGAACGGAACATAACCGCGCGAATCTGCGAGTCCCCATCTTTCAACGTGAAGTACAGGTGTCCGGAAGAGGCATGGGCGCGGAAATTTGAAATTTCGCCTTCCACCCAGATATCGCCGTACTCGCGCTCCATGCTGGTGCGCAGGGCGGCCACCAACTCCCGCACCACCCAGACGCGGCGGTCCGGAGCTTTGAAGCTGAATCCAAGCTGGTCAGCGAAGGCCACTGTGAGGAGTTTACCGTGGCCCAAGAAAATCCGCCGCGGATCACGAGGATTTCTCGGATCTGTGGCCCGCGTCTTGGGGAAGAATATTTGCCTTTTGGAGGATTGAGGCTGTTGTCAGGCGAAGTTAAGCGGGAGCACCGGGCATTTGCAGGATTTTGCCGCGATTTTCCTGGTTTTCTGGGGCATCATTGTGTTCCGACAACAAGAGCCTGCCGACCATACGCAAAGCTTCAACTTCCTCCTGCAATTGCTGTAGTTCAGCTTCTTTACGGCGAAGAACTTCAGTAGGGTCTTTCATGGCTCTCCTCGGCGGGTCAGGGCCTGCAAGCACTCTACGGTGCTGTCGCAGTCGAGGAAAGTCACAGAAGTACAGGCCTGATTTCAGTGTCCGAGATGGTACGGATGCCCTTTCAGGATAGTGAACGCCCGATACACCTGCTCCAGCAAAACCACCCGCGCCAGCTCATGCGCCAGCGTCATTCTTCCGAGAGAAAGCACAGAGTCGGCTCGCCGGCGCAGGTCGTCACTGAAGCCATCAGCCGCTCCGACCGCAAACACCAGCGGCGCAGGATTGCGATCGAGATGCTCACGCAGAAATCCGGCCAGCTCTTCGGATGAAAGCTGCTTCCCTCGCGAATCCAGCAGCACCAGCCTGCGCTTCGAGCCCTTGCCCTCGTGTCCGCACAACCTCAACAGCGCGGCCTCGTCCTTGAGCGCAACGCCCTCGATCTCGGCAAACTGCCGCAGCCGCTTCAGATATTCATCAGAAAGAGATTGGATCGCGGGGTTCTTCGTTTTGCCGATCCATGCAATGGTGAGTTTCACAGGCAAAAGACCTTAACTGCAAAGTTCGCGAAGAAACCGGCGAGTTCGCAAAGAAAATCTTGAGCCTTTCTTGGCGGCCTTTGCGCATCGGTTTGCGAACTTTGCGGTTAACGGATTCTCTGTCGGATCAAGCACGCTTTCGGACGGCTTTCTTGGCCACGGCTTTTTTCCGCGGCTTGGCAACTAGCTCTGCCGGCCGCACGCTTTAGCCGCAGTTCCACTTCGTCCGAAATCGCCTGAATCTGCCGCGGGTTGGTCCCGCTGCAAACCACGAAGTAATCGGTGAACGCCCCAGACCCTTGCTCCAGCTCGAGCACCGTAATCTGTTCCGCCTTCTTTTCCTGGCAGGCGTGGATGGCGTCGGAGACTTGCTGCTTGAGGGCTTTTTTCGTGAGAGCTTGTTTTTTGAGATCAGTTTTCTTCATTCGGAGGTCGGTCGTCGTTTCTTCCTAGAGTGAGATTGCGGAGCGACGGGCGTCCTCGCCCCTCCACGGCGAGCTGTCAGGCGTATAAGCCTTCCTTCTTTATATATTCTTCCACACTTTCGGATACGAGTCTCCCGATGGATCGCTTAGCCCGCACCGCCGCGCGGATTTCGGTCGCAGAAACCCTCTGACGCACGTCATCCAGCAAGTGCAGGGTCACTCCCGGCAGGACGAGGTCCCCCTTGGCCGGCTGCCTCGAAAACGGCTTCGTCACCTCTGCTCGCGGGCGCAGCTTTTCCGGCAATGCCGTAGCAACGTCGGCAAGCGAAAATCCCGGCCGGCTGGCCACAATGAATTCGCATTCCGCGAACAGCGCCTCAGCCTCGCGCCAGTTCGCGATATCCTTGAATGCGTCCACCCCGATCAAAAAACACAGCCGGTCACTTTTCTTCAGAGACCGTTTCAATGTGCGAATGGTATCAATGCTGTAGTTCGGAGCGGAAGCCACCGATCCGCGTGCGCTTCTCTTGTCGTGAAGAATGAATTCCCCTGGCGCCTCAAGCAGCGAAGCCAGGAAGGTCTTTTCACTCGCGGTCGCCAGCGCTGTCATGGCATAACGATGGAAGTAAGACGCGACCGGCTGAGCGGTCTTATGCGGAGGCACATTCGTCGGCACAAAATAAATTCGCTGCAGCCCGCACCGCTCCCGCGCCGCGTGTGCGAGCGCAAGATGACCTCTGTGTATGGGATCGAAAGTGCCGCCGAAAAGGCCGATATTCATGCGGGAAAATTATTTCAGGTAGTCGTTAAGCATTCGCTTCCACCACCGCGTCGCGCCGGACCTGATCTACCTTGTCTGCCATCGCGAATTTCAACTTCTCAATCCCGTCGCCAGTGACAGCGGAAATCGCAAACAGCTCCAAGTCATGCGCCTTTGCATATTTTTTCAGCTTCGCGAGCTTGCTCTTGTTTGCCACGTCGCACTTGGACGCCGCCACAATCATCGGCTTGGTTTCGAGGCCGGCTCCGAAATTCCTGAGCTCGTCCATTATGACTTCAAAGTCTTTCGCCGGATCAGGCCGCCCGCTGGCGTCCGATACATCCACCAGATGCACCAGTAGCCGCGTGCGCTCAATATGGCGCAGGAACTGTGTGCCTAGACCCGCGCCCAGGTGTGCACCTTCAATCAGGCCGGGAATATCCGCGACCACAAAACTTCGGCCTTGCAGCGCGTCTCCCGCGATCACCACACCCAGGCTCGGCTCCAGCGTCGTAAACGGATAATCCGCAATCTTGGGACGCGCCGCCGAAATACGCGAGATCAGCGTGGACTTGCCCGCATTGGGATAGCCGACCAGCCCAACGTCGGCCAGCAACTTTAACTCCAGCCGCAGCGCGCGCTCTTCGCCGGGGCGCCCGTCTTCGTGCTCGCGCGGGGCCTGATGGACCGAGGTCGCAAAGCGCGCATTACCGCGGCCGCCACGCCCGCCAGCGGCAATCACGATCTGTTCATTGGGCCGCGAGAAATCATGGACCACTTCGTTGGAGTCAGCGTCGTAAACCACCGTCCCCACCGGAACCTTGAGCAGAACATCTTCGCCTTCGCGTCCGGTCCGGTTCGATCCCTCGCCGTGCCGCCCGCGCTGGGCTTTATATTCCGGATTAAAGCGAAAGTGAACCAGCGTATTATGCTGCTCGCTCGACTCCATGATGATGTCGCCGCCCTTGCCACCGTCTCCGCCGGAAGGGCCGCCGCGCGGGATGAATTTCTCGCGGCGAAAAGCCATGCAGCCGTTGCCGCCGTCCCCGGCTTTGACTCGAATTGTGGCTTCATCGATGAACATAGCAATTAGCTGTCAGCCATCAGGTTTCAGCTAGACCAACATCCGCGCATCCCGACTCGCCAGGAATTGCGGCGGCGAGTAACGCTGCCTTCCATTCAAGCACAAAAAAGCTCCGGCCCGCAGCCGGAGCAGTTACACCGCCTGTGTCTTTGATGGGTTTACCTGACGGCTGATGGCTGATTACTGAGAGCTATTTCGCTTCCAGCGGCTCGATCAACACAAACTTGCCCATGTTGCCGCGGTCTTTGAAAACGATGCGTCCGCTGATTTTGGCGAAGAGGGTGTCGTCTTTGCCGCGGCCGACGTTCAAGCCGGGCTTCACTCGAGTGCCGCGCTGCCGCACGATGATGGTGCCGCCGGGGACAATCTGTCCGCCGAATGCTTTGAATCCCAGACGCTGCGCGTTGGAGTCGCGTCCGTTGCGGGAACTTCCTAATCCTTTTTTATGGGCCATGGAAATCAGCTCCTAGCTATTAGCTCTTAGCTTCTGGCTTAAAGGTGTCAGCTCTCAGGCTGTCAGCTTTCAGCACAACTCATCAACAAAAACAATGTCATTCCGAACCGCTTCAGCGGTGAGGAACCTGCTTTTACTTCTTCTTGGGCGTGGCCTTCTTGGCTGCGCTCTTCTTCGGAGCCGCCTTCTTGGCTGCCGGCTTCGCGGACTTGGCCTCGGCCTGAGGCTCTTCGGTAACCGCCGCCGCCTTCTTCGGCTTTGCTAGCTTTTTCGGCAACTCCGGCGCGGAGAAAGTTTGTCCGTTGAATGCGATCTCGGTGATCCGCACCGAACTGAACGGCTGGCGATGTCCGGCGAGCTTCTTGTATTGCTTCTTTTTCTTGTAGTGGAAGACGATGATCTTCTTGGCGCGGTCGTCGCCGAGCACTTGACCGGTCACCATCGCGCCCGACGAAGGACGCACAATCTCTCCTGCGCTTGCTGAAACCGCCAGCACGTCGCCGAACTCAACCTTGCCGTCTTTACCGCCAGCCTGGGTTTCCAGGCGGACCACGTCTCCGGGCGCCACTCGGTACTGCTTTCCACCAGCGCGGATGACCGCGTACATACTCCTGCCTCCGTCGTGTCCCCGGCACAGTTGGGTACAACCGTGTGGAGCGGGCGCCCTCGCCCGCCAACTCTCAGGGCATCTTGATCTTGTGCTTGCTGTTTTTCCCCGCGCCGGCCCTGCCGGCATTTGCGGACGGCCCCAGAACAGGGCCGCAAGTACAGGCAAACTCAACTATTTTAACGTGCCGGAGAGAGGATGGTCAAACCGAAGGCGCTAATCCGACAGCGTCGCCTCGGCCACAGCCACCGCGGCTTCCAAAGCGTGCCCATCGCGATCCACCTCCGGATCGAAAGAAGCAATTCCCAGTGCTACGATTTTTGAATGATTCTTGATTTCCCGAATCGCCTGGATCAGCACTTCCCGGCTGATTCCATTCGGCGGCGTCCATTGATTCGACATCGCCACGCCCGGATCGAGGACATCCAGGTCAACATGGACATAAACACCCTTAACATCCTTTGCTAGCGCGGACAGGCTTTTCCTAAGTTGCTCGACGGTCGCCATCTGTTGCACCCCGGCGTCCCCAAGCAACGTGACCTCCGCAGCCTCGATGTCGCGCGCCCCGAAAAGCAAAATCCGATTACCGGGAATTGGAGAGAATCCAGACACACTCTTTGCCAGCGTCTGCCAGGCTCTTCCAAGCAGAATGCTGATGGGCATGCCGTCAAGGAACCCAGATCTTGTCGTTTCGGGCGTCGTCGCCTCGCCGTGGCCGTCGAACCAGACGATCCCTGTGCCCTCCGCGCCCAAACCGCTCACCGTTCCAACCGCGGCATTGCAGTTTCCCGAGAGCACGATGGGAAAGACTCCCGATTCACGGCAGGCGCGGACACGCTCGGAGATTTTGCCGGCGAGCTGGAATGCGGAATTGATCTCCGCCGGGAACGGATGGTCAGATGCGACTTCTTCGCTATCAAACTCCATGCCAAGCCGGCCGAACAGAGGCTTCAGCCCCGCCTCGAAAATCCGCTCCGGGCCAAGGCCCATGCGCTTGCGGTAGTGGCCGGAGTCGAACGGGGAAAGAATGAGGTGGGCTTTCAATTACTGTCCTCGCATAAAAAAGTAAATTGTCATACCCACCCCGACCGCAATCACAAAACCGCGCACCCACGCACGTGGCAAGTGCAATGAATAGTGCGCTCCGAAATAGCCGCCCAGCGCGGCGCCACAAATCATGACCAGAGCCTGCGGCCAGTACACGGCGTGCTTCAGGATGAACACAATCACCGCCACGCCATTGGTCGCCGCGCTCAGGACAATTTTCAGCGCGTTCATCTCGTGGATGTCGGCCATGCCGAAGGCCGCGAGCATGGCCAGGATGACGAACCCCATGCCTCCGCCGAAGTAGCCGCCGTAGATCGCAACCATCAATTGGAAGCACGACGCGGCGAGGATTGCCTTGAAGCCGGGATCATGTGTGCCCAGGTTTTGATTGGCCGAGGCCTTGCTGGCCGGTGTCAGTCTCCCGCCGAAAAGAAACAGCAGAGTGGCCACGAGCATTAGCCACGGCAGAATCCTCAGAAACGTGTGCGCTGGAGTGCGGAGCAGGAGCAACGCTCCCAGCACCCCGCCCGCGAGGGAGACGCTGACCAGAGAAATCAGCACTACCCGGCCAACCTTTAGATGACGCCGGTAGGCCCCACCGCTAAACGTCAGCCCTGTCCACAGAGCGACAGTGTTGGTGGCGTTCGCAGGAATAGCGGGAACTCCGGTGAACAGCAGCGTGGGGAACAAGATGAAGCTTCCGCCGCCCGCGACGGCATTGAGAGCGCCGCCGAGCACCGCAGCGAAAAACAAAAAAACCGCATTCGGCAGGTTGAAGTACGGAAGGCTCAAGCAGTTAGAAATGTATCAGAGACAAAAAATGCCCGTGTGGGTCGGACATTCTTGTCCCATGCCTTTGCCCTTTGGCACCCGGAGAAAGCCCTAAAGTCAAACCCGTCGGACAAGAATGTCCGACCCACACGGGCCCTGCTAGTCCGGTCATTAGCTGCCGTAGGTCCCGGTTCCGGTTTCTCGTTTCGGCTCATTCGAGAACTTATCGCGCACCCGGTCTCCGAACTCATGTACTCGGCCCGAGATCGACCCGCGAGTCTCGCGGCCGCTGGCTGGTGCCAGCAGCAGCCCGACGCCGAGTCCCACGCCAACGCCGATTAACAACGCCTTCGCAGGGTTCGTGCCACCGTGATCTTCCCCGCGGATTACCTCCGCCGCCCGGGCCGCCCTCCGCGACGCCTCGCCGTAAGTCTCACGTGCGCGGTCGCTTATGTCGTCAATGCCTTCGTTCAGACGGCCCCTGAGCGAATCCAGCAGGTAAACGCTGGTTCCCAGAAGCACATTCCATAGGACTTTCTCTTTACGTAGTTTCATCTGGCGCCTCCGCTGATTACTTGTGCAGCTATGGAGATGCCGAAAGAGTAGGGCGCGGTTGGAAGAGATTTCAACAGGCCAAGGACGAGCGTGCGGGTTGGCTCGGAGACACTTGATCTACGCTTCTGGTGGATCATCGCACGAGAGCAGCCGGTTGCTACTGAATCAGCGACCCGCTCCCACTCACTTCTTCGTCCGGCGGAATCACCACTGCCGCCGCCACTCGGTCGCCCGGCTCCATGTGCAGAAGGCGAACGCCTTGCGCCGACCGCCCTGATTCGCGGATGGTTTTTGACTCGATGCGGATGATTTTGCCGTACTGGCTAATCAGCATGACTTCGGATTTCTCCGATACCTGCGAGATGCCCGTGACTTTGCCGTTGCGCTCAGTGGTCTTGACATTGATCACACCCGAGCCACCGCGGCCTTGCAGGCGGTATTCGTCGGCGGGGGTGCGCTTGCCGTAGCCGTTTTCGGTGACGGAGAGAATCAGCGAGCCTTTGATCGGAATGGTTGCGTCGGTGGCGGTGGCTTCGGGGACGCCGGCTTCGGCCTTGGCTTTTTCTGCCTCGGCTTCGGCTTTCTTCGGGTCTTTCGGCGTGGTCGCCATGCCGACGATGTAATCCTTTTGGTCCAGATTCATTCCGCG
>WNFI01635717.1_pt2 | contig 19531 bp, 14 predicted proteins | sample 5400471 | NCBI WGS metagenome assembly WNFI01 (sample SAMN13153348, study PRJNA577476) | soil metagenome | isolation source: 100 cm saprolite on Douglas fir-dominated hillslope | place: USA:California | collected 2013-09-17
GCGACGGAATGCGACGCGGGCGTTGCATCTGCAGTATCGACAATCAGCCGGGTGTTCCGCTCGATGCCATTCTTCCTGGAAGCTGCTCGCGGCTTCCTGATACATGTTCACCTGCGATGCGCAATACTCCATCTCACTCAGATGTTCGTGGATTGCGCTCCCGAGATCCTCTTCCACCATTCGACGGATCCAATCGTCGAGCGGCGCTGCCGGTTTCGCTTTTTCCGGCTGGTTCATCGTTACTCCTGCGCGGCAGGAAAGTCTAACCCGCCGGCCATGCGCTGTACCTCACCATTGTGGCAAAGATAGACGTTGTCGGCGAAGAGAACCTTCTCACTGACTTATGTCGCGAGATCTTCCAATCTTACACCGGCGCAGTCATTTTTTTTCGAGATCTTCTTCAAGGTGACCGACGGGTCTCCCCACAATGTAAATGTCGCCCAGATAAACGGGTTGCCGCCATACTTGTCGTCGACGATGCGGCGCGTCTCGAGGAGGGCCTCGCCGAGCGTCGCTCCGCGGAGCAGGCTCTCGAACAGATTCCGCGTAAATACCGCGGACGGCTCCTCCAGCTGCGGGTGAAAACTGGCCACTACGGCGCGAGCCCCGCGCCGCAAGCACGCAGAGGGCAAACCTTCAAACCTGCCCCCCCCTCGGCCATGGCTGGTGCCGGCCGAGCAGCAATCCATATAGATGAAAGGTCCATGCGTCCATCTTCCGTCCTCTAAATCCTTCGTCCGAATGCGCTCCCCTGTTGCCAGAATGATCGAACCATCCTCGCCGTGTCCGTCGAAGACGAACAACCCGAGGTGCGAGTCCAGGAGGCTCGTTAAGGCTGGAGTCCTGGTGGCGTTGGGACCGTACAACTCCTGACAGGGAAGTCCCGCGTCTGCCAGCAAGCTCGCCAGGTATTGTCCTGTCTTAAGGGCGTAAACAAGCCGGGCGCAACCTGCGGCGGTAGCATCGGGATCGGCCAAAATAATTCGCTTTCCCGTCCTTATCTCTGTCTTTCGGGAGAGCACTTCTTGCAGGTCCCGCAGGCTATGCATTCGAACCAGCGTTTTGTGCAAGCTAACGAAGACCGTTCCGCCTCCAGCCAGTGGCGTCAAGAGCAATTCCAACGGCAAATGGATCGTCAGGCGGCATCCGGAAACGAAGATCGTCCGCGTCTCGCTTCCGACAAGGATCTCCCTCAGTACCGGAGGCAACAAATCAAATACCTGGCTCATCTGCCGTCGAATCATGCAGTCGGGAGCGCTCCCGCGGAAGTCCTGTGATCTCGCGATCAGCCGGCGAAGTTCGCTGCTATCCATAAGCTCTTCTACTTGTTTGGCCGCAGATTCGAAAAACGTCAACCAGGATTTCGGGCTGCTTTGAACCGCCAGCTTTTTTCCCGGGGTCGCGATTGCGAAAATCACGGCGTCGTCCACCGCCTGCATCCATACAAATACGGCCTTTCGGCGGGCGAGCGATTTCGCAAGGACTCCATTGCCGCGCGCGATGTCCCGCAGCAGTGCGGCGGCCTCTCCTTCGATTTCGTCCAGCAGGTCGTGCCGGCGGAGCGATTCAAATAGTCCCGCCAGGCGGCTTGATTTGACATCCGAATCGGGATCGCGGGAATAGATTTCGATTAGACCGGTCGCCACATCCTCCAGCCACGCTTTGTACGAATCGTGATGGTCGGGGCTCGTCACTTGAGCCAAACCCTGACGAAGACTGGCCAGAGCATCCTCAAAATGCGCGACGGCAAGCGTGAGATTGCCGTCTTGTTTCTCGACTCTGCCCAGGTTCGCGGCCGGAATCGTGGCGTCAACCCAATTTGACTCTGAACAATAGATAGAATGAGCCTGCTTGTACGCCGTGCGTGCCCCGGTCAAATCGCCATGATCGCGAAGCGCAGTTCCGAAATTGTTCAGGGCCGTCGCCAGAGTATGTTGGTACGCAGGTTGGTCCGAAGCCAGTGGCCTTAAGATCGCCAGAGCTTCGCTGAAAGCGTTGTGCGCCTCCTGCTTTTGGTGCGCATCGAGAAGGGTGACGCCGAGATCGTTGAGTGACATCGCCACGTCGTATCGGTAGACGCCAGGTTGTTCCTGAGCCAGCGTGCGATAGATTTCCACCGCTTCGCGGTGGCGATCTTTGGCCGCCGCAAGCCGCCCGACGTCATTCAGAGCGGTCCCAAGGCCTGACAGAGTTTGAGCCAGCTGCGGCAGGTAGACGGTCGGCTCGCTGTTGGCCAGGGCCTGACGGATCTCCAAAGCCTCCTCGTGGACCTCCAGAGCTGCGTTACGCTCTCCCAATAATCTGAGAACGCTGCCAAGATTGTTGAGCGCCATCGCTACATCCTCGCCGTATACCTGATGCTGTTTTGCATACAGGTCTCTCCGCATCCGGATGGAGTCCCGAAGGGCGGCGCGGGCCGCGGCTAGTTCCCGAAGCTCCATCAGAATACTGCCCAGATTCATTAGTGTCATGGCGACTTCGTACTGGTATGCGTCGGGCTCGGTGGCCGCCCGTTCACGCCAGATTCCAAGCGCCTCCTCGAACGCTTCCCGGGCCGGTTGAAAACGCTGCCGTTCGCTTAGAACGCTGCCGAGGTTGTTCAGCGTTGTCGCTACCTCGACAGCATGTGCGCCCGTTTCCTCCCGGTTCAGATCGCGGCGAATATGAAGCGCCTGCTCAAGGGCATCGTGCGCGGCGTTCAATTCTCGCAACTGGTGCAGCGTGGTTCCCAGGTTATTTAACACCCTGCCCACATCCGGCCCGTAAATGTGGCGCTCCTCGACCGATAGTTCCTGGTAGATCGCGAGACTTTCCCGGTAGTTTTCCTTTGCCGCGCTCAGTTCCCGCAGGCCGTCCAACGTACCCGCGAAATTGCTGAGGGTATTCGCCAGATCGGGCCTGTAGCGATCCGGATCCTGTCTGATGAGATCACGTTGAATGGTGAGCGCCTCTTGGAATGCGTCACGCGCCGCCGTCAGATCACGGCGATCATTTAAGCAATTTCCGAGATTCACCAGGGCCGTCGCCACATCGGGTAGATATGCGGCTGGCGAGCCCTCCGCCAATTTCCGATAGATCGAGATTGCCTCCTGAAGGGCATCGCGGGCGGCGTCGAACTCGCGCACTTCTCTTAGGACGGTTCCGAGATTGTCTAATACATTGGCTAGATCCAACGAAAAGTGGTCCGGCTCTTCGGCCGCGAGTTCGCGGCAAATCGGAAGCGCCTCGGCGTATATCTCTCGTGCGGGCGAGAAGTCGTAAAGTGCAACGAGTGTGGTTCCATAGTTATTGAGCGCGGTGCAGAGATGATGTTTGTAAGTGGAATCGCGGTCCGCCAACTCGCGGTAGATCGCCAGTGCGTCCTCCGAGGCCTCGCGTTCCGCTGTCCTCTGGCGCAGGTTGCCCCAAATAATTGCGAGATTGTTTAGCGTGTTCGCGATCTCCGGCCGGTAGAAAGACGGCTCGGTCTCCGCCAGCCGCTCGTAGATACCGAGAGCTCGCAGCTGCGGAGGAAGCGCCTGTTCATCGAGATCGGCGTGGCGGTATCCGGTGGAAAGAACGCTGGAGTAGAACGCGACGCAGGGATCGTCGGCGAGACGCGAGGAAAGCTCAATCGCTTCCTTCGCAGCGGCAATGCCCATATTCAGCATTTCCTTCCACCGGTCCTGTTCTGATGCCGGGAACGATTCGCAAAGCTCGACAAAGGGGTCCAGAGAGGCGAGCCGGACGGTCATCCCTTCTTCGCCTTCATCCCCGCCGGGCAGGGTCGCGATCAGCGCCTCCCTCGCTTGTTCCACGTGATCTCGGTCGCTCAGCAGACAGATCCTGATGAGCTCGGCAACCGGTTCGGGAGCCTCCGATAGCGCCAACTCGAAATCCTCGTCGCGCCGCAGGGCGAGGTATCGTCGATATGGGGCAACCCACTTCATCCTGGTAACCGAATTGTCTCGGGATGAATAATGATTTCAGGACTGCCCCACAGCACGGTTGTCGCCCACAGGAGAGGATTACCGCCGTGGGTCCGGTCGATTTGTCGCCGGGCCTGCAGGATGGCGTTTCCGAGCGTACTGTGTTCGGTCAGGAGCGACGCGTAGAGTTCTTTGCTGAAAACGGCCGCCGTGGAGTCGTACAGCGGGTGCGCACTCGCCAGTATGGCGCCTGCGCCTCGGCGCAGGCACTCCGCCGGCAGACCCGTGAAGTTCCCCCCGCCACGCCCCGGGTTCGTGCCCGCGTTGCAGCAATCCAGGTGCAACAAAGGTCTTTCCCTCCAGGCGACCCTGGTCAGATCCGCCACCGATACGTATTCCGCCGCTGCGGCAGCCAGTGTGGTTTCGGTGCCGTGCCCGCTGAACATAAAAAAAATTAAACGAGGGTCCTGCAAGCGCTCGATGATCCATGCACGAGTAGCTGCGCCGGCACATGCGAACTCGATCGGCAAACCGGCCCGATTTAGGATTTGGTCCACTTCTCGAGTCGTGCGCAGGGCATGTTCGAGCCTCTGCGCTGTACCGGTGTCGGGGTCTCCGACCAGCGCCCAGCGTCCTTGCCCGACGGATCCATGACGGAGGAGATCGGAGAACTCTTGAAGACCGTGTACGCGCGCGAACAGCTTGCTCAGTCCGGCGTAATGCCGTTCTCCGCCATCATGCGGTGGCAGCAGCAGCTCAAACGGAAAGTCGATCGTGTTCGGGCATGGCGAAATGAAAATCGTGCGTGTGTCGCCGCCCGCAACAATCTCCTGGACCTCCGGCGGCAACAAGTCGAAGGCTTTGCTCATCATTGTTCGAATGGTCTGGTTCGGTGCGCTCTTCCCAAACGCCGCCGGATGTTCGACCAGCGTCGCCATTTCCGTGCTGCCAAGCAGATCTCGTATTTGTTTCAAAGCCGAACGGAAAACCGTCGTCCACGATTTCGGCGACTGGCACAGAATCATCGCTCGACCCGCGCGCACGATTCCAAATACGGTGCCGTCGTTCACGGCCTGCACCCACAGGAATACTGCGCCGAGGTTGCCCATCCGCCTGGCCGTATCTCCGTTGCCGGACTGGATCCCGCGCAGCAGGTCGGAAGCGCTACTGTCGGCTTCGCCCAGCTGATCGCGGCGGCGAAGATGCTCGAAGAGCCCGGCCAGCCGCAGATGGCGTTTATCCTCCTTACCGTAGATTGCGATCAAACGGGTGACCAAATCATCGAATTTTGCTTTAAACAGATGGCGGTCACCCAAACTGCCGGCATCTCTCAGACCTCGGTACAGATCGTTGAGCGCCAACTCGAAATGCTCTCGGGCGGCATTGGGGTTCCTTTCGAGTCGCCCAAGATTGGCTTGGGGAAGGGCCGCTTCAACCCAGAGGGAGGCTGAACGATAGATTTCCAGCGAGCGCAGGTACGCTGCACGCGCAGACTCCGATTGACCCAGGTCCGTGAGCGTATTACCTAAATTCAACAAGACGCCGGCAACATCGGGACCGTAAATCTTCGGCTCAAGCATTGCCAGTTCTTCCTGGATCGCCAAAGCTTCTTCGAGCGCCTCACGGGCTGACTCCAACTCACGCAGTTCCGCCAGCACATCGCCGAGAGACTCCAGGACCCTGGCCAGCCGGTGACGGTGGATTCGCGGTTCTGCCGCAGCCAATTCGCGCCGAATTTCGAGCGCTTCCTGGTACATCGTCCGGGCACGCGGCCTTTCGCCCATGCGCTCAAGGCAACTGGCGAGGCTTGCGAGAGACCACGCCACCTCGTCCTGATACATGCACGGGTGAGCGTCGCCGAGTTCGCGATAAATCGTCAACGCTTCCGTGAAGGCACGCCGAGCCTCTTCAAACTCGAGAAGACTGTTGAGAATCGAACCCATGTTATTCAACGTCATCGCTTTATCGATCTGATAGACAGCGGGATTCCGTTGCGCCAGTTGCCGTTCGATTGCTAAAGCCTCCCGAAATGCATCCAGGGCCGGCGACAACTCCCGCAGATCGGCCAATATGTTTCCGAGATTACCGAGGACGTTAGCGAGATCCAGCAGGAAGAGAGCTGGTTCCCTGCCAGCCCAGCGGCGGCGAATTAATAGAGCTTCCTGATAGGCTATGCGCGCGAGTTTCGGTTCTCGCAGGTTCCTAAACGCATTCCCGAGATTGTTCAGTGTCATCGCGACATCTTTCTCGTGAACCGGATTGACGGCCGCAAGCTCTCGGCGCAGGCGCAGGGCTTCTTCGTATGTTTGGCGGGCCCGCGCCGGGTCGCGAAGATGCCGCTGCACGTTCCCAAGGTTATTCAGCGCGCGAGCGATCTCGTATTTGCAACGGGTCTCCAAACTGCCGGGCAACTGCCGCAAAATCGACAGCGATTCCTCGAATGCGGTTTGGGCACGCTGGAGTTCATGCAGTTCGCCATAGATCGTTCCAAGATTGTCCAGCGATACGGCCGCCAACCACGAGTAACCGGGTTCCTCCTTCGCGAGCCGGCGATAGATTTCGCAGGCCTCCAAAGAGACGTCTTTTGCGGTCTCAAGTTCTCTCATATCCGCCAGCGTGGCGCCGAGGTTGCTCAATGACTGGGCCAGCGGTGCAACATAAAGCTCACAACCATTCTCCGCAAAGGGTCGCATTATGGCGATGGCCTCATTCAAATAGTTTCGCGCATGCGTCCATTCGTGGACCTCCCGCAGGAGTGCGGCAAGTTCGCTCAAATTCAGGCCGGTTGCGAGGGAGTACGTCTTTCTATCGCGAGCGCAGAGTTCGCGATAAAGGTCCGCGGCCCGCAGTCTTGATGAAACCGCATTAGGCAGATCTCCCGCCTTCCGATAACCCATCGCAATCATCGCCAGGTAAAAGGCCATGCACGGCTCATCCTGGATTGCGCCTGCGCGGGCGATCGCCTCTTTACAAGCGGAGATTCCCTCCTGGAGCAACTGGTTTCGTATTTCCAACTCCGGGTCGTCAGACACTTCACAGAGGCGCGCCGAAGCGTCGAGGAATGCCAGCCGAACCGTAACCGCGGAAGTCTCATCTTCATTGCAGAAAAGCCTCTCGATCGATGGACGCAATTTTTCGGCGGTCAGTCTTGTGCCATTGCCGCAGGCTTCGAGATAGTCCTTTAGAGGAAAAGGAGCGGCGGCCAGAGCTGCGGCTAAGTCCTTGTCTTGCCGCAGTGCGAGATACGTACGGTAGGTGCCGGCCCAGTTCATGTTTAGCTTTCCGTTTTGCGATCCAGTCGGTTAGAGCTGTCTCGCCAACGCTTGGCGCATCAGGTCCTTTAGAGGCAGATAGGTCTAATTATAGATGGATGCCTTAAGCCCGGCCTTCATTTCGGGCTCAGCCTGTAATGTTCGTGGCGAATCCGGCATGATTATACTAGTGAGCATGCCGGAGAACGGCGCGACTCAGCGCGTCAGGAGAAAGAACCGATCTGTCTCCAGAACGGCGCAAGCGCGGTTCTGGCCAGCATTCATGACCTCTATCAGGGGCCTGCCTCGGATTTCAGCCTGGAACTCGACAGCGCATTATCCGGCGGTGCGGCCTTGGGCGAAGCTTTGCTACAAGCTTGTCGGAAGATCAATGCCAAATACGGCGGAAATCCTGTGCTTTGGGCCGCTTCCGTGCTTTGGGGGAACCCGTTAGTGTCCTTTACACCGGCAGTTCATCGCTTCTGAGATTCGCCACAAGACTCACCTCAGCGAATCATCCTCGCCATCCGTTACGCTCGCTAATAAAAATACCGCGTGATGTAACACGCCGACGAGTTTGTGCATATCCATGTGAAAGGAGTCGGGGCCATGGTGCCATTTGACCTGCTCGGTGATTTCCGCGAACGCCGAAAGGAATTTCCGTTTTCCGGCGCATTGTAAAGGGTCGGCCGATTGTCTCTTTGGACGGCGCCGCAACAAGCCAGAAGCCACAGGCTGCCCTGGATGCGATGAATCGCTGTTATTCCGGACATTGCGCGAACGTGCATCGCAGCGTCCACCACGCCGCGGCGCCGTCCGCACTTTCGGTGGAGGAGTTCGAATTGCTTCGCCTCCGACAAGCAGCGCGGACGCGCCGCGATTGGAAGGCCGCAGACCGCTAACGCGAGGAGTTGGCTGAACGTGGCGTGCTCGTGGAAGACACGCGAGGCGGACCTCTGGTCCGCCGGATGTAACGATTGCCAATTCTCAGCATTTAAAGAAGTGAGCCTGGCGGAATCCTCGATGTAACCGAATCGCTCTGTCCGGCTGCCCATTATGTAGGGCCACTTGGAGACGTCATGGGGAAACGGGTGACATTTACTGAATCCGAACTTTCTCCCGCCAACAGGTTGATTTATGAAGGCGGACGGCGATCCACTTCTTCGGAGCGGATTCAGGACAACAGGTTTTCGGAACACCTGCTTTCACCGGAGGAGAAAGTGATCCGCGATGAATTAGATGAAGAACGAATAGCCATCGAGCCGCTTCTGCTTGAACGGGTTCGTGAAATGAAAGGCGTGGAGCTGGGCTGCTTCTCTGCATATCTTCGCGACCGCTGTGGAATCGAGGTTGGCATTCTGGCGGAACAACTCACGAAGAAAAGAGTCACCGTTAGCCAGAACATTATGAGAGCCCTGGCCGCCCATCCCTGCAGCGACGCGTCCAACTGCGCGGAGAGTTGCGCCCACTCGATCGGCGCAAGAATCGCGCATGTCCTCGCGCGCGAAGTCCGTGAGGCATATCTGCGGCTCAAGAATGCCGGCGAACAAGGATCGGTCAATTAGGGGGTAATTTCATTGAAAACGAGAACGGCAGTGTTGGTTTTCGATGTGCGCGACGTGGACTTGAAAATTGTCCAGCGCCTCGACCAGCCGCGGATTGTGGAAGCGAAAACGACCTCGGCGTTCGCATACACGATGTTGCGCTGCGACCTCCGGCCGAAAGACTACGCCATTTTGAGGCGCAATCGCGTCGATGTACTGACCCATCAGGAGTTCCGCGACTTCACGAAGAGCCGTCCTGCTCCGCTAAACCAATCCTCGCCGTTACTGCAGCGTCTCTGTGACGAACGATTGGACATCAAGCGTTTGCAATGTCCGATTGAACTGTCAGACAGCGCAACCGTTTGGAGTCTGGCGAAGGCAAGCGGCGTCGAGTTCGTTGTCTATCACGCCTTAGCGGTGATGACTCACCTCTATTTGGACCTCGGCCTTAAGGGCACGCAGGCCCGAAAAGAGAGGTTTACGCGGGCGGCGGAGGCGTTGGGGATCAGGGTTTACGCGCCGCCTCAGAACGGCAAGACAATTTGGTGTAGTCACCTGCGGCACGACGTGGAGCAGGCCATGAAGCACGTGCTCAAGGGAAGCCGCGTGTCACCGAAGCATTGGGTGGACCTGATCGAAAGGTGCTATCCGCGCTTTCCATCGGCGGCGACGCCCTGGTACTGGTTCGATCAGGCGGAGTTCGACAAAGATTTTGACCAGCAGCAGAGCTGGCAGCTCGACCCGCATGTCCTGAGTCTCCTCGGCCAGAGCGAGTTCGCCCAGTCGCTCGCCGAGTTTCATTTGCTGGAGGCAATGGCCGTGCGTCTCCATCTTGGCTCATTGCTTGCGGAGCCACGGGACATTCTTCCAAAGCTGAGCGATCTGGCCCGCGAACATGCAGAACGCAAGAACGAGGTCGGATAGGCGCAGTGCGACAGAGAACAGCAATATAACACTCCCACGAAGAGAGGATTCCAAAATGCGAATGAACGTTGCGAGGACGGCAGAACATGTTGGTTGCGGTCATCCGGACAAATTCTGCGACCAACTCGCGGATGCGGTGCTCGATCAGAGCCTGGAGCGATGTGGCGGCGATCAGCAAAAGCGCAGTCATGTCCGTGTCGCCATAGAGTGCCTGGCCAAGGACAATCTGGTCACTGTTTCAGGAGAGACTCGCTGGCCGATGGAAGTGCAGTCAAGCATGATGTGCGGCGATGCCGATATCCACGCTCTTGCACGGACGGTCTGGAGGGACGTTGGATACGGCGACCCGGAGCAACTCGCCATCGTGAACAATGTCCGCAGTCAATCAGCGGACATCGCCATCGGCGGAGGTACGGGAGTCGACGCCGGCGGTGCGGGCGACCAGGGCATCATGGTTGGTTACGCAACCGGCGAGACACCGGAAATGATGCCGCTGGAATGGGTGCTGGCCCGCAATATATGTCTGAAGATTGACCGCCTTTGGCGGGACGGTGTGGTGGAATGGCTGCGCTCCGACGCGAAATCGCAGGTGACGCTCAATGCCGATCAGCAGATCACGAATGTCATCGTGGCCGTTCAACACGCCGACATGGACATCGAGGACGTCCGCCGTGGCGTGTTCGATCACGTTCTCCGGCCAGTCCTCGAGGAGCAAGGCGTCGGTGGATCTCTGACTTTCGAAAAAGGCGGACGCTTTCGCTTTGGACCCGTCGAAGGGGCCATCAATGGCACGGGCAAATTCATAATTGGTGGACCAATTGGCGATGCCGGAGTCGTCGGGCGCAAGATCGTTGTGGATGCTTACGGGCCGCGTGTACCTGTCGGCGGCGGCGCGTATTCCGGCAAAGATCCGAGCAAAGTGGACCGCAGTGCTGCCTATATGGCGAGGCACATCGCCAAGTTCGTGGTCGGTGGCGGCATTGGCGGCGCCAGGGAGTGCATGGTGCAGATTGCTTATGGAATCGGCCAAATCCAACCGGAAATGGTAACGGCGGTGATCGACTCCGGCGAAGACGTGTGGGGCAAGATCAAGGACAAATTTCCGGATTTGTCTCAGCGGCACATCACGGACTATCTCGGATTGCGAAATCCGAGTGGCTGGTCCTACCAGAAGGTTGCGGCATACGGCCATTACGGACGCCCCGAGTTTCCCTGGGAGAGAAGCCTGGGCGCCGGAGTGAAAGGGTAAGTGGCCGGAAGCGCGGTGAACCTGGTCGGGGGGGCCCACAGCAAATACGGCTTGGGCCCCGCTTCGAAATTGGAGGGTCCATGATCCTGGATGTTGCGCCCGAGATGAGAGACATCGGGCTATCGACGGCCGTTCTCATTGCTCGCGGATTGGACAATTCGAAGACGGTACCCGAGTTACTGGCTTATCGCAAAGTGGCCGGGAAGCGTCTTGCGTCGGCATGGAAGAGCCGCTTCGTGTCGGAGCATCCCGCGATTCAGGAATATCACCGCGTTCACGAGTTGTTCGGTGTGAAGGACACTCGGCCCGCTCCCGAGGAGTTGGTCCAGTACGTCCGGAGGAACCGTGACTTCACGGCCTCGGGAGCGGTGATCGACTGTTATAACGTTGCCTCGGCCCGTACATTGCTATCCATGGGAGCACACGACCTTGATCGGCTCGAATTGCCGATTGCGTTTCGGCGCACGACCCAGCTGGATACCTTCCAACCTCTTGGCACGGTCGAGGGCCAGGATGTGCGTGAGGAATTCGGTTACGTCGATGTTCGCGGCCGCGTCATCTGCCGAATGGATGTCCTCCAGTGCGATTGGTCCAAAGTCACAAAGAGCACCCGGAACGTGGTGTTCTTCATTCAGGGGAACCGATTCCTGCCGGCATCGGTGCTGTTGAAGGGGAGCTGGTTGCTGGCCGAGACTGTCACGCGGTTTTGCGGAGGAGAAATCGAACTCGCAGAATTCTCGGTTGCAGGCGCCGCTCAGTTCAGTACCTTTTCGAAGCCGACAATCAGCTTTGAGTCTTTCCAACGGCTGAAACTTCAAGCCGGAACGGTGCTTGCAGCGGCCCCGCTCGCGGGAATGGACCTCTGCGCGGTAACCGTGCATACCAATACTCCGGTCCGGGCCCTGGCGCCCTTCAACCTACAAGACGCGGTTGGCAGGAAGGTGCTGCTCGCGACTAATCTGTTTCCCCTGCGCATCGGCGACCTGCGGTTCACCGCCTATATTCCGATGCTCCATATCGGCAACACTTCGGGCGTCCAGGTTCCTCCGTATTTGACGAATGATGTTCCGGACGGCGCGAAAGCATATTGAGTGAAACCATGAAGAAGCTCCTGGTAACCAGCGCACTGCCTTACGCAAACGGCCCGATCCATATCGGTCACCTGGTTGAGTACATCCAAACAGATATTTGGGTCCGCTATTGGAAGTTGCGACAGCGGGATACGATCTACATTTGTGCGGATGACACTCATGGCACACCGATCATGGTCCGCGCGCGGGATGAGGGAATCTCGGCGGAGGCCTTGATCGCACGGGTATGGCACGAACACCGCCGCGACTTTGCCGGCTTCCAAATCGAGTTTGATAACTACTACACGACCCACTCCGAAGAGAATCGCATTCTGTCGAGAAATATCTATGAGGCACTCCGCCAGGCAGGCCACATTGCTGAGCGAAGGATCGAGCAGATGTTCTGCGAACGCGACAACATGTTCCTGCCGGACCGGTACATTCGCGGCAGGTGCCCGAACTGTGGCGCGGAAGACCAATACGGGGATGCCTGCGAAGTCTGCTCGACGACTTACTCACCAAAGGGTTAGCCACCATGTTGCTCAGGAGATTGCGAACAAGCTGGACGAATGGTTCAAAGCGGGACTTCAGGACTGGGACATCTCTCGCGATGCGCCTTACTTCGGGTTCGAGATTCCCGGTCGCCCAGGGAAGTACTTCTACGTGTGGTTAGACGCTCCAATCGGATATATGGCGTCAACCATGGACTATTGCCGGAAATCGGGGCGCTCGTTCGAAGACTATTGGCTGGGAGAGCAAGCCGACGTCGTTCACTTCATCGGTAAAGACATCGTCTATTTTCATGCGTTGTTCTGGCCGGCGATGCTTATGGGATCAGGCTATCGAACACCCACCCGGCTGATCGTTCACGGTTTTCTAACGGTGGACGGTGAGAAAATGTCCAAAAGCCGCGGGACCTTTATTAACGCGGCGACCTATCTCAGGCATCTGGATCCGCAGTACCTGCGCTACTACTATGCCGCAAAGGTCAATTCGACAATTAATGATCTCGATCTGAATTTCGACGACTTCACGAAGCGCGTGAATGCGGATCTGGTGAACACGATCGCGAATATACCAAGCCGTCTTCTGGCGATTCTGCATAAGCATTGTGGCGGCAGGCTGGGCCGGGTCAATGATGAAGGACGCGAACTGCTCGCTAGGATGCTCGCACAGTCCGATGCCGCGGCGGCGCATTACGAGCAACGCGAGTTTGGCCAGGTGGCCAGGGCGATCGAGGAAATTGCCGGTTCAATCAATATCTACATCAGTCTGAATGAACCGTGGTCGATTGCCGGTTCCGACCCGGCGGCGGCACGCCAGATTTGCACGAATGCCTTGAACGGCTTCAAGATCGTCGCTACCCTCCTTCAGCCGATCTTGCCGGAATTCGCCCGAAAGGTCTCGCGGATGCTGCAAATGGATGCGCTCACATGGCAAGGTCTCAAAGATCCCCTGGAAGAACGGCAAGTTGGCGTCTACGAGAGGTTGGTTGAGCGCGTGGACCGCAAGAAGGTTGAAGCGATCATTGCCGAGTCCCGCGAGTCACTGGGCATTAAAGACGGGGTGAAAGCACCATCCTTGACGCTCGACGCCCTCATCGATTGCGATTTTGAAATTTGGGAGGTATCGCAAGTCGCTCCAGCGGAGGGTTCGGACACTCTGGTTAACCTTACGCTCCAGTCGGGTGACGAAAAGAAACAGGTATTGGCCGGCCTGGGGGGCGCGGCCCTTCATGGACTGGCGGGCCGGCGGCTTCTCGTCTTGTCGAATTTGGAACCCAGGAATCTGCGCGGTCATCTCTCATCGGGAATGGTCCTGGCCTTCAATGTGGAAGGTAAGGCGGACCCCTTGCGGTTCGAAAATGCACGAGTGGGCGCGACGCTGGACTAGCTTTTGACGAAAGCCATGCTCATACAGCGCCGGAGTAGGGCGTAATTGGGATTCAGCCATGATGGTAAAACAGAGCGCACAAAAGTGAGTATTCCGGCTATGAATCGAAAAGACATGGATATAGCTCCATTCAGCTCGGATTTAATCGTTGAGGCCACGCTGGTGTGTGATCAGTCGTGCATCGGCTGCTATGCGCCCAACTGGGTGTCCAAAGAAATTCCGGCGGACTCATTCAAGAGCAAGCCTCATCTGTTTCTCTCGCCGGATGCCCTGACGAGCGCTTTGCGCTCAATTCGACCCCATGGCGGAAAACCATTTGCTGTCTCTATCCGTGGCGGTGAACCATCCCGCCATCCCGCGTTGAGTTCACTCATTGAGATATTGCATCCCTATGCCAGCACGATATTCCTTGAGACGCATGGCCGCTGGATAGGGCGCAATCTCATCATGCTTAACGCATGCCGTATGTTCAAAATCATCGTTGCCATAGCCTTTGACGCCATGCATGAGTTGCCCGCTGGTGCGGTGCGCGACTTCTGCAGATATCTTGACCGGGAATCGGTCGCCTGGCGGGTTGTGATCACCGAGGAATCACAGAAAGCGTTCGCTGCAACGCGCGCTCTGTGCGACTGGTGCAGCGACGAACAGGTCGTCTATCAGCAAAAGGTCGCTCGTTCCATCCAACTGGTGCGGCCCAAACTCGGGGTCGTGCGCGTGGATGGAACGATTGCTAATACTCTTTCATCAAACCTTGGCTGATGGCACCCACGATGGAGAACTCTTGATTGAACGGCATAGAGGAGACACATTATGAACGAAAAGAGTGGTAAGTCTCAAACACCAGGTTATAAAGAGATCTATCGAAATCTGCATCCTTCGACGCGCGCCATTCTCGCAGGATACAACTCAAGGCTCTCGCAACGGTCTGTGAAGCCACCGCTCTTTCGGACCTCTGCGTTTGAGTTCGAAAAAGCCGCGGAAGGCAAGCTCTTTTTCGAGCGTGCCTATCACTTGAAGGGAGATGACGGAAAAAAACCGGGGCTGATTTACTCTCGAATTAATAACCCCAATCTTGAGATATGGGAAGACAAGATGGTGGCGGTCGAAGACGGTGCCGCCCACGCAGCCTCTTTTCCGTCAGGCATGAGCGCCATCACTACTGCCATGCTGGCGACGGTGCCGATGGGCGGACGTATTCTATACTCTGAGCCCGTTTACGGTGGCAGCTACTTCTTTTTCGAGCATCTTGGAGGCCGTCTTGGCATCACTGCCACCGCAGTTGACATGAGTGATCTCACGGCCGTTGAGAGCTTGTTGAAGACCTCGCACTACAACGTGATCTATGTAGAAACCCCCGCCAACCCAAACATGCGCATGACTAACCTGGCCGCGATCGTGGCCCTGAGCCGTCAATACGGTAAAGGCAAGACACTGGTTGTGGTCGACAACACCTTCCTGGGGCCGGTATTTCAAAATCCGTTCCGGCAGGGCGTCGACCTTGTCGTCTATTCGGCCACGAAGTTTCTCGGCGGCCATAGCGATCTGGTTGCCGGCATCGTGCTCAGCGGCGAAGGCCCTCGCGGCGCCGACCTCATGGGCCAGATTCGGAATTTTCGCACCATACTCGGCGCGACGCTCGCCCCCGATACCGCCTGGATGCTCACACGTTCACTTGAGACATGCTGGCTCCGCATGGAACGGCAGGCCGAAAATGCAACAAAAATTGCGACTGCGCTTGCTCATCATCCCCGAATCGCACGCGTGATCTTCCCGAGCCTTCTGGGAGACCAAGACGGCTCCCAGTACGAGATCTACCGCAAGCAATGTTCGGGGCCGGGATCCATGATCACCTTTGTCCTAAAAGACAGCCGGCGCAATGCGGCTTACCAGTTTCTCGATGCCGTCACAGTTCCGCATCTCGCCGTCTCACTGGGTGGCACGGAGTCGTTAGTCGAGCACCCGCGTACGATGACACATAGCGACATGGCAGATGATGCCCTGGACCGCAACGGCATTACTGACGGAATGATTCGTCTTTCCGTGGGGCTGGAAAGCTCTGATGACCTGATTCATGACCTTACGGCAGCGCTCAACAAGATCTAGCAGATGGCACGAGACTACGCATGAAGGCAGCAGAGAGGCCTTCGTGAAACTGAGATATGGAAGTCAACGTGCAGGAATTGTCCGATAAGTTTTCAACAAGTCGATAAGGGCAAGTTACGTCAACACCGCAGGCAGCAAAGAACGAAGGACATTTGATGGGCATTTACGACGCTGAACACTCTACGCGGATTCAGTCATTCATCGCTCAATTACAGCCTCGCGACTGGAATCGCATGGACACATGGGAAAAGAAAGAAGATTTTGACAGCCGCTGGGACCTGGATCGATATTTCGATTGGCCACCCGATGTTTTCATGTTGACATCACTGCTGCTTCAAACTTCCGGCGCCTACCGCCATGCACTCATTTCGCCGAAGGGAGAAAAGTGGCGCAATGACAATTGGCCCAAGAGGTGCCTTGACATAGCCCAGAAATGGAGACATTGGCTGTGCGCAACACCACTCCACACTCCACAGACAGCTGCATCCTCTGAAGGACTGGATCGACAGGCTCAGAGCCCTTTCGCATGTGAGAATCAGCGAGTTGTACAGCCTCGAGACCCAGCGTGAGAACAAATACGAAGAACTATGGGAACTATGCCGGACGTTACTCGATCTGCACGCCATTGCCGATGAGACGATGCGGGGCGTAGGCACGCTGTTTTCGCCACGTGTAAGCTTTGAGCAATCAGGTGAGCCGGTGCCTGCAGGTATTGAACTCCTGCATTTCCGCGCGAACCTCCTGCTGACCCTGCGAGGAAGCTTGTCACGAATCGGCAAGCATCGAGGCATCATTCTGCCGAAAATGCGCACAGCCGAAACCGGTTTGACGTTAAGGTCGCTCTCCTGCCATCTTTCCTTTCACTCGTCGGAAGTAAATGTGTCCTGGAGGGCCGTTCCCTGGGTAAATATTCACGAAGGCGCAGTGAACGCGTTGATCGTCCCCTGGCCATACAAGATAGAGCCTGGTGCCTTTCGAAAAGCGGGTGGGACTGCCACAACCAGCTATTTTTCGTATTCACCGAGCGCCCGGATCAATCCGTCTGAAATTCTGGGCTTCGTGCTTGGCGCAAAAGAGAATGTTGATAGCATTCATTTGCTCATTTTCCCTGAAAGCGCGCTGACACCGCAGGAACTGGACCAATTGCAGTCGATTATGGAAAAACATTTGCTGCCTCATGAGATGCCCGTCATCCTGACCGGTGTTCGTGTCCCCGAACGGACCGCGGCAGACGGCGGCGCTATGGGAACCAATCGCGCGGTATTGTCCGCATACTATGCTGGCAAGTGGTATGAGATGTTCCAGGATAAACATCATCCCTGGCGTCTTGACGGAGCCCAGATCAAGACCTATAGACTTTTCGGAAAATTGGTGCCAACCCAGGTTTACTGGGAGGCAATCAGAATCCCCAGGCGCCAGCTGTCTTTTCTTGCCTCTCGGTCCTGGCTCTCGATCACTCCGTTAATCTGTGAGGATCTCGCTCGGTTAGATCCTGTATCAAACCTGATCCGGGGTGTAGGGCCGACTCTTGTCGTTGCGCTCCTATTGGATGGCCCGCAGATCAAGGGACGATGGCCGGATCGGTATACCAGCATTTTAGCGGACGATCCCGGCACTTCTGTCCTGACCGTCACCTCCTTGGGAATGGCCAACTTGTCGAATCCAGACGTTCCCAAAGAAGAATTAAATGCCGCAAAGGGTGTTATTGGCTCGTGGCGGGAACCGACCATAGGACAGAATGTTGGGGTGCGCAAAGAGATAAAGTATGACGAATCAGGCGAGCTTTTTCTCCCCATGCTTACAATTGCAAGTCAGGTAAGCCCCTGCAAATCTGTCGATATGCGGTGCCAGCACGATAGCTCCGTTTTTCGTTTCCAGGAAATAGCTGGCACCCATTTAAAAGAGCCGGCTCCGCAAGAGCGGGCGCCTGGCAATGATACGGTTGACGAGACGAGCCATCAGAATTCTGATGTTGCTATCGCCAGCGATGCACAAAAACGAGCTGACATGATCGAATTGTCTTTGTACGCTTTCTTTGTCGATGCGTTGGTGGATGTGCCGTCGGGCACGGAAGACGATTTGCTGAATTGGATGCGCAATGCCGTGGGCATTGGCCTCAACTCAGAGATATTTGATCATCAGAAGCTGGCTCAAGCCAATCAGGAAATTCTGCAGTTGCTCCGATGGACCAGGCTCAGAAGCTCGATTCCTGAGGAAATACCAACTCCACAATTTTTATTTGGCATTGCGACCGTAACTAGCCTGGTGAAGCACGCTCGCGGGGCTGGTGACGCTGCCTATGTCGACCCTCTCGATATTCTGGCGAACACCGCGATCGCGGAGCTTGAAAAATGTGTGGAGCAATTGGATAGTGGCACCTTTGCTGAGATGATCAACATTGAAGAACTGCGCCACAGATATGTATTAGAGGCTGCGGCGGCTCATGCCGACTGGCCCGAAGACGAAAGAGCGAGAGAGCAGCGGCTTTCTTGCCGGGATATAGCACGCCTGAAAATGGCGGCATCGCAGTCTGTTCTCTGGGCAATACATAACAGGCTGTTGGCAAAGAAAGGTGAGGTTTTCGATAAGGTGGCCAGGAAGCTACAGGGTGATTTCAATAAATCATACCTCCGGTGGGCTGAAGCGCATCAGAAGCGGAAGTACCGTGTGGAAGGTAACGCAAAATGCCCTTTATGCGCCCTGCCACCGACCCAAATTCGGTACGAGCTCTGACATCGCTCCAGAGAATAGTTGGCGGCAGCCGTTCCGGCCGTTGCCCTCACCCGTCGGCGATCCCAATCTTTCACCGGATACGGCAGAATTACGGCGACACAGAAAAAACGGAATTGATGCAACTGAATAATCGGGAGCACGCATTGCCCTTCCGCAGTGCCACAAGACTCCCCTTTAGCAACTGAAGGCCAAGTCACTACACTCTATTACACATTGAGATTTTGCTGTCCCAGTGCGCGAGATGCTGACTTGGTGCGCGCGCCGGGCTCGCACGATCCGGTTCGCGAACCGGCGTCCAGCCAGACACCATCGTCCTGAACCGGGGCGACGTTGGTTGTGGTGTTTATTGGCCGGGATAAAAGTGGCCGGAAACGACGTCCTTCTGCCCTGGTTCGTGGCAAAATTGGGAAGGCGTCAGTTTCCGATTGCCATCCCCCTCCGGAATCCCGGCAATCAACTTCCCACAAGCCCGTTTCCGGACAACTTCCGGACTGGCGACCAGTCGTCCGTGACCAGCCAGCCGATGCATAAGCCTGCTAGCAACTGCGAAGTCATCTTGCGCACTGGGACAGCAAAATCTCAATGTGTAATAGAGTGTAGTGACTTGGCCTCCGGCTGCTAAAGGGGAGTCTTGGGGCACTGTGGAGCGCTTCCCGTTGAGATATTCGCGTTGCTAGGCGGCCGAGTCGTCGAGACTCGGGCAGTCGAATTCGGGTCCGTTAAGGGTCCGATAAGAGTTCCCGAGCGTTCCTGAAAAGGCGGTAAGGAGCCATCCGTGCCGCCTGGTTCCAATCAGTTACCGTTTGGCAGCGACCTTTTAAGGCGTGGGTCGCTGGTTCGAATCCAGCCGCGCTCA
>WNFI01190411.1_pt2 | contig 19526 bp, 15 predicted proteins | sample 5400471 | NCBI WGS metagenome assembly WNFI01 (sample SAMN13153348, study PRJNA577476) | soil metagenome | isolation source: 100 cm saprolite on Douglas fir-dominated hillslope | place: USA:California | collected 2013-09-17
AGTGCTGACGAACCCTTTCGATCCGGCATAAAGCGACGCACCCGGTCCGCCGCCATGGCGTGCCGCGACCGAGGTCACGTTGATGATGGCGCCGCCACTTTTTCGGCCTCCGCTTTGCTCTTGTTGTAGTGCACCGCGACCCTGGCGCCGTTCTTCCCGAATGCGATCGCCGCCGCCGCACCGATGCCCGTGCTCGCCCCGGTGATCAGCACAACTTTATTCTTCAGATCTTCAATCACTATCTCTCTCCCGGAATAAACTGAACCACGGAGGACACGGAGGAAAAACAAATACGGAGAAAATCAATCAGGGTTCTGGAAAAGGGGGGGGTGGTTCGCCAATTTATGCCGCCAAAATTCAAATCGGCAGAACGTTAACCGGTGAAGGATTCTTACCCAACTTTCTCTCCTTTCGTTTTCCTCCGTGTCCTCCGTGGTTCACGATTTTTATTGATCCTTACGGCAGCAAGACGGTCGAGCCGGTGGTCTTGCGGGCTTCGAGGTCGCGATGCGCCTGCGCGGCATCCGCCAGTTTGTAAGTCTGGTTGACCTCGATCCTGACCTTGCCTGACTTCACCACGTCGAACAATTCCTTGGCGCCCGCCTCCAGGTCCTTGCGCGCCGCGGTGTATGTCATCAGCGTGGGCCGGGTCACGTAGAACGAGCCCCTCGCCAGCGTGTTGATGTCGACGCCGGTTACAGGGCCCGAACCGTTGCCGAAGACGGCCAGCAGGCCGCGCGGCTTCAGGCAATCGAGCGAGCCCGCGAACGTGTCCTTGCCGACGGAATCGAACACCACCGGCACCTTTGCGCCGCCGGTAATTTCCTTGACGCGTTCGGCGAAATTCTCGCGCGTATAGACAATGGTGTGATCGCAGCCGTGAGCCCTGGCGACTTTCGCTTTCTCGTCCGACCCCACGGTCCCGATCACGGTGGCACCAAGGGCTTTGAGCCACTGGCACGCAATCAGGCCCACCCCACCCGCGGCGGCGTGGAACAACACGGTTTCGCCCTTCTCCACACGGTAGACACTGCGAATCAGGTATTGTGCGGTGAGGCCTTTGAGCATCATTGCCGCGGCCTGCTGATCGGAAACGCCGTTGGGAATCTTGACCAGCCGGGCTGCCGGATACAAGCGCGCTTCCGAATAGGCGCCCGGCGGACCGCCCGCATAGGCCACACGATCGCCCACCTTTACCTGGGTCACCCCCTTGCCGACCGCCTCCACCACACCGGCGGCTTCGCTGCCGGCCCCGCTGGGCAGGGGCAACGGATAAAGGCCGGAGCGCTGATAGGTATCGATGAAATTCAATCCGATCGCATGGTGCCGGATCTTCGCCTGGCCCTCTGCGGGATCGCCGACTTCGACATCGTCAAGCTGCAGAACTTCGGGTCCGCCTGTTTTATGGAATCTGATCGCTTTCTCCATGGCTCGCTCCTGAGATTTTTATGATTGGTAGCTCGATTGTATCAGGGGCATGCGCGCTCACGAGCGACCTGATCGGCCGCACCAGGGCCGCCCAGGCGGGCAGGCACGGCCAAGCGCCAACTCACTTCCGGCAAAAGACAGCCTTGGGACGTGCCCGGTCCTGCAGGAAATCGACGAACCGGTCCCTGCCGGCCCTCCCGGTCTACTTTACCCGCATCAGCCTGAGATCCGCTTCGCGCTGGGCCACGAGTCGGATGAAACTGCGGATCTGCGGGTAGATCGTTTCGCGGAACTTGCGGCCGCTGAAGATGCCGTAATGTCCCAGTCCCTTGGCCAGCAGATGTTTGCGTTTGTCGGAGGAAATGTTCCGGCAGAGCGTCTGCGCGGCCTCGGTCTGCCCGTTGCCGGAAATGTCATCCAGCTCGCCTTCGATCGTGAACAGCGCTGTCTTGCGGATCGATTCCGGTCGCACCGGCGCGCCACGCACCGACCATTTGCCCTTGGGCAACTGGAATTCCTGGAACACGACCTTGATCGTGTCGAGGTAATACTCGGCCGGCATGTCGAGCACGGCATTGTATTCGTCGTAGAACCGGCGGTGCCCCTCGGCGCTCTCGCCGTCGCCGCGGATCAGATGATTGTAGAACTGCTTGTGCGCATCCATGTGGCGATCCGGATTCATCGCCAGGAAACTCGCGTGCTGCAGGAAACCCGGGTAGACCTTGCGCATGAAGCCCGGATAATTGCCGGGCACGCGCATGATGACCTGGTTGGAGAACCAGGAATGCGGCCGCCCCGCGGCAAAATCGTTCACCGTGGTCGGATTGCGGCGCGTGTCGATCGGGCCACCCATCATGATCATCGCCTTCGGCACGGCGGGATCGTTCTCCGCGGCCATGAGGGATACCGCGGCGAGGACCGGCACGGTCGGCTGGCAGACCGACATCACGTTCAACTCCGGTGACAGGAAGCGGATGAATTCGCGGATGTAGTCGACGTAATCGTCGAGATGGAACGGGCCATGGGCGAGCGGCACCATCTTTGCATCCACCCAGTCGGTGATCCAGACGTCGTGGTCGGCCAGCGCGGTGCGCACCGTATCGCGCAGCAGGGTCGCGAAATGTCCGGACAGGGGGGCGACGATCAACAGCTTCGGCTGCTCGACATCAACGTCTTTGCGAAAATGCAGCAATTGGCAGAACGGCTTGTCGATGACGACTTCGCGCGTGATCGCCACGCGCTCGCCGTTGACCAGGGCCTCGTCGATGCCCCACTCCGGCTTCGGGTAGCGCCGCATCAGCCGCACGAACATCTCGCTGTTGGCGGCAATGGTCCGGGACAGCGGTGTATAAGCCAGCGGGCTCAACGGATTGGTGAACAGGTGCCGGGCCGTATCGGCCCATGCCACTGCGGGCGCCATGACCGTTTTCTGAAATTCATGCAACTGATAGATCATCGTGCCTCATTTCGGAGAGGGCGGAAATAACCGCCGATTTCTCAATGTGAAACGGCCGGAAGTCCGGACCCGGCGGACTGTAATGATTCGGTCACGGAGCGTCAAGGAAGCATTTTGACCCGGGCCGGTCAGTTAGAGTGGCCCGAGCGGCGGTTCCTGCATGGCGGCCACCTGCTCGCGCAACTGCAGGATCTGATCCTGCCAATATTTCGTCGTGTGGAACCAGGGAAATGCCGCGGGGAATGCCGGATCGTCCCAGCGCCGCGCGAGCCACGCCGAGTAATGGATCATGCGCAACGTGCGCAGCGCTTCGATGAGGCCAAGTTCGCGCCGATCGAGTTCCGCGAAATCCTCGTAACCCGCCAGCACGTCGGAAAGCTGCCTGGTCATGGCCGCCCGGTCGCCGGACAGAAGCATCCACAAGTCCTGGATTGCAGGGCCCATGCGGGCATCGTCGAAGTCGACAAAATGCGGTCCGTCGTCCGTCCACAGCACATTGCCGGGATGGCAATCCCCGTGCAGGCGCAAGGTGCGTACCCGGCCTGCGCGATCGAAGCAATCGTGCACGCCGGCCAGTGCCTGGTCGATCACGCTGGCGTAGGCACCGTGAAGTTCAGGGGGAATCCATTCGCCATCGAGCAAATAGGCGCGCGGTTCGTCGCCGAAACTTGCGATATCGAACGCGGGACGGTGAACGAAAGAAGCGATCGCGCCCACGGCATGAATGCGCCCGATGAAGCGTCCGAGCCATTCCAGCGTGTCGGGATCATCCAGTTCGGGCGCGCGTCCGCCGCGACGCGGGTACAAGGCAAAGCGAAACCCTCCAAATGCATGCAGCGTCGACTTGCCGGCAATCAGGGCGGGTACCGCCGGAATCTCGCGCTCCGCCAGTTCCGCCGTGAATGCATGTTCTTCGAGGATCTGCTCATCGGTCCAGCGCGCAGGGCGGTAGAACTTCGCGACGAGGGGTTTCTCGTCCTCGATCCCGACCTGATAGACCCTGTTCTCGTAGCTGTTCAATGCCAGCAATCGCCCGTCGGTGCGGAACCCGACGGAGTCGATCGCATTCAGAATCAGGTCCGGCGTCAGTCCCGCGTATGGTTGTGTCGTTTCGCTCATGCCGCGACGATACGCGAAACCATTGAACCACGGAGAACACGGAGGACACGGAGAAAAAGCAGAACCGAGAAAGAATAATGGGGGGTTAAACGCGATATGACTGTTTGCGCACCTGTTCGGCAAATCTTCGAGTGCGACCAATCGTCAACCAATGAAACACATTTTCTCGTTCGGGTTCTTCTCGTGTCTTTCCTCCGTGTCCTCCGTGGTTCACGATTTTTTGGAGTGGTTCACGATTGTGGGGTCCTCGCGTGGCACAAGGTGACGCGCGTAGCCGCTTTCGCTACAGTGGCGGCCGGCGCCGGCAGAGCGCGTTCAAGGAGATCATGTTGAAGTCCGTCAGCCGAAATATCCTGATTGCCATCACCCTCTCATTCGCCCCTCCGATGATCATCGACGCCGTCGCGCACGAAGACGAAATCAAAGCCCGGCTGCCCGTGCTGGTCACCGAGCAGTTTCGTATTCCTTCGGATACGCCGGGCATCGAGCTCTACATCCGCAACAAGCACCCGGGCGATTTCGCGGTTTCCGCCGACAAGGTGTTGCTCTACGTGCATGGCGCAACCTATCCCGCGTCGAGCGCGTTCGATCTCCAGCTCGACGGCCTGTCGTGGATGGATTACATCGCCGCGCACGGATGGGATGTCTACCTCGTGGACCTGCGCGGATACGACCTGTCCACGCGACCGCCGGAGATGGACCAGCCGGCCAAGGATAACCCGCCGATCGTGACGACGGATGTCGCGATGCGCGACGTGGGCGCAGCGGTCGACTACATCATGAAGCGGCGCAACGTTTCGAAAGTAAATTTGCTGGGCTGGTCATGGGGCACGTCGATCATGGCGGCTTACACCGCCGCCAACAACGGCAAGGTCAACAGGCTCGTGCTGTATGCCCCGCTCTGGCTGCGCAACACGCCGGGCCTGATCGGCGGCGACGGGTCGCTCGGCGCCTATCGCACGGTTACGCAGGAAAATGCCAGAAAACGCTGGCTCACCGGCGTGCCGGAAGAAAAACAGGCGGGCCTCATCCCGGCGGACTGGTTCAATGCCTGGCTGAATGCAACCTGGGCAACCGATCCAAAGGCCAGGGACAGCGGCCAATTGCGCGCACCCAATGGCGTGATCCAGGACGTGAGGGAATACTGGGCCGCCGGCAAACCTTATTACGATCCGGCCGACATTCGCGTCCCGACCTTGCTGATCAAGGCGGAGTGGGACCAGGACACGCCGGCCTACATGGCGCAAGCGCTGTTTCCGCTGCTGAAGAACGCACCGGCGAAGCGCTACGTGGAAATCGGCGAAGGCACGCATACCGTCATCATGAAAAAAAACCGCCTGCAGCTTTTCCGTGAAGTGCAGCTATTCCTCGACGGATCTGACTAACCCTTCACCGCAAAGACGCAAAGGCGCAAAGAAAACCACGCTAAGGAAAGCAATTCGAGAGAACAATTTCCGAGGTGAATGCTGCCGCCGGTTGCCAGCGACGAAGCACAGTACGTGCAACCCCTTTGCCCTTACCTCCCTTTTTGTTTTTCTTTTCGATTCCTTTGCGCCTTCGCGTCTTTGCGGTGAAGAGCTGGATTTAGTGCGAAGCTGAAACCGGCTGGACGGTTTCGGCGACCTGGACGTTCGTCACGCGGCACTCCTCCAGCAGACTGAAAATGCTACTGCCGACCGCGGCGATGTCGTCGCCGGGTGGCAGTTGCCAGAAATATTGCTGCGACAACGAGGCGTCGAACGGCGAGCTCAGGCGGACACGCACACTGCCATCGGCGCAAGCGGCGACGGCAGCCTCGGCTTCGCCGACGCGCGAGCGGAACTTGCGCAGCGCCGTGGTGAGGAACAACTGGAAGCCGAGTTCGCTCAGGGCAAATTGTCCGGATTCCAGCGCTTGCAGATAACCCATTGGCGGGCGTGGTATTGGCAAAAGTGATAACCCCGGCTGTCCGAGCTGGGCCGCGAGCGCCCGGGTGAAAGGCATTCCCCATGCGCCGATATTGCCCGCGGTTTCGGTGAAGCCCGGTGCATCGGCCGATGTGACCGCAACGCCGGTCAGAAAACGCAGATGCACCTCTTCTTCCGGACCCGCAACGCGGATATCGTCGGGTGGCAGATCCAGCGGCGCAAAGTTTTCCTGACTTGTCTCCCGTGACCGCTGAAAAACCGCGCTCGGCTTCAGCGCGCCGAGTCCCGTCGCGGAAACCAATGTGCTGCCCAGGGCGAAATTCCTCATCGGTCCAAGCGTGCCGTGCAATTCGAACAGCTTCGTCAGTTCGCCGACGTCCGTCACCACGCCCGATACGATCAGCGGCCCGCGTCCGCCCGTCACGATCAGAATCGGAATAGCGAACATGCGCAAATGCAGCGCCGCATCACCGGGCGCTTTGAGCGCAGAATCCAGCGCCGCGGCCAGCATTCGAAACACGGCATGGGAGGTCGATTCGGCGAGCGCCTGTCGGATCAGCGCATCGTCGCCGCTGCGAAGGGCCTGCTCGAAGGCGTCACGCAGGTTTCCCGCCGGCTTTTCGTGCTGCAACGCGGAACCCTGTCCGAGCGCCTGTTGCGCGAGCTTAACCAGCAAATTCGACGAGAACAGCGGGTAACGGCGCGGATCGGGAAGGGTTTTCATGTCATTGGATTCGGCGGGCCGGCATTGTAGCAACGGCGGATCAAAGCGCCCTGCCGTGTCGCAACGAAAGCTTGCCTTGACTCTGTCGCGTCCGGTGCTAAAACGATAGAGGCGGCGTGCTGGTGCAATAAGTGCAAATACCCCGGCGCGCCGTTTCCTGAACGTTCAGATGGCCCATAAAACATTCCTAACCCTATAGGGGGAGTCGAGTATGTGGTTAACCGAAAAAGAACGTAAACAAACTGCGCACGCCGATGACGCGAGTTTTGCCTCGCCGGTGCCCACGCAGATCGTTTCCAACGGCGAATACAATCCCTTGCCGCAGACGGAAAAGCAGAAACAGGTCGAGGGACGGATCAAGGAACTCGCCGATCAGTATGCACGCAAGCTGAACATGGACCGGCGCAGCTTCCTCAAGACGGCTTCGGGCATGGCGGTCGCGTTCCTGGCCATGAACGAGGTGTTCGGTCCGGTCTGGAATGTGTCGGAGGCCGAGGCGGCCGACACCGATATGTCCGAAGCGCGCGCCAAAGCGCTGAAGAAACAATTCATTTTCGACGATCAGACACACTTCGTGCGCGACGATTTCGACAAGGAGGGTTTGCTGGGCCTGGGCAAGTACGCGTCCGAGCACTGGAACCCCGACATGCTGAAAGACATCCCGCTGGTGCTGCAGCGTTACAAGTTCCAGAACTACCTGAAGGAGATCTACCTCGACAGCGACACCAAAGTCGCACTGCTGTCCGGGGCGCCTTTCGATGATCCTTCCTGGTGGTTGCTCTCCAACGATCAGATCATCCAGGCCCGTTCCGCAATCAACAAGGTCGCGGGTTCGCGCCGCCTGTTCGGGCATACGGTCATTACGCCCGGACAGGACGGCTGGATGGACGAAGTCGATCGCGGCATCGCCGAACTGAAACCGGATGCATGGAAGTGCTACACGATCGGGGATCCGCTGTCGCCGTCCACCAAGGGCACCGCCTGGCGCCTGGACGACGAGAAACTGGTCTACCCGTGGTACGAAAAAGCAATGAAGTCCGGCATCAGGACCATCGCGATCCACAAAGGCCTGTTACCGCTCGACTACGAGACGTCCTGGCCGGGTGTATGGAAACATGCCACGCCGGACGACGTGCTCAAAGCCGCGAAAGACTGGCCGGGCATCAACTTCATCATCTATCACGGTGCGATGCGCAACTTCCTGGAGGATCCGCAGTACTCGCTCGACAAATTCGAGAAGACCGGCCGCATCGACTGGACGACGGATGTGTGCGAGCTTGCCAGCAAGCACGGCTGCAAGAACGTCTACGCCGAACTGGGCACGACGTTCGCGACGGTCGCCGTGGCCAGCCCTCGCCTGGCGGCTGCGATGATCGGTCAGATGGTCGACCAGATGGGCGCGGACCATGTGGTGTGGGGTTCGGATTCAGTATGGTACGGCAGCCCGCAGTGGCAGATCGAAGCCTTCCGCAGGCTCGAAGTGCCGGACGACATCATGCAAAAGATGGGCTGGAAAACGAAGCTCGGCGCAGCCGACGGCAAGATCAAAAACATGATCTTCGGCGAGAACTCGGCGCGGCTGTACAAGTACAAGATCCAGGCGGAGTACGAGGCTCTGGGCCACGACAAACTGGCCCTCATGAAAGAGCATTACGAACGCGAAGGTGTGGAGCGCAACAACGTCACTTACGGGTTCGTCGGAACCAAGACGACGGCCTAGGGAGGTTCTTTTTGTACTTTTTTGACGGGGAACGCAGGTTCCCCGTTTTTTATTTCCGGTCGCCGCTATCCACGCGGCGCACCCGCGACGCGTTGGCCGGCGGCTGCCTCGAAAGCGCGTACCCGGCTTGCCAGCCTGAGGTTTTCTTCCTGCAATGCCCGGTACGAGAATGCCTCCTTGACGATGTCGTTCAGGTATTGGTAATCCGGTGACTTGAGCAGCACCTTGAACACCATCCCCTGGTTGATCGCCGCGGTCGCTGTCTGCACATCCATTTCGCCCGACATGATGATGCGTACGATATCCGGGTAAAGCCCTTTCACCCGGCGCAGCAATTCCACGCCCGTCATTCCCGGCATGCGATGGTCGGCGAGGACGACGCCCACCTTGTTCACGGCCAGCATTTCGAGCGCCTCTTCGGCGCTGCCTGCGGTCAGGATGCGCAAGCCCTCGTGGCGCAACAGCCTGCCGATCAGATCCAGATTGGCCGCGTCGTCATCGACCATCAGCAGTGTGGGCTCCCGCGTCGCACCGGAACGTGTCGCCAGCATGCCGCGGTGAGTGCGCAGACGCTCCGCGCAAACATCTTTCGGGAGCGGCCGGGAAAAGTGGTATCCCTGCATTTCATCGCAACCGGCATCGGCAAGCACGGCCAGTTGCGCGGCGGTTTCCACCCCCTCGGCGACAACGTTCAGACGCAGACTGTGCGCCATGGAAATGACGGCGCGCGTGATCATGAGATCGTCCGGATTGCTGACGATGTCACTAACGAAGGAGCGGTCTATCTTAAGGGTATCCAGCGGAAAGCTCTTCAGGTAGCCGAGGCTGGAATACCCGGTGCCGAAGTCATCCACCGAGATTCGCACGCCGAATTGGCGCAGGTCGCCGAGGATGCGGCCGGTCTGCTCGGCATTGCGCATTAGCACGCTTTCGGTGATTTCCAGTTCAAACAGGCGCGGGGACATGCCTGAGCGTGAAATGATCTGCCTGATGGTGCGGCCAATGTCCTTCTGCTGCAGTTGCCGCCCCGACAGGTTGACCGCGATGGGCACCGTCAGGATCGATTTATCGATGCTCCAGGCCTTCAACTGCCGGCCGACTTCCTCGAGCACCCACTCGCCCACCCGCACGATCAGCCCGTTGTCCTCCAGGATCGGGATGAAACGTGCCGGCTGCACCAGCCCGAGCTCCGCATGCTGCCAGCGCAGCAGAGCTTCCAGACCCGAGATTTCGCCGCTGACCAGATCGACCTTGGGCTGGTAGTGCAGCAGAAACTCGCCGCGTTCGAGCGCCCGGCGCAGATGGTTTTCCATCTGCATGCGCTCCAGCGCCTGCGCGTTCATATCGCTCTTGTAGAACTGGTAGGCATTGCGCCCCAATTCCTTGGCGCGATACATGGCAACATCTGCATGTTTGATCAGCGTGTCGGCGTCATCCCCGTCGTCTGGAAACAGGGTCACGCCGGCGCTCGCGGTGGCAAACAGCTCGCGCCCCTCGAAGATGAACGCGTCATGCAGCACGGACATCAGCTTCTGCGCCACACGGGCAGCGTCACCCGTACTGGCAAGATCGGAGAGGATCAGCGCAAACTCGTCGCCGCCAAACCGGCTGACGGTGTCGCCCGGGCGCACGGCGCGCTCCAGCCGGCGCGCGATCTGCTGCAGGAGGCGATCGCCGGCGGCGTGGCCAAGCGTGTCGTTGACCACCTTGAAATGATCCACGTCGACGAAAACGACCGCGGCCGGACGGTTTTCCCGTCGCGAGTGCACCAGAGTCTGTTGCAGGCGGTCGAGGAACAGCGAACGGTTCGGCAACTCCGTCAGGTTGTCGTAGTGGGCCAGGTACAGCAGCTTCTTCTCGTCCAGCTTGCGCGACGTAATATCTTCGGCCACACCGGTAATCAGCGTCGCACGGCCGATTTCGTCCATCACCGGAAATGAACGGTTGTGCAGCCAGCGCACTTCGCCGTCCGGGCGCACGATGCGGAATTCCTCGTCGATCTTTCCTCCGGCCGCCTGCCCATGAGAGGCCTCGACGCGAGCCCGGTCGTCGGGGTGGATTGCATCGAGCCATTCTGTACCGTTCTCGAGCAGCCGGACCGCGCTGCGACCGAAAATCTTCTCGTAGGCCGGGCTGACGTAAGTGATCCGGCCCAGGTTCGGGTCGGTGGTCCAGAATACTTCCGGGACGTTGGCTGCGAGCTGGCGGAATTTCTGTTCGCTCTCGGCCAACGCACGCTTGGCCGACTCCCGCTCCGCCTCGCGCTCCATGTTGGTGAGCGCGAACGAGATATTCGCCGTCATTTCGGCTAGCAACGCGACCAGCTCGTCGGTAAAGAAGCCTGTTTCGTCGCCATGCAGATTGATTACGCCGACGGCTTTACCGTATCGATGCAACGGGAATGTGGCAAGCGATTTTACGCCGGCAGCCAAGGCCTGTTCCCTCCAGGGCGCCACACGCGGCTCTGCGAGAAAATCGTTGACGATATAGGGCCGGTCGTCGCGTACCGCCGAGCCGGCGAAGCCGCGGCCCTCCGGAATGTCCGGATCGACCGAGACGCGCATGCGTTGATACACGTCACTGGCCGGACCCTGAATGGCCTGCGGCACAATCCAGCCTCTCTCGTCGACCAGGCCGATCCAGGCCAGACAAAGATGGCCGTACTCGACCGCGACTCGACAGACCTCTTCGAACAGAGCGCGCGGCTGGTGGACATGGATGATTGCGCGATTGGTCTGGGACAGCGCCGCATAGAGGTCTTTCTGGCGCCTCAGCTCCAGTTCGGCGAGGCGCTGCGACGTCACGTCGGAAGCGGCACCGCGGTAGCCCCTGAAGCGGTTGTTCTGGTCGTAGAAAGGCTCGCCGCTTATGCGGATCCAGTGCGCGGCACCATCCTGACTGAACCGGCGATAAGTAAAATCCCTGAACGGCAGTTGCCTGTCGCACGATTGCTCGTGGGCGTCCCAGTCCGCTGAATCGAGGTCGATACCTGGCAATTGCCTGCGCGTCAGTCCGATGGTCTTCACTCCGATGTTTACGGCCCCCGCATTCGCCTCGGAAGAAAGAAAAGTGAAGCGCTGCTGCTCGTCTTGCTCCCAGTACCAGTCGGCGGACAAGGTCGCGAGGCTGCGGAAACGCCCTTCGCTTTCGCGCAGGGCGGCAATGGCGTCGCGGCTGCGCACATCGGCCCGCAGGCTCAGCCAGTAAAGCCCGCCCAAGCCGCCGATGAGGATGATTACCAGGCCTAGTGCGCTTTTCCATGCGAGCGCAATGTTGGAGTCGCGCTGCGTCTGCAGATTCTGGATGCGCGCAAGCTGGCCGGCATCAAGTGCCTTGAACAAACTCAGTACGCGTTCGTCGAGCGCCTCTTCCTGTCCGTAGCCGATATAGCGCAGTGCCGCATCCATGCCTCGTGCACGGCGCAGGTCCATGACCTTGTGCATAAGTGCGACGTCCGCGGCAAGTGCCGATTCAAGATTTCCCAGCGCCTGGGCATCGGATTTGCGCAAATCTTCGAAAATTTGCGCCGATCCGGCGTTGAAACCGGCAAGGGCGTGTTCGAATTTCTCGGCGACCCTCTCGTTCCCGGAATGCAGGAAAGCGTCGTAATAGGCTTCCGCCGAGGCGCGGTCGAGCTTGAGCTGGTCGAAGCGATGCATTAACTCGTAGGCCGCTGCGACGCGTTGCTCTTCCTCCAGGATGGTAGACACCATTTTCATCGAGACGGGAACGAGCAATCCCACGACGACGATTGCAAGGATGAGGCCCAGCAATGCATGGCGCGCTATGCCGGGACTGCGCGCAGCGTCGCGCGGACGCAAGCGGGTCGAACGAGAATCCGGCGAGACCTTCATCGGGCACCCTTGTCTCGAAGACATTGTTGCAAAGTCACCCCGGCCGGTCCGGGTCGCTGCGGCGGACCGGACTACCGTACGAGGATGTCGCGACGCACAAAAGAAATAGTCCTTTCCGCAAAATTTAGCCCCCTCGTACCACAAGAGCAAGGGCTCCCGAGCGTTATCCGTCACCCTCGCCGAGTTCGGCCGGCATAAGTTGACGAGCGGGGCTTTCGATTGCGGAGTGCGGAGTGCGGATTGAAAAGCGCGGAGCTTGCGATTGCGGAGTGCGGAGTATACGAATGGGGGAGTGCAGATTGATGATTGCGATATTGTCGAGTGAGGAATTCTGGATACAGAACTGATCCGCAATCGTCAATCGAATAGCGCTCATTCCGCGCGCACCGCTGCGCTCTTCTCAATCCGCAATCCGCAATCCCCAATCCGCAATCGGATGCTCCGCATTCCGCATTCCGCATTCCGCATTCCGAAAATGCTATGCTCCCGATAACATTTCATCCACCGGGGGGCCGGACGTGAAACACATTAATTGGGACAGGGTTCCCGCCGAAAGACTCAACGACAAGTTCGTGCGCAAGCTGGCCTGGGACGGCAAAATCATGATCGGCCAGACTCTGGTCGAGAAGGGATACGTCGTGCCGTTGCACGCGCATGACAATCAGCAGGTGACGTTCGTGACCAGCGGCGTCTGGCGCTTCAAACTCGAAGGGTGGAGACGCTGGTGGCCTACGACGTCTTCACGCCGCCGCGTGATGACTGGATCAACGGAGATGACGCTTATCTGCGTGCAAAGTGACCTGCCCACAGCACCCCACGATCAAACACTAAAGCAGTCAACACGATGGACACGAATATCCTCGCGATAGCGTGGAGTACCCCGTTTAGGAACACGAAGGAATACCAAGAATAAGTGAGAATAGTTGAGGTCACCGTTTCGGCGAGGGTCCGGGACGAAATGCGACCATGTCGGGCTGCGAATAACGCCTAGATTATTGCCCTCCTTCGTGTTCCATCGTGTTGACTGCTTTACGCTCGAAACTCAGTTCTGCGGCTTCCAGTTCTTGACCAGTTCCTTGGCCTGGGCGATCTGCTCGGGCGTCATTTTCTTTTCGATCTTGCCGATCTCTTCCCTGGTATAGAGGGAATCGCGATAAGTGGTTTTCGGATTGATGGCCGACAGCGTCAACCACATGTCCAGCGTCAACCACATGTCCGCCACGGCCAGATCCCTGGCGATGCCCTTTCCCGTCGAATAGATGATCCCCACGTAATACTGCGAACGCGGGTCCCCCTGCTCGGCGGCCTTTTGAAACCACTTGACCGCTTCGACCTGGTTGGTCTTGACGCCAAAACCGTTGTGATAAAAGAGCCCGAGGAAATACTGCCCGTCCACGTTGCCCTGGTCCGCCAACGCCTGGAACTCGGTGAGCGCTTTGGCATACTCGCCCGCCGTATAGGCTTCGATCCCTTCGTCCATACCCGCCCAGGCTGCGAGCGGCAACGCGAATGCAAACATCAAGATAAAGCGTTTCATTGAAATTTCCCGGAACGTTTCGGATGGCGATTGTAACGCGCTTGCGCCGCATCGCGCGGACAAGGCCTACGCGATGGGATTGAGGCGCCGGGGCTGTCGTCCAATTTGTGGCCACGATCGCACGGATCGCGGCTGAGCCCTGACCGGGCTCGCAAGGTGGGAGGAATTTACCGACGGAACCCCCGATGCAGCTACGGGTCCGTACTCATCGAGGCGATCAAAATCGCCCTGTCATCGCCTTCACCCAAGCGACTGAAACCCAGTCCCGGCCGCCAGTAAAAATTTTCTTCCTGAAACGGCCGCGTGTAAAGGAGCAATTTGTAATAGTCAGCGACGCCCACCCGCTTGGGGCGGGTGAGAGAAAAAGTGAAAGGGGAAAGAGGGCTGACGAAGCGCCTCGGGCTTTAACCTTTCCTCTCGTCTCTCACCTCTTTGCTCTGCTGCCCAAGGCAGCCTAGCGGCTGACCCGGTTGCGGCCCTCCGCTTTCGCGCGATAAAGCGCCTTGTCTGCGGCCTCGATCACGGCCTCGGCCGCTTGCGCACGATCGGTCCTTTCCGCAACGCCCAGGCTGACGGTGACCGCAATCCATTGATTCGCAGCGTCCGGCTTGTCGCTGCCGGGGCCGGTCCGGCGTGGGCGCTCGCTGTCGCGGATCGTCAACTTGTAGTTTTCGATGCCTTTGCGCAGGGATTCGAGATGATGCATGACGCTGATGGCGCGCCGTCCCGCGAAAACGATGATGAATTCCTCCCCGCCATAGCGGTAGGTGGTGCCCCCACCCCCGACTCGCCGCAATCGCGCGGCCACCAACCTCAGGACCTGATCGCCGATGTCGTGGCCCCAGGTGTCGTTGAAGGCTTTGAAATGATCGATGTCCACCATGGCCAGCGTGAATCCGCCGTCCAGCGACGCCAGGCGCTGGCTCAGCGCCCGGCGCCCGGGCAAGCCGGTCAGCTCGTCGTAAAACGCCATGCGATAGGAATCCTGCACCACGGCGACCAGGACGATCAGGCCCGCCATCGTGCATAGCCAGGCGAACGTGCCCGGCGACGGCGGGCCGTTGCAGGCGAGCGCAAACAAGGCGGCCGCCGTTGCGAACGCCGCATCCATCCCGGAACCGCGTCGCACCGCGCAAACCACGGCAACGGTCACGGCCGCCACCGCGCAGGCCATGCCCAGATGGGGATCGCGAAGTGCGGAAAATGCCGCGTTGCCAACGAGCGAACCGAACAGGACGTCGGCAAATTCTGTTGTGTCGGAAAGCACGATCGCGGCAATGGCGCCGGCTTCGACTACCAGCAACGACAGCCTGCGCAGTCCTGGGGCGTTGAGCGCGCCGCGCTCGCGCAGCAAGGCGAAGACGGCGATGTTGAACGGCACCAACACGCTCAATGCTCCATATACCGTTTGCGGCACCGGTTGCGTCCCCGTGTGCTGCACAAAAAAAACAAATGCGAAATAAGCGCCGGTGAATGTCAGCAGCACAAAAAAGGCGCGCCCGCGTCGGAACGCGAGGCTCAACAGCAGCCCGCTCGCCAATATCAGATAAGGTCCATGGATCGCGAACCCCGACAGCCAGTCGGGCAGGACCGCCCGCCCTGCAAGCAGCAGCGCAACCGCCCACAGGCAAAGCGGCAGGGCGAAATTGACGAGCGTCCTGCCGACGGCAATCGACGGCGCAATTTCGCCGACCAGCAAAGCATTTCGATTCACCAGATCCAAGGCACCTCCAATGTCGGTAGATGCGGCTCGTCCGGGTTTCAGCGCTGCTGAATTCATTTTCCTGCGGTATTCGCGGTCGGTGAACCCGTGACGACGAGAACTCTTTTAAATAGACATTCTTTTGTCCGATTCGTTCTTGCGAAGGGGGCGTAATGCCGGATCGTGAGCCGGTGTTGGCGGCCGGCGACAAATCCGCGATCAGGCTGTATCAAGCCGCTGAACCATCATGTTTTCCGCTGTCGTCGCGCGACTACGTGCAGGCGGAATATGAATGGCCGACCTAGCCGGTCGTGCGACCATGGTTGCCCCACGGCGGAATTTTTCCGGCATGACGTCTTGCCTGGAGCGGCGAATCCCGTCGACCAATGTTCGCGTTCGCCACGGAATCCACCAAAGCCCCCCCATCGCCGCCTATACTGCAAGTTGAGAATCAGGTGCCCGATGCCGATCGCCGTTTTCCGGGCCGGTGATGCAGGAATATTCCGGATCCGATGCTCCGACAATATCGAGCGCTCCGGGATGCCTGCACTCCAGGGAGCAGGTCATGCAAACCAGGCTGTACGTACCGGCTTTTCTATTGGCGTCATTGAGCACTGCCACAACCCGATGAACAAAACCCGTCGGCCTGTGCTCGGTGTAGCCCAGCGATCCTTGCCCGCATCGTAGAAGTTCCATACATCGCCAAAGTCGGAGTTTTGGCGATCTGTTACTTTGCGACGGCAAAGCTTCCCTGCCGTTCGCGATACCCCCGGGTTACGCCACGGCCGTGTGGCCGCCGGCGGGTATAGCGCTCGCCGCGCTGTTGTTCCATGGCATTCGGATTTGGCCCGGGGTATGGCTGGGCGCGATGCTGGCCCTTACGCTCATCGCCGTGTTCGTATTTCAGCAATCTCGGGCCCTTCGCGTACACCAATCTCAATGAATCGCTGCTCTTTCTACAGGCTTTCACCAGCACAGTGACCCTGATGAGCCCGGTCCTCTGCACGCTTACCCTCGAGCGCGCGCGGGCGGCAGCTGAGCTGCAGCGATCTCATGATCACTTGGAGTTGACGGTCCGCGAACGCACCGCAGACTTGGCGGCCAATAATCACCAACTGGCCCGCGACGTCGCTGATAAGGAGCGACTCGCCTTGGTGTTGGAGCGGCGGGAGGCACAGGTTGCGCAGGCGCAGGCGATCACTCATACCGGATCTGGGACCTGCGGACCAGTCGCGTTACCTGGTCCGACGAACTGTTTCGAATCTACGGACTGTAGCCCGAGCAGTTCTCGGAGTCATTTCGAAGCCTTTTTCTCGCGCGTGCACCCATGGGACCGCCAGCACGTGCAGGAAGTGATTCGAAAAGCGCTCGCCGATCATCAACTCTGGGAGCGACCAAACGGATTGCCCGGTTACACACGAGCCCTGTCCCTATATACTGTCCGCATAACAAGTGGTCTGAAGCCGCGCTTCCGGGGGGCGTGAGTTTCATGCGAGGCCGATCGCGTGTCTTTTTAAACGGGGCGCCGGCCTCTTCGTAATTGTTGAACGGACATTCCATGACGGCGATGGGAGCACAGCATCCGCTTGTCGTCTTCACCCTCGGCGAACAGCGCTATGGACTGCCGCTGTCCTCGGTCGAGCGCGCAGTGCGCATCGTCGAAATCACTCCCCTGCCCAATGGCCCCGATATTGTGCTCGGCGTCATCAACGTGCAGGGGCGGCTGATCCCGGTGGTGAATCTGCGTCGCCGATTTAGTTTGCCGGAGCACGAAGTCGTCTTGACCGATCAGATCGTCGTCGCACATACGCAACGACGGCCGGTCGCGCTGGTGGTTGACGCCATCGTCGGTGTGCTCGCCTATTCGCAACAACAATTCGTCGGCGCCGGCGAAATCCTTCCCACTGCCGAGTACCTCGACGGCGTGGTAAAGCTCGACGATGGGTTGATCTTGATCCATGACCTGGAAAAGTTTCTCTCTCTGGACGAGGCGCTCGCGCTCGACGCGGCTATGACGGGAGGCGAATGATGCCCAGCCAGGTCCGCGAGGCGCAATGGTCGCAACTGAGCGAGTTCATTGCCCAAAGCATGGGGCTGCATTTCCCGCGCGAGCGCTGGGACGACCTGAAGCGCGGCCTGGCCGGTGCGGCGCGGGAGTTCGGCATCGAGGATGTCGCGGCATGCGTCGGCTGGCTGCTGTCGGCGCCGCCAACCAAAGCGCAACTGCAGGTGCTGGCGAACCATCTCACGATCGGCGAAACCTACTTTTTCCGGGACAAGCAAACGCTGGACGCGCTTGCCGAACACATCCTGCCCGAGTTAATCCGCGCAAGGCGCGGGCGGGGGCGGCGGCTGCGCATCTGGAGCGCGGCTTGCTGCAGCGGCGAAGAGCCGTATTCTCTGGCGATCCTGCTGCATAAAATGCTGCCGGATTTGCGGGACTGGCACGTGACGATCACGGCGACTGACATCAACGCGCGTTTTCTCCACTCCGCCGCCACGGGCGTCTACCGCGAATGGTCGTTCCGCGATGCGCCGGCAACACTCAAGGAGAATTATTTCAACCGCACCGCCGATGACCACTACGCCATCATCCCGGAGATCAAGAACCTGGTGACCTTTGCGCATCTGAACCTGGTGGATGACGTTTATCCCTCGTTGGCGACCGACACCAATGCCATGGATCTCATCTTCTGTCGCAACGTGCTGATGTACTTTACGACGCCCCAAGTCCGTAAAGTAATCGGCAATCTCCACCATTCCTTGGTCGAAGGCGGGTGGCTGGCGGTGAGCCCCAGTGAAGCGTCGAAGGCGTTGTTTCCCCAGTTCACCGCGGTAAATTTTCCCGGCGCGATTCTGTTTCAGAAAAGTGCCGCCGCGCGCGGCACCGGTCCGGTACCGACGGCGCCCGAGCCGATAGCGGTGTTTGCTGCTGCAACATTCGCGGAAACCCTGCCTGTGCCACCGGCCGCCGCGGCAGAGGCAAGCCCCCCGGAACAGCGCGAGCCCGTCGCCTCCGGCGCATTGTCCGGCGGCCTGACGGTCGCGGAATCGCTCTACCGCGAGGGCCGCTATGCGGAGGCGGCCGACACGCTGCTGGCCACGATTGCCGGCCGCGCGCCCGATCCGGCGGCTTGCTCTCTGCTGGCGCGCACGATGGCCAACCAGGGCAACCTGGCGGACGCGCTGGTGTGGTGCGAACGCTGGATCGCCACCGACAAACTGGACGCCGCCGGGCATTACCTGCGCGCGGTGGTCCTCCTGGAGCAAGGCGATGCCGGGCAGGCGCGCGCGTCGCTGCAGCGGGCACTCTATCTCGATCACGACTTCGTGCTGGCCCACTTTGCGCTGGGCAATCTCGCCCGCGGCCGCGGGAAGGACCGCGAGGCGGACAAGCATTTCGCCAACGCGCTCGATTTGCTGCGCCGTTACCAGCCGGGCGATCTGCTACCGGAATCGGACGGTCTGACGGCCGGCCGGCTCGCTGAGACCCTCACTACAATGACCGACCCGGGCGATCCCCATGAATGACGAAACCCTTTCCTCCACGCCCGATGCCAGAAAGATTCTCCGCGCGCGAGCGCAAGCCCTGGCGCGTCCGCCGGAAAGTACCCGCGTTGCGGAGGTGTCGCTAGAACTGCTGGAGTTCCGCCTGGCCGAGGAACGCTACGCGCTGGAGACCCGCTATGTGCGCGAAGTGCATCCGCTGAAGAATCTGACACCGCTGCCGTGCACGCCGGCCTTCGTCCTTGGAGTCGTGAATGTGCGCGGCCGCATCCTGCCGGTGCTGGACCTGAAAAAGTTTTTCGGCCTGCCCGAGAACGGATTGACCGATCTGCACCGCATCATCCTGGTCGGCGGCAACGATCTCGAACTCGGCGTGCTGGCGGACATCGGCGTGGACGTGCTCACCATCCGGGTGGAAAGCGTGCAGCCGCCGTTGCCGACCCTCACCGGCATCGGCGCGGAATACCTGAAGGGCATCACCGCCGAGCGCCTGATAGTGCTCGACATGGGCCGCATCCTGGCGGACCCGAAAATCCTCGTGCACGAGGAAGTGGAAAATTGAACGCGGACAA
>WNFI01703771.1_pt4 | contig 19520 bp, 19 predicted proteins | sample 5400471 | NCBI WGS metagenome assembly WNFI01 (sample SAMN13153348, study PRJNA577476) | soil metagenome | isolation source: 100 cm saprolite on Douglas fir-dominated hillslope | place: USA:California | collected 2013-09-17
CCGGCGATCCCTGCCGCTTTGAATACCGTATAGTCCGTACTATTGGGAAGATTCCTATACACCTCGTAATTCAGGGAATTCGCATAGGGATGAGCCGCGGACCGGGAATACATGCTGATCACCCATCCATTGCCCGGATTGGTCTCGAACATATGGATGATCCCCGAATTTCCCCGGCCTTCGAAATTAAGGACCACTCCCACTTCTTTCAGGATCGGACTGTTCTGTACGAACCCATGGGCCCCCAGCAATCCGTCTTCTTCCCCGTCGGTGAACAGGAACACCACATCGTTCTTCAAGGGCTTGGAAAACTTCAGCACCCGGGCGGTCTCCAGCATCGCCGCCACCCCGGCCCCGTCATCTCCTGCCCCCACCGCATTGGGCTGCGAGTCATAATGGGCTACCACCAATACCACCTTACTGTTATCCTGTCCTTTTATTCTTGCGATGATATTATAGACATTCCCTGCCAGGGCACTACGCCCACGGGTTACCATAGCCGTCGTATGCTGAATCTCCACCGGCATTCCCAACTCCCTGCAGGTAGTTTCGATATAGGTGCGTACACGCACATTTTCAGGGGTGCCAATAGAATGGGGCGCCCGGGCGATTTCCTGAAGATGGCTATAAGCCCGGTTGACCGAAAAGGTGGTATCCGTAGTCGTGGTTTTCTCCGAAGAAGGAGTCGTCGCCAGCCGGATAGAAAGAAAAGTTATCAGAATAAGAGCCAGGAATAAGATAAGGCCTGATTTATGGAGCATGAACGTTGATTTTGGACGGGAGTGAATATTTTACCCGCGCTTAAGATAGTAAAAGTTTTCCCAACGGTCGCTACCGTCGCCCTTTCTTTATCCAGTTATTTTATAGGGGGCGTGAGCGTATTCAGCAATGGAACGGCAACGCCCATGATAGCAATCATGGGCGTCACATCGGTAGCGGGAGCGCTGACCTTATATTTATTTCACCCCCAGTAACTCTACTTCGAATATCAGCGTGCTGTTCGGGCCTATCTGGGCGCTCACCTGCCTGTCCCCATATCCTAAGTGAGGAGGGATAAAAAAACGCCATTTACTGCCGGTAGGCATTAATTGCAGCCCTTCCGTCCATCCCTTTATAACCGCATTCAGCGGGAAGGTAGCAGGCTGACCACGTTTGACCGAGCTGTCGAATACAGTGCCATCGATCAGCGTGCCATGATAGTGGCAGGTGACATTATTGGTAGCCAGCGGCTTGACGCCGGTCCCCTCTGTAATTACTTCATACTGCAACCCGCTAGGCAAGGCCGTCACTCCGGGCTTGTCCTTATTAACGGCCAGAAAATCTTCTCCGGCTTTTAAATTGGCCGCAGCTTTTTCATTCTTCAACTGAAATAACTTATCTGTTATACCCATATATTTTTTTTCAAAAATAAGACAATTTCCCCACCCTCAGCGCCCCCGGATTGCCAGGGCCATTCTACCCACGGGAATCATTTTTGATTCACAGGCGTTTCAATGATCAAAAAATGCGCCTCCGTCTCACAGGAAATGGTAATCTCATTCGTGTCCCAGACGCCTAATGCATCTCTTTCCGGCACAGCCGTATCGTTGACCCTGATCCGCCCTTCCATCCCGAAAATAAAAAGGCACTTATTGACAGGGTTAAAAGTATAAGACAGCTTTTTACCGGCTTCGAAATAACCCAGGGAAAGCCGGGCATTCTGGTTGATCCAGCAATGCCCCTGCCCCTCCTCATTCGATACGATGACCTTGAGCTCATTCTTTCTTTTCTCTTTCGGGAAATGGCGCAACTGATATCTCGGATCGATATTCTGCAATTTGGGCTGGATCCAGATCTGGAGAAAATTTACGTCCTCCTCCCCGATATTGTACTCCTCATGCCTTAGCCCGTTCCCGGCGCTCATGATCTGTACACCGCCTTCTTCGATCACCGTACTATAGCCCATCGTGTCTTTATGATTCATCTTCCCTTTAAGCAGCACGGAAATAATTTCCATATTCACATGCGGATGAATACCGAATCCTTTCCCCTTTTCTACATAGTCATCGTTAAAAGCCTGTAAAGTACCAAAAGCGCTTTTCAGCGGATGATAATAATCGCTGAAGCTAAAAACGAAATTACTTTTTAGCCACCCTATATCTTTTTTGCCTCTTTCGCCGGCAGGAAAATGTTGTATTTGCATAACTCAAATTAAACCATTTTCCCCGATTGACCTTATCTTTGTATTTTCATAAAATGGAAGACCTGGTCATTCGCGTCAACAAGATCGAAGAACTGCAGACTATTAACGATGTCTCCGCGCTCGATGAACTATTTCAAAGGGCGAAAAGAGTCCTGGTGGGCGGTGGCTCTGTTGCCCTGACAAGGGTCCAGCCTTCCGGAGAAGAATATAAATTCGAAGAATTCACCACCCTTCCGGACCTGGAGGAGTATAAAAAGAACGTATATAAATATTTAAAATAAACCCGGGGTCAATTCCTTTTTCATTCCAGGCCCAATTCCTTTTTCATGACATTTTTAGTAGCCTTATCAATCATTCGTTCCGGCAATAAGGATATTAAAAAGACCTGTACGGCATGAGGCCAATAAGGCATGATGCTTTTTTTGCCACAACCGACTATTCCTAAGACATGCCGGGCATAAGTTGCCGCACTGGGACGCATAAACGTAACCGGTTTGGTGTTGGAGCCCGTATTTACACTTCCCGTTATCAACGAAATCACTTCTATATTTTCCAATTCCCGGGCAAGGGAAATCGAAAAGGCATTATTGTAGGCTTTTGTCGCCGCATAAACAGCCAAATAGGGTGGCGGAAACAGACCGGCATAAGAAGCGACATTCAGGATGAGTGATTTTTTGTTGAGGTAGGGCAACAAACTTCGGGTAAGTTGTGAAGGGAAAGCCGTATTGAGCGTAATGGTTTTATCGATCTCGTCACTTGAAAACTTTGCCAGTTCATTGATCGGGCCAACGCCTGCATTGTTCACCAGAACTGTTATCGGCAAATCTTTGATTGCTGAAATATCCAACCGGCTGTTTTTACTTCCATCGTGCAAAAGACAAACCACTTTATTTTCAGGATGTTTTGTTTTGATTTCGGCTTCGACCAGCTTCAATTTAACAGGGTTTCTACCGTGTAGGATCACATTAAAATGATGGCTGGCAAGTTCCAGGGCGATGGCTTTTCCTATGCCATCGGTCGCCCCCGTTACCAACGCATAAGCATCCTCTAAAAGATATTTTCGGAGCGCCGATGGACGAATGTAGGTATAAATAAAATTTACCAGCCTGTACAAAATCCATCCTGAACATACTATTCCAATTGTTAGAATTACCCGGTTTCCCATCTCTTTCTTTTTATTCAAAAGTAGTGGGGATTAGATGGTCAGGAAATGGATAAACAGAGGCAGGTGTTGGACTATTTGCGGTAATTTAACCGGAATTGCAAGGGCGGCTGGCCCTGGGCCTTGGAAAAATAGCGGGTAAAGTACGCACGGTCGGCAAATCCCAAGCTATAAGCTATTTCTTTTACAGGTGCATCGGTAGCATAAAGTTGTCGTTTTGCTTCCATCATTATAGCCTGCTGTATCCAATAGCTTACCGCAAATCCGGTAGTGGTTTTTACCACTTCATTAAGATAAGAAGGGGACATATGCAATGCTGTGGCATAATCCGAGGTGCTTTTGAAAGTTTTATAACGCTGTAAAAGAAGCCTTTTAAATTGCAGGGTAATAATATTACTACGTGATAAAGGCAAATTATTGTTCTCTTTTTCTTTATAGGCAGAAGCAAACATTCCGATACAGGCGCTAATTAACGTATGGGTAACTTGTGGAACAAAGTTTAACTGGTTTCTATTTTTTTTAACCGAAGCCAATAATTTAATACACTCATTTAAAGAAACAGCTTCTTTTTCTGGTAGGGTCAGTGCCTCGTATTGGAAATAGGAATCTTCGAAAATTGACCTGAAATCTTCATTTACAAAATTAGTGTCTAAAATAATCAACCATGCCTCGGTATCGTTCCCGACAGCCACGCCATAATGTATTTGCCCTGGCAATATGCACAATACAGCACAATCAATTAGTTCAATTTCCTTAAAATCGACGATAACTTTACTTCTGCCTTTCTTTTGAAAAATAAACAGATAATGGTCATCTCTCCGGTGTGCTGATTTTTTATACAGCCTCTCATCGATGCTGGTTCCGGTTCCTATGAATTTATCGATGCTGATTTCCTGATCAGTTAGTTCCCTTAAAGAATGTACGTCTATTTTGCCCGATGCCATGTGAGGTTCTTTTCAGCGTTGCCGATAAAAAAGAGGCCGTCTCCTTGTTGAGACAGCGCATAAATATAAGGGGCCGTCTCGTTGAGGCGGCCCCCCTGACCTCTGCGGTCAGCAGATTATTTTTTGGAGTAACCCGGTTAAGCGAAATTAACCGAAGGTTTCCATGATTGATCTGTAGATTGCATGAATACCTCCTTTTCTTTGGTGAATATTAAAGTTACGGAAAAATCACGGCAGTTTCGCCACCAGTCGCTCAGGAAGTAATTTCAATATCCAATAAATTATTTTCCACTTAAAACCCGGAACGATCGTAAAACCATTACCCGCCCTTACAATAGCCCGGGCAATATAAGCAGGCTCCAGTATCAATGACTCAGGCAGATCCAGTCCTTTCGTCATCTTGGTCCGGATATAACCTGCCACAATTACATTCACCCGGATATTCCGGCTGAAAAGATACTGCCGGAGCCCCGCCAGGTATTGAGTAAACGCAGCCTTCGTACTTCCATAAATGAAATTGCTCTTCCGGCCCCTTACCCCCGAAAGCGAGGATAAGCCGACGATCCTCTCCAGGCGTTGGTTACCAAGGTCCATCGCTATGATATTCAGAATGGATACCGCCCCGCAATAATGCGTATTCATCATCCGGTAAGTACCGGGCCAATCCAGCAAAGCCGCTTCATTAACGATCTGCCAGCCTGCCGCATAGACCACGATATGCGGTTTTTCCGGCAGGCCATCATAGAATGCCTGATGTCCGCTAAAATCGATAGCATCGAAAGGAATGACCATAACCGGCTGTCCGGCCGTCGCAGACTGTTCCGGGCGGATCCTTTCGTCTGCGACAATAGACTGTGCTATAAATTCTTGCAACGCCTCCGTATTCCGGGAAGCAGCGATCACCCGGTAGCCTTGCCCGACATATAATTTAAGGGCTTCTTTGGCGACATCGGAATTAGCGCCCAGCAGGAGAACAATTTTAGGTGTGCCCATTAAATTTTAGGTGTGTCCATTAAGGCCTCGTTTTGATGATCGTCCCCTTATCCCCGGTAATAACCGCCTTATGCGCCATCTTATAAAACAACGAATGCTCCAGCACCCCGGGTATCATCCCTACCTCTTCATTTAACAGCTTCGCCTCGGGGAAAGGGGCGAACCGGCAATCGATCAGGAAATTGCCATTCCCGCTAATAGCCGCCCCATCCGTTTTATCGTTCATCCGGATCACCGGCACCGACCCTTCAAAAATTTCAGGGAGCCTGGCTAATACGAAAGAAAGCGCATCCGGGATCACCTCGATCACCAACGGGTATTTCCCATCCAATCGGTTGGCATATTTCGACTCGTCCCCGATAAGAATGAACTCACGGGCCATGGCAGCCACTATTTTTTCCCGCGTATGGATCCCCCCGCCGCTTTTCAACGCGTTCAATTCAGCATCGAACTGGTCACAACCATCGAAATACTGGTCGATATGCTGGGTAGCCCCCATCTCCTTCACCCGAAACCCCGATTTCTCCAATAGCAACCGGGTAGTGAAAGAGGAGGTCACGACGCTGATGGAAGCCGCCAAAGCCGCGTCTTCCTTTATGAAACCGACCAGGTGAGCGATCGTACTACCAGCGCCAAAGCCAACAGTGCTGCCAGGCTGGATCCATTGTACAGCAGCCCTTGCCGCTTCTTTCTTATAATCCTGCATAAATGATCAGTATAAATCTTAAGTGGTATGAATCCTCTCAGGCAAGCGGAACCATTCTTTGGCATAGGGCTTCAACATAGCGTTGGAAGCATCCGGCCCCCAGGTACCGGCAGGATAAAACTGCAATTGCCTGGCAGGATATTTTTTCCAGGCATCCAGGATGGGCATCACTACTTTCCAGGCGGCTTCCACCTGGTCTGCCCGCATAAATAAAGTGGCGTCACCGAGCAGGACGTCCAGCAGCAGGGCCTCATAAGCTTCCGGAACCCCTTCCGTATAAGCATCCTGGTACATGAAGTCCATTTCTACCGGCTGCAATTTCATCTGGAGCCCCGGAACCTTACTCTCGAACAGCAAACTTATCTCCAGTTCCGGCTGTATGCTCATGATAAGCCTGTTGGGTACAATATCATCCCGGAAGATCTTGTGAGGGGAATCTTTAAACTGTATCACGATTACCGAGGATTGCCGGGGCATCGATTTACCCGTACGGAGAAAGAACGGCACCCCCTGCCAACGTTCGTTATCAATAAAGAGCTTAAGCGCCGTAAATGTTTCGGTAGTGGATTCCGCGAGCACCTGCTCTTCCTTACGGTAGGCCGGCCTTGGTATATCGTTGATCTCGCCTGCGGCATATTGTCCACGCACCACGTTTTTAAATACCTGGGGCGTCGAATACGTCCTTACACTTTTCATCACTTTTGTCTTGGCGTCCCGGACAAACTCGGCGTTATAGGCGGTGGGACAGTCCATGGCAATAATGCAAAGCAACTGCATGAGGTGATTCTGGATCATATCCCGCAATGCGCCGCTGTTATCGTAGTAGCCGCCCCGTTTGCCGACCCCTACCTCTTCCGCCACGCTGATCTGGATGTGATCGATATACTTCTTATTCCACAGAGGTTCGAACACATAGTTGGCAAAACGAAAAGCCATGATATTCTGTACGGTTTCCTTACCCAGGTAATGATCGATGCGGAATATCTGTTTTTCGGCAAATCGTTTACCTAAGAACCGGTTGAGCTTTCTGGCAGTATTCAGGTCGGTGCCAAAAGGCTTTTCCACTATGATCCGGTCCAGCGCTTCCCGGTTGCAAAGTTTGTACTTATATAATGCTTCCGCAATGATCTCGATAAACTTAGGCGCCGTGGCAAAGTAAAACATGCGTATTGCCTTTTCCCCGGCCTGTTTCTCGAAAGCATCCAGTTTCCCTTTCAGATCGGTATAGGCCTCCACCTTCATGAAATCACCCTGTATATAAAAAAGCCGGCAAGCGAACTCACTCCATTTTGTCTTATCGGCAATCCCATTACGGCTGAATTCATTGATGCCCGAAAGAAGATCTTCCTTAAAGAGATCTTCATCCACCGCCAGAAAATCGACACAGTAAATCGAGAATACGGCAGGCAGGTGATTGCCGGTATATAAATTATACAGAGCCGGGATGAGTTTGCGTTTTGTAAGATCGCCTTTTGCGCCAAAAATAGTGATCGCTGCGGGATGAACTTTTCCTTGTTTCATATCAAACAAACTTAACAATTTAAAAGATATGTTCCTGTACTATATATTATCATTTATATATTATCATTCTGCAATATAGTGCAGCCGGGAAGGCAGGGAAATATGGATCGTATCCCCCTTTTCAATGTGGCGCTCTCCCGTTCTAACCGTTATATTATTCCCTAAAAACAAAACATCCAATTCATAATACCCTCCTAAAAAGATCACCTTATTCACGATCCCCTTAATAGTCGCAGCTCCCCTGGAGTTAACAGCCCCCCCGGAGTTAGCACCCTCCCCGGAATTTATTTTAAAATCCTCCGGTCGGAAAAACAGCCGCTGACCATTCATTCCGATCCCCAGCAACCGGAAGACAGCCGCAGCCTGTGCAGCGCCGATCACATTATATGCCCCGAACAATCCAGCCACATATTCGTTAACAGGTTGCCGGTAGATTTGTTCCGGCGCCCCCCGCTGAAGGATTTGCCCCTCTTTCATGACAAAAATTTCATCGGCCCAGGACAGCGTATCCAGCGGATCATGCGACACCAGTATAGCGGTGATCTTCAGCTTTTCGCCAATATCGTCGATGACGGATTTTAAAATCTCTTTATGAATAAGATCCAGGTTGGAATAAGGTTCATCCAATAGCAAAAGCCGGGGAGAAGTGATCAGCAACCTGGCCAGAGCGATCCGTTGCCGCTCCCCTCCTGATAACTGATCCGTTCTTCGCTTTAACAAATGGCCGATCTGACATACTTCATATAAAGCGCCGGCCTCTTCCTCCGACAACAGGTTCGCATATTCCAGCACCTCTTCTACCCTATAGGAATTACGCAACTCGTAATGTTGGGAAAGATAGGCTATGCCCGACTGCCCCGGTATCAAGCGCTCATAAGGACCCTTCACCCTCTCCCCTTCAAAAAAAACTTCTCCCCCATCAGGTTGCACCAATCCGCCAATAATTTTGAGGAGCATACTCTTGCCCGAACCGGACTCTCCGGCAATGGCGATCTTCCGGAATTTTTGCTGGACAAAGGAGGTTTCCTTTAATACCGCATTCCCTCCTTCTCCCTTACAGATCCCCGATACTTCTAGTAAATTCATTCCCTGGGCCCTTTTATCGCTAAAAATAGCAAATGACTCATTATCAACAAATTAAAAAAACATTAGTTTATCCTCCTCTACCACTTTCCGGTAATTATCTTTATTTGTCCGTTAACATAAGGGTTAGGCCTTAAAAGATTACTATTTTTTTTATATATTACCAGTCCTCCCTGTCGAATCCCGTCCAGGAAAAGCCAAATGAAGATCCTTCCCACTAGTATTGTTTTAAGTAATAGATTCATTGCTAACACCTTATACATTCCTTAGAACCCGACTTATGACCAGATGTTACCTTTTGTTTGCTTCCACTCTTCTTTACTCATCCCTCCTATACTCCCAGGACAAGATCTACCTGCAGAACAGCATTATCCAGGGTAAAATAACAGAAATAAGCGCTACAGAAATAAAATATCTCCCGTTGGAAAAGGCAGGCACGGCGCTCATGCTGCCCCTCAGCAAAGCATTGATCCTGATAAATGGCAAGGGCATGATCCTGGTTCCTGCCAAACAGGGATCAGAACAACAATCTATGAAAGATCTTGTTACCGGCTTCTTATCCCCGGACACCAACCGTATCCAAAAGGATCAGCTCTTCACCCTCCCCAGGAACAAAACAGAAGGCACGATCACCAAAGAAGATAAATACTTCATCTATCTGTCTGACGGAACAAAAGTCGATAAAAAGACCCTGGTAGCCATTATTTACCGGAACGGGCAATCGATGATCTATGGCCCTACGGATCAGGCAGCGGTGCTGTTCGGTACCTTCCAGCAGGAGTCCATTCAATCTCCCCCCCCCACCCCATCCATTACAGTCCCCGCCGTGACAACAACCACCACCCCCGATACCGCCGCCGTCGCGCAACCACCGGCCGCTGACAGCGCCAAAGCCCTGAACTTCGCCACATTGGCCCCCAACGTACCGAAAAAAGAATTCGAGGACAAGGCGGAAAAAAAGACCACTCAATTCACCGAATACCTCAAGATCCTCTGTGACAAAACAGCCAACTACGAAGAGATCAATAAGGCCATCGGCCAGGCCATCACCCTCTTTGTCAATGAAGGCGCAATGATAGAGACCTCTTCCAATAACCGCAACACCGTTTCCCGCATGAAGATCAGGGATTACCTCAATAAGGTCAAAAGGATACAATACGACAAGATCGAGATCGAATGGACCCATGTTCAATACGTCAGCGACCTCAAGCCCGGCCCCGATGGAAATTTTTATGGAGTCGTCAGTTTCGAACAGGAATTCAGGGGCTACCGCGACGGGAAACTGGTCTATAGCGACATAACCCGGAAGAACGCCACCGTAGTGCTGAAAACTTATCAGAAGAGTCTCGAAGGAACCACCAGGAGTATCTGGGACGTCCTATTATCCGATATAGGCGTCATCTCTACGAAATCATTATAATCCAATCAATCACTATGAGCTCTTTAATGCTAAAAACAGGCTGGGCATGTCTTCTTTTTTTGGTTTTCGATCAGGTGTCCGGACAGGTCTTTGTAAACAATGCAGGCGCCCGGGAGCGACATTTTGTATATGAGGTGAAGCAAATTGACGAGTTCTTTGAAAGATTCAATGATGAACCTAATTCCTTTATCCGGAGAGAATATGATTCCTATCATACAAAATTCAATCTCACCCGGGAACAATTGGTCAGAAGCCTTTTCAACTACGAAAGTCACACCTGGGACAGCACCCTGATCAATAAATTCGTGGGGACGGTGACCAATGCCAATAAGCCCCTGCTGCTGGATTTTTATGGGAATGGCTGGTTCGCCGAGGCCAACTGCAAATTTGAATACAATGCCACGGTCATTGAAATACCCATCATCCTCAGAATAGAGGCTGATGCCAATAAGAGAGCCAAGTGGATGGTCGCAGCCATCAAACACAATTCCATCAGGCAGGAAGTACAGGTGACGCTTGCAGCGGACGGTATGAAAAAAAATAAATTTATCAACCCTGCCAGTCATGCCAGCGGTTTCATCGAACTGGCAAGGGCTTTTGAAGACAAAGCGCATTTATCGGACTATTTCGAGGAGGGTTTTTTCAAAAGAGTCAATTCCATCGGGTTTTATAATGCGCTCCTGAAGAACCAGATCCGGTTCATTGCGGTAAAAGACATCAAATATCATTACCTGCAGGTGGACCAATGGATCTTTACCGTTGAGAACTTTCAGCGCAAAGCGTTGAATTCAGGTTGGTTGATCAACCAATTAAAAAGCACCACAGAATCGGAAAAAAAATTATATATAAAAAATTTACTCGAAGAATAGCCCGAATGCCCATTACCAAATTGCATTAACCCCTGTTTATGAAAATATCAACAATAGTCATCGTTCTTTTTCTCAGCGCTTGGTGCGCTCAGCAATCCATTGCTCAGGACTCCCTGTCTATCAGGGACGCCTCCGAGATCCGCCATAAGGCGGAATCCCTGATCAAAAAGGAACTCAATGAATTGTTGAATTCCCTTTCCAGCACCTCCTTCGAATCCACGGAAATCGAAGAGACCCTGCACTCTTCCTATTCGGGTACCCGAAACAAGATCTTCCGGGATTCCATGATCCTGGTAGAAGACGATATTAACCCGGCATTCAAAAGTTCCGGCCAGTCCAGGGAAGAAGTATTGGAAAAATATCTTAAGGATTTCGATCTGATGTATAAAAAAAGCGATACCGCTTCCATCGACTTCCAGAATATCCGTTGTTCCAGCATCAAAAAAAAGGACAATATCTATATCAAAGTCTATTTCAACTCCCTTTTTAAAAATAAGAACGCGATCAGCGACGCCCCCTATAGCCCAAACGACCGGGTGGCAGAGATCAAGGTAGACAAAGAAAGAAATCAATGGCAGCTATATATCGTCCGGCTTGCCTTTTTTGCCCCCTCCGATACGGTAAACGATGTCGTCAATAATGTTCCGCTAAAACATGAGATCAGCCAGCAAATACAACTATTGGCGGCTTCTCCCGACAGTGCAGCGGCTGCCATCAAACAGCAGAGCTTTGACGAGGAGATCGCGGAAAAGGAAACCAAAAGAATGATCGAACAGGAGAATTATGACCAGGCGCAATACAGAAAAATGATCAGCCAGGGCGATAAAGCCTATGAGAACAACGACTTCCCCAATTCTTTGAAGTTCTATAGCCAGGCCAGGGAACTAAGTCCCTATAACCCCGAGCCCGTCGTAAAGATCAAAAGGACCCGGGATGCCATGCAGCAATCCGCCATGAAGGCTACCGAGCTATCGAAGGAATTCATTGGCAAGGCCCAGTTGAAGGAGAAAAACCGCCAGTATAAAGAGGCGCTCGAAAACTACCAGCAAGCTTTCAAATATGACCCGACCATCGAAGCCAGCTATAAAACACATATCGTAGAACTCAACGTCCGGTATGGCAAATACGATGAACTGAACGAAAAATACCGCTCCGGCCTTTATAAGGAAGCGATCAAAGAATACACCGATGCCATAAAAGCCGATGATAAAAATTCCGATTACTATCTCGGAAGGGCCCGGTGCGAAGAAAAACTGGCGGATGGATCCCGAAGCCGCGCCAAGGTCCTGGACGACTACAACCGTGCCTGCGCGCTGGACCCCAACAACCTGGAAGCCCTGAAATACAGAGCGGAATACTACACCCATAACAATGATTACTTCAAAGCCCTGACCGATTACAAGATCTTTTTAACCATCGACAAGGAAAATATCGATATCTATGAGCGGAAAGCGGAACTGCATACCCTGCTGCAAAAAAATGACGATGCGATAGCAGACCTCGACGAGGCCCTGGCCATCAACCCCAAAGTCTCTCATGTCTATTATAGTAAAGGGCTTTTACTCTACCAGAAAAAAGACTACAAAGGAGCCAACGAGAATTTCACCACGACCCTGCGCATTGACGCCAACAATGCCCTCGCCTGGTATCACCGGGGTAAATGCCAGCTCGATTTCAATAATGTGGCCAATGCGGCGTCCGACTTTGAGAATGCCCGGAAAAATGGGATCGACAGCGACGATATCAAAAACATCCAGGTTTATGCGGAAGCTTTTTATCAGCGCGCGGTAGCGAAATTCAATAACAATAGAACGGATTCCGCGATCGTACTGGTCGATTATGCCATCTCCATCGATCCTTTCTCAAGCCTGTACCGGTTCAGCAGGGGCGAATATTATTATGCCCTGCAGAATAATAAGGAAGCCATCGTTTCCTACGACAAGGCCGTTCAATTGAATACCAACTATAATACAGCCTTCTACAAACGGGGACTGGCCTATTATAACCTTAAGGACTACCATCATGCCATCGATAACTTTACCAGTGTGCTGAATTTGAACAACCAGGACCTGATGGCGCAGAAAGGGAAAGCAGATGCTTATTTCTACCTGGATGACTATAACAATGCCGCCGGCAGTTATGAAGCCTGCCTGAAAACCAATGCCGCCCAGAAAAATGGGCTATCCCCCCTGGTGCTGGCAGAAATATACAATAGCCTGGGAAAATCCTATTTTGAGATGGCCGACCTTGAAAAGGCGCTGGCGGATTTTAAAAATGCCATACGCTACAATAAAGATCTCGCCGAAGCTTACTTTAACAGAGGGCACACCTATTACAAGACAGGACAGTTGTCTGGCGCCATCGAAGACCTGTCAAAGTCCCTCACTTTCGGGGAGCAGCATGCTCAATGGCATTATGTAGCAGGCAAAGCTTACCAGGATAAAAAAGATTATCCCAATGCGTCCGCTAATTACAGCAAATGTATAAAGCTGGACACCCTTTCTAAATTTCCGGATGCTATTTACAATGAAGGGCATTGTTATTACCTGGCACAAAATTATATGGCCGCGCTGCCGGTTTATTCCCGCTCCCTGTCTTTACAGCTCGACACGGCCGTCAGCTCCTTTGACATCGAAATGGGCAATGTCTACCTGAATACCGGCAAATACGATTCCGCCTATCTCTTTTATAATAAGACCTATCAGAAAGACAGCACCAATGGTCTGGCGGCTTATGGCATTGCAGCCACCCTCGTGCAAAAAGGAAAGAACGAGGAGTCGCTGACCTGGTTCGACAAATCTTTTCAGACCAAGGCGCTTGCCTACAGTGATATTAAAAAGGACAAGCTCATCGCCAATATTCGTGACGACAAAAAATTCAAGGCATTATTGAAAAAATATTACTGATCATGACTCTTACCGAAATCTATTATCTGCATGAAATAGGCGGAAAAAAGAACAATGAGGACTACATCTGGCCGGTGCCCGGCACGGCATCTCCGGATGATAAAATATTCATTGTTTGCGATGGGGTCGGAGGTTCGGAAAACGGGGAAATAGCCAGTAAAATAGTGGCGCAATCGGTGGGCACAGCCCTCTTAAAGACCGCTACGCTGGAAATAGACACCCCTTTTATCAACCGGTTGCTGAGCGATGCCCGGCAAAAATTAATCGATTATGCCCGGTTGCACCAGCTGAGCACCAATATGGCCACCACTTTCTCACTGCTGATCTTCCTCAATGAAAAAGCCTTCATATCCTGGTGCGGAGACAGTAGGGTATACCATATTCGCAAAGGAGAGATCCTGTTTAAGACAGACGACCACTCCCTGGTAAGCTCCCTGGTCAAAAGCGGTGAGATAACGCAGGAAGAAGCCCAGACCCACCCGCAGAAAAACATGCTCCTCAAAGCGGTCAATGCGGACGAGGCGGATCCCGAAGCCGATGGGCACTGGATCGATGAGGTGCTGGACGGCGATTATTTTATGCTCTGTACGGACGGCCTGCTGGAAAATATCGGCGACAGGGATATTAAGTTCCTGCTGGAGCAAAATGACCGGGGCTCGATCGACCTGGTACAATCCATTCAAAAGTTTTGTTACGATAAGACCAGGGATAATTACTCCATGTACCTGGTCAAGGTGAAGACGGAAGAGAAAAAGTCCCCTGCAAAAAAGAAAGGAACCATCGGCTGGCTGGTTATCCTGTTGATCCTGGTACTGGCAGCCGCCGCCTTTGCTATAAAAGAGAATTACTTCAGGCCCAAAAAAGTCATGAATGTAGTGATCCCTACGAATATCAATAAGGATTCTCTCGATAATGCCGACTCGCTGCTTCATGAGAACGCCGCCCTTCATGAGAAGGCCGCCCCCCCGGACTCTTTGCCTCACCGTCCAGATACACCCGTCGCAAAGATTATCCCTACCCCTGTTCCTAAAGCGGATAGCTCCGGCAAACCTGTAAAAACCATTACTAAAACGGATACTTCCGGAAGCCATATAAACTGATTCGACTATGCTACTCTTTTCCCGATATGAATACAATCCCCAGGCTGACCTGATCGGCAAGGGAGGATTGGCAAGGGTCTACAAAGCCCTGGATAAGGCCCTGAATATTACGCTGGCGCTTAAGATCTGGAAGACCGGCGGGGATCCCTCCGTTCCTTATATCCCGGTGGCTGACAGGCCAGGGTTGATCAGCCTGTCGCATCCCAATATCGTCCGCTACCTCGCTATCGAGGAAATGGAAAAGGAAGACGCTTTCGGAGAAGTGGAAAAGATACAGGTATGCGCCCTGGAATGGCTCGATGGAGGTTCGCTCACACAATACTATGCCTCCCCTAAAAATCCGGCCATCTTGCCCAAAACTCCCGCCCTGCTGGAAAAATTACTGCCCGGCCTGATCGATGGACTCTCCTACCTGCATAGGAGCGGAATGGCCCACCTGAATATCAAAGCCTCGAATATCCTGATAAAAGAGACCGCAGAAGGGCCTGTTGCAAAAATTGCTGACTTCGGGACTATTAAACACCCCGGCTTGGAGGGCAAGGCGGCTTATGATGCCGACTTCCAGTCATTGGGCGCCGTCTTTTATGAGCTACTCACCGGGCAGCAGCTCCTTTTGCCGGGAGAGGCCCTCCTTTTGCCAGGGGCAGCAGACAAGCTCCGGCAGTTACCGCAACCTTTCCGGGATCTCCTCTTCAACCAAAGTGCAGAACCGGCAGCAACCGCTCCATTGGCCCCCGCAGTGCCCATGCCCGCGCCTCCTCCCGCATCTTCCGACGACACCCAGGTGCTGATCCCGAAACCGAAGCCTGCACTGTCCCAAACCCTGCCAATCCCGTCTTCTTCCGATGACACCCAAATACTACCGGCAAAGCCAACTCCAGCCCCGGTCCAATCTGATGATACGCAGATTCTGAGCCCCAAGCCGAAGCCCGCCGCCTCCGACGACACCCAGCTATTAAGCCCAAAACCTAACCCGGTTTCAGCCGCCTCCGACGACACCCAAATTCTTCCCCCCCGAAAAGAAGAAACCCTGTCCCTCTTTTCCCGGTATGAATATAATCCAACTACGGGCCTCATCGGCAAAGGCGGTTTCTCACGGGTCTATAAAGCCTTTGACAAAAAACTCAACCGCTGGGTAGCGCTTAAAATCTATAAAGGAGGGGAATTCGGCGACCGTTACAGCGCCATTGCAGAAATACGAAGAGTGGTGAACCTGGATCATTCCAATATTTGCCGCTATCTCGATATCGAGGAAATTGAAAAAGAGAACTCCTTTGGCGAAAGAGAAGTTACCCAGATCTGTGTCATGGAGCTGCTGGATGGAGGCAATTTCGCGCAGTACTATAGCGCCAACAGGAACGACAAGACACTGAAGAAACTGCTGAACGATGTATTGAATGGTCTTTCCTATCTCCATAAGAACGGTATCATCCACCGGGATATCAAGCCGGCCAATATCCTCATCAAGGAGACCCTCGACGGCCCGGTAGCAAAGATCACCGATTTCGGCATCAGCAAGATCTCGGATTCCGTCAATAACAACAGCTCTTCCGCCCTGATCGTATCCATTCCTTATATGGCGCCGGAGCAATTGAATGTAAAAAAATACGGGGTCAACGAAAAGATATCCTACAACCTCGACCTCTGGTCCCTGGGGGTCACGATCTATGAGATCGTTACAGGCAAAGTCCTCTTTAAGAATAGCGACCAGGATAGCTCCGAACAGATCATGACCAATATAATGGCGCCGGAATTACCCGAGAAGATCCAGGAACTGTCCCAGCCATTCAGGGATATTGTGGCCCATTGTATTGTCAAAGATGCTAAAGACCGCGCCCAGAAAGCCGAGGAACTGATCGTGCTTTTGCATAGCAACTATGACACCGCTCCTGTCCCGCCGGTTTCCAATATCGGAAGTGTTTCCAATACCGGACGCGTATCCAATACCGGGGCCCTCTCCGAAAGCAAAACCAGCTCCGACACCAAAGCGGCCCCCAGGACAAAAGCTTCCTTCCTCGTTGACAACGAAAATGAGGAAACGGCTTCCGCCCGCAAAAAAAAGGTTCTACGTTTAAGCATTGTCTCGTTCGTAGTCATTTTTCTGGCCATCACCCTCTATTTTCTCACTAAAGGAAACAAAAAGGATGACTTGACGACCGGCCCTTTTAAAAAAGCAGATTCGACGGCAACGACGACATCGACGCCCCCGGTGAAAGTACCGGCACAAACACCGGCCAGTACCACCGGCAAGCCCGGCGCCACCAGCACGGAGACCCAGCCGTCCTCCCCGGCCAAAACCGATTCGTCCACTCCAAACCAGCAGCTCCCAGCCACACAACCGCCGGTCTCGAATCAGTCATCGGCGGCAGAAAGGAAGCCGAAGAAGTCCGCCGCCAATAATGAGGAACAGGGAGCCTCCTCCGCCAATAGCGGCAACCAGAAATATGTATTGATCCTGACCGCAACTCAAAGCTGCACGGTAAAGATCAACCAGCAAGACTACGGCAAATTAGAAGCCGGCAAATCGCTGAAAGTTTTCCTGGTACCGGGGACGTATGTACTACAGGCTACCAGCCTCAGCAATAGCGCCTCGGTCTATAATGGCAACCTCGAAGTATCGGAGAAGAACAGGAGCCAGGTAGGACAATATAAAATACCTCTTCCCTGATCCTTAAAGCTGGCGGTAATAATTCGGGGAAACTGAACAACTCTCTGCTTAGAAAAGCTTTCCTAATAGAAGAATTGCTCTAATACAATCTGACCGTCTTTTACTTCATATAACATTATCTCATCATATTTTATTCTTCCAAATCCTTTCACAGTAAAATCCACGCCCCGTCCTACCGAAAAATGATTGCCGCCTATAACGGGGTGGGTTGTATAAGTTCCATGAACCTCCTCAATCTTCTCCACAAAGTCCTTGCCTTTTTTTCGAACGGCAACTTTGCCTTCCGCATACCCAAGATACGGAGAATTTGGAGGGTCTATGCTCCTTACATTATCCGCAAAAAGCTCGTCCTGGATTTCAAACCACATTTCTTGCTGGGCAAGCTCGTCAAATCGTGCCGCAACTTCCTGAGTTGTCAGTGCTGTTTTTGTTTCTTTTATCATACAACTTTGATTTATTTTTAGTTAAACAAGAGTGATTACCGGTTTTTCAATTTCTCGAACTCCTGGGAACATCCGGAAGGCCCTTGCCTTCAGTTATCAATTTGAATAGACTTTCTTTTACATAAAAGCTCCATCCCTTTGTGCAATTATCGTAACATTCAATTTCGGGCACTAACCCTATGTGTGTGAAATCGATTTGTGTCGCATGGTCATGGGTCGAAACTTCCCACTTTATTTTAGTGTCTTTCCATTCTTTTTTGTCCGCAAGCCAATGAAGATGGCAGTCTATAACCTGCCAGGTGAATATTTTGTCGGCGACGACTTCGACCACTTTGAATGTCACAAATGTTTCCCCGAAATGAACGGTAAATACATCGCCGGGTTTTTGAGAATTTCCTTCAAAATTCTTTGCCCACCATTCCGAAACGCGGCTGATGCTTTCAAAAGCTCTTTTGGCATCTACGTTTGCAGTGATGCTTGAATGAAAATCTTGCTTTTCCATTTTATTTTAATTTACTGTTTAAAAGAGTCTCTAATTTCTTCAGCTTTGTCCCCCAGAATGCATCGAAGTAATTGATCCATTCCTGCAGCTCACGGAATCCATCTTGTTTGAGCGTGCAATGCCTTTCCCTGCCGATGTCCTGGATAGAAATAAACCCTGCGGTATACAGTATTTTTATATGCTTTGACACGGCAGGGCGGCTCATGTCAAAATTCTCCGCCAGATTGTTTATGGTCAGGCTGTCCTTCGAGAGTAATCGTAACATTTCCCTCCTGCTTGGGTCGGCAATTACCTGGAACGCATCAAGTGTTGGCTGTGCCATATTCTACATTTATAAGTCCGGCAATTTTTTGTATATTCTTAAGCCAGCCTTCGTTCATACCGGAGTAGATAGCAAAGTTCTCTATTTCCTTAAAGCCACTATGTTCGAGGGAAAGTTCTGTACCGTTATCTTTCGGATTCAATTTCCAGACAACAATGGAATCGAGCGTAATTTTTCCCTCCCCGGGCCCGCCTTTCCATGAATAGGAAAGCTTTTTGAAAGGCACGATTTCCAACACCTTACAATAACAAATTCCGTCGAAATCAAGACTCGGAATTGGCTTTGTCCTGAATTGGAAGTCAAACCCGACAATTGGTTGAAAATCATTTTCCATTAACCATAGCTTGATCAACTCGGCCTTCGTTAAATATTCCCAAACCACCTCCGGTGGATGAGAAAACATAAGTTTGTGATAAATGCTTTTTGTCATAATGAGTAACTTTAAAGTTACCCAAATATATGAGTAACTTTTGAGTTACGCAAATATTTTTTTCTTAACGGCCTTTTACCTGGCAATATTCCTCAATGGCATTCTGCGTGCGCTCGGGTTGATATTTTTGTATCCGGCCCTTATATCGGGCATAATATCCGTTTTCGGATTATCTTTATCCCAATGAAACACTTAATTACCCTTTTATCTTCGGGCTTGCTATTTTGGGGTACGGCCAATGCCCAGTTCTCGTTTGGCAAAATCGACTC
>WNFI01005938.1_pt1 | contig 19514 bp, 20 predicted proteins | sample 5400471 | NCBI WGS metagenome assembly WNFI01 (sample SAMN13153348, study PRJNA577476) | soil metagenome | isolation source: 100 cm saprolite on Douglas fir-dominated hillslope | place: USA:California | collected 2013-09-17
GCCTTCGACGGCCAGCACCTGTTTCAGCTCGCCGAGGATCGCATCCAGAAGATCGATCCGAAGACCGGCCGTGTGCTCGCCACGATCCCGGCGCCCGGCCGCGGCGGTGACTCGGGGCTCACGTGGGCCGAAGGGACGCTCTGGGTGGGGCAGTATCGGGACCGGAAAATCCATCAAATCGATCCCCAAACAGGGGCGATTCTTCGCACGATCGAGTCCAACCGCTTCGTCACCGGGGTCACCTGGATCGACGGAGAGCTCTGGCACGGCACCTGGGAAGGTGACGAGAGCGATTTGAGGCGCGTCGATCCTCGAACGGGAGAGGTCCTGGAGAGGCTAGAGATGCCGCCCGGAGCGGGCGTTTCGGGGCTCGAGTCCGATGGCGGCGATCAGTTCTTCTGCGGAGGAGGAAGGAGCGGCAAGGTGAGGGCCGTCCGCCGGCCCAGACGAGTCTCCGCGGGGGGCAGCGGCTCCGAGACCGCCGTCGACCCCACGAGCAAGTAGTCGAAGCGGCCCTCGGTAAGGTCCCAGCGCGCGCGGTGGGCGAAGTTCACGTGCACGATGCGGCACGATGCGGATGCTTCGACGAGGTGACCGCGGATCATCGGCGCGCATAACGGCATCGTCACGCAGTTCCAGAGGGACGCGGTGCTCGCGACGTTCGACGTGCCGGTCGAGGATGCGGGGCAGACGGGGAACGCCTTTGAGGCAGCCTGCGCGATCCTGGCGTCGCGGGGCGGGAGGTATTCAAATGGCGCCACACACTAGCGCTCTAACAATGAATGCGTTGGGAGCGGACCGTAATCCGAGCCGCCACCTAGTTCAGCGGAGTTCAGCCCGGTTCAACTGGATACAAATTAGCTATTGCATTCAGGATCTTACTATAATGTTTACGACCAGCGCCGCTCAACACCGTTCGACCCTTGCCAGAAATTTTGCGTACATATTTGCGTACATAACGCGACCACATGTCGTTTTCAGAAAAAGCAATCCTAGCGATAAGGGCAACCGGGAAGGTATTCGAGATTGCCGAAGGCCACGGATTTGGCGTGCGGGTAAGCACGACGGGGCGAGTCATTTTCCAATTCCGTTTTCGCTACCGGGGCACGCCACAACGGATGGATCTCGGGACCTACCCGATGATGACTCTCGCGGAGGCGCGCGAGGCCCACTATAAAGCGCGCAAGCTCCTAGATCAAGATGTCAACCCGCTCAAGGCGCGCGAAGAGGCAGCGCGCGCCGCGGATCGCGGTGAGACCGTCGAGCAACTGGCGGAAGACTTCATTTTGCGGAAGCTGCGTCGCGACCGGAAGTGTCCGGATGAAGCTGAGAGGACTTTGCGGGTGGACGTGATCCCTTATATAGGCCAGCTGAAGGCCAGGGACGTCAAGCGGCGCGACGTTGTCGAAGTGCTCGAAAAAATCGTGGATCGCGGCGCACCGATCATGGCCAACCACACAACCTCGATCGTGAAGCAAATGTTTAAATTTGGCGTCATCAAAGGCATCTTGGAGTCCAACCCCTGCGACCAACTCAGCCGCACTTCTATCGGAGGCCCCGAAAAGCCGCGCGATATCTACCTTTCCTACCTCGAAATATGGCGCCTCTGGCATAGGCTTGAGCATCAGGGGTTCAGCGAGTCCATCAAGCTTTGCGTGAAGATCCTCCTGGCGACTGGACAGCGCCGCCGCGAAATCATGATGGGCAAGTGGTCGCACTTGGATCTCCAGCGCAAGCTATGGGTAATCCCGGCTGAGCTTTCAAAAAACGGCAAAGCACATGTGATTCATCTCGTCCCCCTGACCCTGAACCTGTTCCTTGAACTCAAAACGTTCGCGGGAGACAGCCACTACTTTCTCCCATCCCCGGCCGCGGACGACGACCAAGCCATGGGCATCTTCGCCATGAATACGGCGCTCCAGCGGTTTCGCGACGAACTCGGCATGCCAAAGCTGTCGCCACACGTGCTGCGCCATACATTCACTACGCAAGTTAGCGGAATCGGCGTGGCGCCCCATATCGTTGAAAAGCTGCTCAACCACAGCTTGACTGGCATGCTCGCCGTGTATAACCACCAGCAATACTACGCGGAGCGGGAATCGGCCCTAAAGAAATGGGCGGAACGGATTGACGCAATCATTGCGGCGCCGTCCGAGGAACAGCTCCCCAAGGAACCCGGTATTCTCGACGAACCCGAGTTCGCCACCAGCTAGAAACATCGGCCCGACTCGGGCTGATACGCAAAAAGCGGGCTTTTAGCTTTTCGTAGCCATTCGCTTTTTTTGTCGATTTTGGCTTCGACGATAGGCACCTCCGTCTCTCAACGTAACTCCCTGGTCTATCGGCTTCGATCCTCTTCCGTTTTGGGTCTCAGAAAGCCGATTTCTCCCTGCTAAACGCATCAGTTGACGTCAATTTCGCCAGTTACGTCATCCGCCGATCTTGAGTAAGGTCTCAACGTAACTCCTCGATTTCCTTTTTTCGCCAAGATTCCTCGATTTAAGCGATTTCCTCAGGGCGCCAGCTCGTTTTTGGCTGCTCTAGGGAATCGGAAACTCGTCGAAAGAACTCAGAAAACGCGAATTCGCCAGAAGAGAAAGTTAGCGCGTTGTTGAAGTGTTTCATTGCGTTATTTCACGGTTTAGGCACTTTGGCGAATTGCCTTTTGCCGTGACTATAACCATCACATAACCATCATTGCCAAAATCAACACTTACTCATGAACTCACTAATTTAAGCAAAAGCAATTGATACCAGTGAGGGTGTATTTGGAAACTGTAAATAGGGAATGAGATGGACCTGTGGAAGTCGGTCAATTCAATAAATGACTTTCACTTCTTCCGCGCCTTCTCGATATTTCCTATAACCCATTTACGAGGATCATCATGAGTAAAATACCAACACCCGAAGTATCGCCGCTTTTCATCGATAAAATTTCCCTTACGGGAAACCCAGCACAAGATGCGATTGAATTCCGCGGTCACGCTGATACTGTGTTTGCAATTTGGAAAACCAGCGGCCGAGCTCAAGAGGGGTTTAAGAAGCACGGAAGCCGCTACAAGGTCGCGTACACACTGCTGGACGGCAACAAGAAGCTTTGCTTAGTTCAGCTCGACCCTGTCATACCGAAGCACGCGATGTTCAGACTCGCATTCAATCCAAAGAAACTAGGCACAAGAGGGCGGAGGATACTGCACGAGCACCTCACCGAGCTATTTCTTGCCGACTACGACAAGGTGATGGCAGGCGTAAAAATCACCGCGATGGATGTAACCGTAGAAGTTACGTACGTTGAATTCTCCGCTTTGATGGTGACTGAAAATTGGCGCCGGGGGTCGGGAGTTTGGGGGAAGACTTTCGATAAGGATGGTCGTCGAACCCATACGTACTACCTCGGCGCGCCTCGAAGCAACGAACAGGTGGAGGTTTACGACAAGAAGGAAGAGGGCATTGCAACAACCGGTCGCGACCCAGGGCAATTGATCACGCGGGTTGAAGTGAGCCTAATACCGAGGATAAGAAACGCGGACGGGAAATACCGCTCTGGAATTTACTTGCATGAGTTGCGTACTCTGCCCAATGCCTTTGCTCGGGTTCAACTAAGCAGTCTCCCGGCAGCAGAGAAGTATAGTAACGATTACCGCTGGAAACTGTTCCTGGGCTGCTGCGAAGCTAAAGGCGTGCAAGGCGCTCTGGGAGTTTTGCCTGATAAGAAGCGCAGTCGCTATCTCAAGAGAGTGAATAAGGGCGGTTTCGGTTGGTGGCAGCCGACAGCGATCTGGAAAGGGCTGCAGACCGCACTCAAGACCATCGGCATTTTCCCGGACTCCGCTTTCGAGAAGCCGGCGGTCGATGGAGACTCGGGCTCTGCGATCGAGGAGGCGGAGGAGGAAGCGGTCTGATTTCAGGCCGCATTGAGTTGGCTACCCGAGACGGGTGGCGCTGCTGCGGGGCGTAACCTCGGATAATCTGTCTTATCCGAGGTTAGAAATCGACGCTCGTTCGAGCCCTGGTCGGGGAGCCAGCGCACTCCGCCCGCAATCGACGCTGAGCGGGCTTTCGGCCATCCCAAAGCAACTACATCCGGCACGGTGCCAGCGGATCATGGTCTTCGGGTGTACTACGACCAGCGAATTTCGCCAGCCAAAGAGCCTCGCCAGAACCGCGAGGCCAATTCTTGTCGCCGGATCAGCCCGTCGCGGCCGAACGCCACGCTCTCTATATAGCGCCAGTTGGCGGCGAAGGAACAGATTCTCGGCTTGGATCGACCGCGTCGGTCGGAATAAAAGGATGGCGAACCGGGCAGCGTCCGCGAGCAGTTGGACAGCGATCTTGGCGAGCGCGATCAGGCGTCGGCAACTTCGGCAACGGCCGCATCCACGCCTTCGACCCCGCGAGCCTCAACGGGCAGGGCGAGTTTCAGCACCGCGGCCCGCTCCACTCCGCCGACGGGTCGCCGATTGCCATCGACGGCCTCTGGGCGATCGCCTTCGGCAGCGGCGCCGCCGCCAACGGGCCGACGAATACCCTCTTCTTCACCGCGGGCCCCGGTGACGAGCAGCACGGCCTGTTCGGCACGCTCGTCGCGGCGCCCTCGCCCGACGGCCACTAGCGGTCGTCAGGCAGAGGAGGAACCGCGAGTGTGATCTACCGGATCTACGCGCCGCTTTGCCGAAATTGCGATGGTAATGCTTTGAGAACTCGGCTCGTTCTCCACGCATCGGAGAGTGGGCCGGTTCGCAGTGGACTGTGTGGCGGTGGACGCAGCCACATGCGAACCAATGCTCTGCCGTAAATTCCCTGCTAACAGGGAAAATTACAGGGAATTTCGGGTGTTTAGCGGTTCGAATTACGCCTGAATCCTCGGAAACCCGCATCCAAAGCCAGTCTCCAGCTATCAGACCTTGTTTTCGGCGCGAATCGGATCACGAAATTAACAGGGAACATATCAGGGAATTATCAGGGGCGTATCAGGGGAAAGAACAGGGAATTGTTTTTGGATGCCCTCGCGCAGCGAAAAGGTCCAGATCCCCCCATCGCGGCCTGATTTAGTAATTCGCCACCCACAGGATCGCGAACCGCAGAGCGTCCGCGGGCAACAGAACAGCGATCTTGGCGAGCGCGAGCACGCGCTCATGATGCCATGACTCGGCTACCCCGGGGTAATGCGCTCAGGCCCCGCACGGATCGAGTTTTTGCGGAGCACAGTCGCTGTCCCAGCGCCACACCAATTGATTCGTGGCGTTGGTGATCTACCGCGGCGTGTTCAGTTGTAGCGCTTCTTTGATAAGCGCACAGCTAGAACGACGATGACTGGAAAAACGAGAAGCACGAACACATAACGTAACCACCGAAATAGCTCCACCTCCGGAAAGAGGTTAGGTAACGCCATCACCAGTATCGAAGAGCCAACAGCAACAATCAGCGCGACCCATGTCATTATTCTTCGTCCGTTATTTGCCACGATTGGTCTCCTACCGGCACGCCCAAGAGCGGAGCCCAGAAATCACCGCCACGCCGTAACGCTTCGGCCGCTGTCCAATACCTATACGGCACTGTCCCGGGCTGGTAGGTGCCGGGCTTGACTGCCGCCCCCTTGATCTTGAACTTGAGCGGCGCCTTCGCGAGGTTTGGGATTGGACGTGGAATCGAGGGCAGCCCGGAGTCTGGATCATCTTGCCAGGCGACGATGGTCTTGCTTACCCGAGCGACTTTTCCGCCTGCGCTCGGCCCTGGTTTCGATACCTTAGCCATAATAAGCCTCCTTTTATGCGGTGGATAACCGTACTGTCCTTGATCACTACGGCTGCCAACACCATTGCCGCGGGCATTCCAGACGCTGATCGCGGCCTGAGTATCAATTTGCCATGCACAGGCGAGGAGTCCTTGTCACAGGACCTTCCGTCCCTCGACGCGCGTGGCGGTGGACGGATCATTTCGGTCGCTGCGCCACGTCGGATGGTTGAAGTGAATGACCGAATCACCGTTGTAGGAGACGATGGCGTTGTCGAAGGTGAGCCGGCCGATCGACCGCCAATTCCGGAACGTGCGCCGCTCCCGTAGCGCCGTCCCCGCAGTTGTTCCGTCGTCGGTGACCTCGATGTGGAACGTGAGCGAGCGCTTTGGAATTGGATCGCCTCTATCGAAAATCTGCGCCATGATCTCATCTCGGAAATCGAGCCCGTCGCCTTCGATCCGCGGCTGGCTGGGCGAGACGAGCAGTCGCATGAAGGCAGGTGCCCGTGTCGGATGGTCAGGCGGTTTGCCCAACTCGGCGACTTGATAGAGCTGGCGGATTGACGGCTGCTTGTCGACGCGTCCAAAGACGACACCCGTAATGAGCAGGATCGGCACACCCGCGCCGCGGCGCGACACGGTAGTGTCGGGCGCGTTGCGTAATTCCGCGTCGTTAATGTAATCGGTCCGATCGCCGCCGATATCCTGCTGCGTAATGAAGTTGGCGGTTCGCAACGGCGTCGTGTGGTTCGGATCGACGGTTGGAAACAGTTTCCCCACGAGCGACAACGACCGGACATGGCCACGGCGGGTCTCGGTACAGCACGTCGAGTACCGCCCCACCACCAACGCTGTGCTGCCCTTAGTGAAATAACCCGAGTACTCGGTGTGTTCCGAAATGTCCCAACGGCCGATCAGACAGACGCCGTTCGGATGCAGCAGGCGGCGAAATCCCTTTCCGTCGTGACCCCACCGCAGATCCGCGCGGGAATCGACCGCTCGTTCGGTGGCTTGCCGAAACAGGTACGGCAGGCTGATCGACAAAGCACCCCGCAACACGCCCTGCAAGGTCACCTCGTGGACAGGAAGCGGCGGCTCGTCGGACCTTCCCCATACCCGTTGGTACGAATTAGAAAACAAGGCATCGCGCACTTCAGAAAACCGCGCGCCCTGATATGCGCGATCTTCGTCGGTCAGCTGTACCGTTCCGAAAGACGCTTCCCGCATCATGCTTCCTGCAACGAACCGTTAGCAGCGTGGGTTCTCAATTGTCTCCTATCAACTATCACATCATGGTACAGCTTCTCGAACGCTGTGCTCCGCAATTATTCGCGCTGTGTCAAATTCAGTTGATATTCCCCATCCTCGATCAGGCGACGCTCGGCGCCATAGAATACTCATGATGCAGTCCACCCAGCACCGATTCGCGAGCACAGCAACGCCCTCCCCCAGTCGATGGTTGGGATTCCGGTTTCCAGACCGTCGCCAATATGTCCGGCGGATCCGGGACTCCAGGACCCAGGCTGCTGTGCGGTCTACCGCGATTGTAATGTTCTACCCAAAGATGTCAGGATGCGCCCCATCGCGGCCTGATTTAATAATTCGCCACCCACAGGTCTACTACTGTAGGGGAGAACAGGACAAAGTGTGTAAGGGAAACCCTGGTGCTCTCTGTCAGCAAGAGGGCCGTGTAGTCAAATTCGAATGTAAAGCAGCGCACGGATCGAGTTTTTGTGGAGCACCAGGAGAGAGGGAAGCCCACGATTTACCTCTCATGAATGACAGGTAGGCAGAGGCTTCACAAATCTCTAAGATTGGTCACGCAGGAAATTTAAGTTCGTAGTCGCCACCCCGGTCGGTTGCTGCACATTATTCCACGGGCCGGGGGTGCCCGGCGCCATCGTACAGACAAGAGCAAACGCTGGAGGCAGAGTGAGCCTCCTCCGATTTTACGAACACATAGATACAAAATAATTGGAGATATCAGATGGGCGAGGAGCAAGGCAAGATCAAACGTGGGCGAGGTGCGGGGGCATCGGATTTGTCTCGGAATTGATAGGCGATGTTCTGGCGTTCTCATCATCGAAAAGCAGTTGCACAAGCCGCTGAGCGCGATCTTATTCTCGTGGTCGGAGGACTCCTTGTTGTCTTCCTAGCTGCAAATTCCGTGACCTTGGGGTGGCCACCAGTCAAGTGGGACGTGATGTTGATCTCCGGGTGGGCTATCTTTGTTCTCGGGCTGACGCTTGCGCAAAGCGTTCCGGCGCGCCTGGAGAGTACGATTGATAGGCTTATCCGACGAAGTGTCGTTCAGGGACCGATGAGCGCAAATGATATGAAGGTTTGCGTTCGCAGAACAGCGTTCAAGTGGGAGTGCGTTGGGGCATCCATCGTGGCCACTGCGATGTTGATCGCGTTTTTAATTGCGTTCCGGGGCGCTCTCAGTTTCGACCGAGTATTCCTCATGATTGCTGAGTCTCTCGGAGGTGGAGTGGCAGGTTTCTATCTTGGGCGCATGTGCGCGTTTGGTTTCCTGGCTCGGCTCCTAAAGAAGCGAGGAGCGTCCATCCGACCTGTTCCCGGACATGTTGACGGGGCGGCAGGATTGAAGCCAATAGGGGATTTCTATTTCTATCAAGCGTTGGTGGCGTCTTTGCCAGCCGCATATTTGGCCACGTGGCTGTTACTACTCCCCGTCTTTGATCGTTATGCTTATTGGCGCACACCTTATCAAGGCTTGCTTTTCTTGGCGATCGTATTTGACATGGGAGCATTCATCCTTCCTATGTGGCGATTCCACTGCGTGATGCTTGAGGAGAAGACCGCTCGCATGGGGCAAGCGGACAAACTCGCGCAGGAAATTGCCGAGATCGATAGAAGTCTAGAAGGTTGTAATGAATCTGAAGCGCTTAAGGCACTTACTGAGCGTCGGGCAGCCCTGAGCCGGCAGTACAATGCCTTGGAGAATATGCCGGTTTGGCCAGTGGACGCTCACACTCGGCGAGTCTTTACTACAAACAATGCTGTACTCGCGCTCCCCCTGGTTTTCGATGTCACAGGCATGCACTCGGTGGAATGGGTGAAGGATCTGACCAGCGCCCTACAGACGATCTTGGGCATTAAATAGGGCACTGCCATGCCATGGCCTGTGATATTCCAGCTGCGAAAACGTGACGTCGGGGCCTTTGTCTCCACGTGCCTAGTCTGCCTGACGACCAATCCTGTCGCCGCTGAGCCGGCGCCAGAGGTCGATAAGAAATTGGACGAGATTGCTATTGAGTGGCGTAAGAACGATGGCGGAATCGAGGGAGTACGGGCGTCGTTCGTGGTACGGGCAATGCGCGAGGCGCTTTGGACGGTACTGTTGGATTACTCCCGCTTTTCCGAAGTTTTTCGGAATGTCCGGCAAGCGAGGGTTCTAAAGGATTCGCCCTCAGGCGCCGAAGTCGAATTCGTAGTGAATGCGAAGATCTTTGATCTTCATTACGTTCTTGACCGCCGTTACCTGGATCGCGGGCGGCGCATCACCTGGAAAATGATTTCGGGGGATGTGAGGACTATCGAGGGCGGATGGACGATCGATGATGCCTCAATACCCGGCTTGCTGAAGGTCACGTATGAAAGCTACGTGGAAGTCGGATGGTATGTCCCGGCAATTGCGGTACGGTACTCGGCTACAGGCGAGGTACGAGAGATGATTCGTGCTCTGCGTGCGCGTTTAGCCGAAACGCGGGGTGATGTGGACTTATTGCGAAAAGGCAACGAGTGATGCCCCGCTCCCGGTGGAGCGCGAGCTGCCGGCGGAAGACCAAGTTATCCGTAGATATACGTCGGGGGAAATAGCACGGGCACACCGGAGGCCTAGTTTTGCCCTGGTCGGGGAGCCATCATTCCGCGTCGGTCAAGACCGGCTTCGGCACGCGTGACTTTCAGATCGGCCGGTTAACTTTTCTCCGCCGGGCCGATGATTACGCAATTACGTCCGGCTTTGGCGGCGTACAGCGCCAAATCGGCCCCTGCGCTCAGGTGCTCACCGCATCCCAGCCCCCGGGCGTGGAAGCTGCATGCGCAGCTGGTCCTCCCGTAGTGCCTCGGCTCGGCGCTGCTCCTCCTCGCGGGTTTGTGCCGATTTAACTACACATTGATCCCGGCGCACTATATGGCTTCCCGTGAGGGGCTCTTGCTCAGTGCAATTCAGCGTGACCGTGGTTCGATTCGGGTCTACGGTCGATGCGCACGCTACGACGAGGACGCAGGCAAGACAGGACAATAGAAACCCTCGCATGAGAACATCTCCCCAGGTTCGCATTCAGGTTCCACTATAAATGAACTGCAGGGTGGGGCCTGCTCTGGCGCCCAATGTAGAGCTAACCGGCGCTGCGCAAGCTTTATCGCGCAGCGTCCAGCGACCGAAGGGAGCGAGGTTGAGCGCTGGGTTAGGCGTCTTTTCCATGACTAGTAACTTAGTTGTTGCAACTTTACTCAAAGCTTCCGGCAACTGGTTGAACCGGTGGCCAAGACCTCCTCGCGAGCTCAAACTTGATGTTGACTACCGAAGCCGTAGTCGTACGTAGTGATCAATGTCGTTTCCAATCCGCAAGGGTCAGTGTAACGCTGCGGATTTCCTCTTGTGCAAAGATACGTGTTGAGGCGACCGCGCAATCCAATCGGGTCGCTCTCTGCGTACCGGCCAATTCCCGAGTCGTATCCCTGTAGTAGTTATACGCGAGATTCGTCTCCCGATCGAAATCATCACGGGCGGCAGTTAGAGATGGGAGACTGAAGTCGATATCCCATTTTCGAGGGTTTCTATCTTAATCTTATGGCGTGCCACATAGTCGTTCATGATCTCAATTAATTCGCTCATTTTCACAGCAAGACCAACAAACGCCATTCCACCAGCGGGAAAGAATCTGAATCGCGGAGGAACTGACGGGTATATACGAAACACCCTAACCATCTTCTTCACGACAGGATGGAAGTATGGGGACACTTTGATTACTCGTATATTGTCCCAACGTATTGTTTGCCACTTCCACCCCCATAGACATCTAGAGATGCCCTGTTCGTCAATTACGATGGCGGATTGTTGCCTAAGGATGAGAATTCCCATGAAGAAGAACAACAAAAACCCGCCAATCACAATCAGTTCGCCAGATGATGCTGGGCCATTTCTGCCGGTTTCGATTGCAAACCCAAGAAATAGAAATAGACCACTGATCAAAGATACCGCAATGAGCAAATAACCCTGTCCCTCAAATTTGAATACCGAAGACTTGCGACGAGAATCATCAGAGTGGTTGCTCATTTCGATAACGGGTTCTAACGACATTGTAGAGACTTATCCGCATTAGGACGTTGGAATCCGTGTTGTGCGCTTGGATCCATAGCTGCGCCAAAAGCACCGATCACACCAGTTGCGGCGGAGAAGGAATTTGCAACTCCAGTACCGAAGGCAAGTTCGCCTCCAGCCCCAACAACAAACGCCTCTGCGCTCATAAGTGGCGCCAGCGCCCCAAGGACAGTCCCGTATGCCACACCCTCTGACAGATTGTCCTTGCCACTCACAAGATTTATATATGCTGTCGCGCCGGCCCCTGTCGGAGCGCCCATGGCCACGTAAGTCCCGGTGGTGACCAACATTTCGGCAGTAGCGCTCCCTCCGGCTACAAGAGCGCCAGCCTGTGCCGATAACCAGGGAGCCACTATCTCGACAGCGCCACCGATAAGGCCACCATAAACTGCTCCCTGCCATCCCGCCCGCGACACGATGGCCGCGTCATCGACCGGAAAGGCCGCCGAGTTGATCCAGGCGCTCACGGTCATGCTGCCGGTCAACTGCAGTGCCGCAGGGTTCCCCAGGTCCACGGGACGTACAGCAGACCCTTCAACAGCTTGCGGAAGAACTTCTTCGCTGCACCCTTATTTCGCCGCGGCTGCACTAGAATATCAAGTACCTCGCCATCCTGATCAACGGCACGCCAAAGATACTGCCGCTTGCCCGCAATCGTGAGAAAGATTTCATCCAGATGCATCGGTCGCCGGGTCGCTGGCTGCGCGAGCGCATCCGCTTGGCGTAGCTCTGACCGAACTTCAAGCACCACTCACGCACCGACTCGTAGGTGACTATCACCCCGCGCTCGGCCATCAGCTCCTCGACATCGCGGAAGCTTAGGGAGAAGCGGAAGTACAGCCAAACGCAGTGGCTGATAATCTGAGAAGGGAAACGATGGCGGTAATAGCCGGGGTGGATGGGTTCATGCCCCAGTAAATCACCCGGACCTTAACTTGACAATACCGCGGAGACAACAGAGGGGCATTGCAACTTCTTCCCACGTAAATGTCTCTTAGGGTTTTGCGACGACAACTGTCTTTGCAGAGAATAAGCCTTCAATAGCAAGTTCGTTGCCGGCAATCGCCAGGCGGCCGAGACCTATCGAGACATCGTCTGCGGAAATCACCACACCAAGTGTGGCTAACGGATTCTTGAGCTCTGCCTGCAGCGCTTCCTTGGCGCTTCCGATCTCCGCGGTGAAGTCAAAGACGGCAGCCTTCCGGATTTCGTTCATGATGTGACCTTCTAACAACGCCGTGGCCGCATTCCAGAGGTCGTTATCGAACTTTCTGGAGAAGCCGATATCGACCAGTTGCACTTTTGTTTGCCCCTCTACCACAGGTTTGGCGAAGAGGTACAGGTCTCCCGAGACATCCAGCCAGTGCGATGGAAGGTCAGCTTTCAGATTCATCCCGATCACTAGGCGGTCACCGGACGGATAGATCTCGAGGCTGTTGATGGTCACTTTGATATTACCGGCGGGTGTATTGCTGACGAACGTCTTCCCGGCGACGGCTCCGCGCACGGACGCGGTCAACGTTTCGTAGGACGCGCGAACAGGGATTGCAATTTTCATCTGCGAGATGCCAACAGGGATAGTTTTGAGCGGCGGCAGTGCCATCGCGGTTGGCGTGATCGCCGTGTCGGAAACATCCACTTTGGCCTTCAAGGTTACCGAAAACTTCAGCGCCTGGGGATCGGCTTGAATCCCAGAAAACCCGATATCGGATGGCGTGACATTGACATGTACTTTCAACTTGCCTGGCAACTCGACCGGAAAGGTCCTGGAACCGTAGATCTTCTGGATCTCACGCCTGATGACATTACAATCGACTGCAGAGAGCGCAGCACTCGCGATCTCCGGGAGCTTTTCATCAACTTTGTTGCTCACATGCCCACTAATGTCTACCCAAACGTGGCTGACAATCTCGACTCTCGGGTTCGTGGTCCAGGCATAACTCAGACGAGGATTGAACGTCGGACACCACTTGTCATCGATCCTGGGTGTCAGATCAACATGAATAAGCATGCCGCCCTTGAAGTTCTTCTTGTCCACCTTAATGATCGGCGCCAGGTCGCCGCGGAACCCCCCGTACCCGGAGAAGTCAACCGGAACCGAAACGCGAACGGTGTCCTCGCCAACTGTGGAAACCGTTATTGTTCCGGCATTCGCGGTAAATTGGTATTGCGTACCCACGCATACCTTTCTACCTACTACCACGCACGCATCCCCCCCGTTGCCCCCGGCAGAAAAGGTTTTCGGGATCTTGTCGTTGACGAGCCCTGTAAGATCAGCAACGGCAATCGATACTTGCGCTCCGATGGTCGATTCCTCAGTGGCGAACGTCGGCGTTAAGGACAGTTGCGGCGGCTTCTCCGAAAGATTCTGGGACACACACGCAGCAAGCGTGGTGATCAGCAGAAACGCGAGTGGTGTTGCAAAGCTGAGATACCAGATGCGTACTTCTTTCTTGAAGTCACTCACGTCACCTCCCTGTCGACGTCCTAGAGGCAGTACCCGATCCCCTCGGCGCCTTGGATTCCGCGCGCCATGTGAAAAGCGTCCAGAGGAAACCACCGAAATCCTGAATTCCGAAGGCCAGTGCGAGCGGTCCTGGAATTAATCCCAAATACCATAGAACTGCCATCACCGGAGGCACTAAAGGCCGGTCAACCAAAGAAGCGAAAACGAATCCGCCTGCATTCAGGCGCCCGCTCACTACGTAGAGCACGCCGAGGCCGCTGATAAGAAGGCCGACCAACCTAAAATAATTGGCAGCTTCCCCGAAAGGCATCGCAATGTGCAGAATCGACGCTACGCTCTGAGGTGCTAAGAGGATTGCCGTTCCTTCGACCAGAAGCACCCAGCCGAACATTTCTACCGTCTTCGCGCTGCGACTTTGCGCATCCGCACGAAGCAGGCGGTGGAGCATTTCTAGAAACATATGAATTCTCAAAAGGCTTTGAGGTATTCGACCAGTGCTCGCTTGTCGTTGTCGCGTAACTTCGCTCCGAACTCCACTCCTGCGTGCCCTGTTCCCGCGAAATGTCGTTCGCGCTCGAGAAGCCGCTTCTTCGTATCAGGAATAATAAAAAATCTGTACAGCAAACCGTCCATCCAATCGAGCTTGGTCCAGTTCCCGATTTCGGTCAAAATGTTATCGCTGTTGAATCTTGGATCCTTCGCGCACTCGACCAGGAATTCGAGCAGTGCCTCCGCATTGTTCGCGTGGCCCCGGGGAGTCGGGACGAAGACGGGATCTGCGTTAGCGGACCTCGGGTGCTGCACAGTGTGGCAAAACGCGCAGTTCGTCCCAACGCGCGGGTACCCGATGACGACCTTCGTAAGGCCGATGGGCAATTCCTTGCCTTGCTGCCAAGGCAGACCCAACGAGGTGTATCCCGCTCGGCCGGGTAATTTCTCGGAAAACATACTGGGCATCACGTAGAAGATCCAATACGGAATGCCAATGTCCCGCTCCGCTCTAATCGAGCCGTACATGAAGCGTATTTCCGGTGTTCCTTCGGTGATCCATTTCTCTTGTGGGTGCTCCCGCCACATTCGGTTCCAGAAAGTAAATGCGCTCGCGGCAACGAGGATTGCGAGAAGGCTCGCGATAAGCGTCATCCAGCGTGGGACGCGAATGAATCGGCGACTCATGTGCTTTCTTTCCGAATCAAAATGCTTTTAAGTATTCCACCAGTGCCCATTTGTCGGCTTTGGACAAGTCGGTGCCATATTCATGACCTTCATGACCGCGGTTGGAATTGCCAGGAATCGTGGTGTCGAATCGAAAATATTTTTCGTTCCGATCGTCCCACACGAAGCCTACGTTTTTAGGATCGTACAAATCGTTGCCGCGGTATATGACCTTCGGCCGGACCTCCGACGGCTGCAATAAGTGCCAAAGGGTTGGCACTGAACCATTGTGCAAATACGGCGCGCGCAGCCAGATACCGTCGAGCGGCATGTTCGAGTAGCCGTCGGTCTTGCGAAAGTGTTTGAAGCGATAGCTATTCTCTTCCGCTTCGGCGGGATCGGACTTTTTGCAGGCGAAGGCCTGAGGCTTTGGTGGGTCCTGCTTCTTTTCACCGGCATATAGCATGGACTGAACAAGTGCAAGCTCTCTGGTGTAATTGTTGAACCGATAAGGGTCGGTTCCGATTTTGTCGATGGGCGTTACACGACCTACTTGCTCTCCGGTGAAATCATCGCGGCCATTAGCGCCATGACACGTCGCACAACGTTTACGGTAAACAACTTCACCCTTTGCAGCTAATCTTTTATCCATAGCACCAGGATAGTATTCGCTGAATCCGCGCGGCCCGGCTGTAAGCAGCCAGTTTTCAATTTTTGATACCGCCTCATGATCGATGATTGGCGGCAAGGCGCCTGTACCGAAGGCGGCGCTCAAATTTCGCTCCTCGACCTTATCGTTGTTGCCATCCCAGTGGAGTTCCATCGGGCATTTATCTGAGGAGCGCGTCTTGCGCAATTCCTGAAACCAGATCGAAGGAAAGTCCGCGGTCCCGACCTGATCACGTTCCACTCGTTTGTCCTTGTTCCAGTCCGGCAGAGATTGCCAAGGCCAGTTGAAGATACCTTTCGCATTGCTGAACGTATCGACCCGCCCCGGACCCCACTGAGGTTGTTTCCTAAAGAACCCCAGACGGCTGGAAAGCCATTGCACGCGGTCCCGCATGATCCAGATCGCGAGAGGGTAGACAACGTAGCGATCGAGCAGATCCAGATTCGCCCCAAGGTGCTCGATTTCTGGAATCAAGTTTTCTTTGCTGAACCGCTCCCCCGACGCGCAGTCGAAATAGAACTGCTCGAAATCGCGCAGGCTGAAGAGGTTGGCGGGCATCCCGAGGACCAGGGTGTGCTCGGCGTCGGGCTTGTCTGAAACGCGAACGGTGCTGCTGTGGCAGACGGCGCAGTTCACGAATACCCGGTCCAACCCCATATTTCTCCGCTTCGAGACACCCACAGGAAGATTCTTCTCCCGGGCACCCGGTTCATAAATCATGCCGAAAGCCTGGTGGTATGCCTCCTGCGAGAGTTTCATGCGATCGACTTCCGGCTGCCCGTCCCCTCTCGTCTTATAGTTCGCGACCCGTTGGAGAAAGTCTTTGGGGAGCCGGTCGTGGGCGACCTTGTCCAGGGTATCGCTGCAAACCAGCGGAGCGGCTTGCCAAATCCAAAACGGAAAGCCCAAATTTCTTTCGCCACCCAAGGATCCATATTTGAAGTGATCTTCATTCGAACCGTACTCGACCGCCTGATCGGGCAGGAATCTCCATGCGGCGTAGAGCCCGGCGAGAAGAGGGACGAGGATGAATAACGCACACACGATTCTTCCGCATCCATTCCTGGCAACTGACGGATCCGAGCTCAAATAGCGACAGAGCCGTCCGTCAAAGCCTTCTCGCTCCCGGATGCTGCGCTCGCTCTTGCTCGCCGGACGCTCTCGAACACTGGCCGGGTAAACTGTCTTCCGCAGCGCAGTGAGGAACCCGTGGGGCTCGAATCCGCGCCCCGAAAGCGGATCGAAATGCAACGCTTCCTGGTCGATCTCCACTTCTTCCTCGAAGCTGATCTCCGCGATAGGAACAAATGGCGCCCCGTTAGCACCCACCCGCTGCGCTTCGATGCGTACCCTGGCATGCCGCACTACCGCGTTCGTGAGACAGCGCTCACGGCCCTCGTCATCCTTCGGGCCCTCCGGCGCAACGTCAGCCGCAACCGGGGCAATCCGCAGCCACACATCCAGTTTTCCGTCGTCGATCCGATACGGCACATCGGCGTAGTAGTAATTGCGAAAATAATCGTACCTGTGGAGGCCATACATCCGGCCTCCCGTGGCAAGGTTCCAGACAAGTTTCCCAAGTCGATCGCCCCCTGCGGTGAACAGAATGTCGACATCCTCTCCTACCCGGCGCTGAAGCCTGATCTCGTGCGGGACGGATTCGGAATAGAGGCGCGTCGCGATACTGGGGGCATCGGGAATCACGCGCGCCAGCCACCGCGGCATGCCTTTCTTCATGAGGCCCATGCCGATACGCATCAGCACCGAGCCCGCAAGCTGATTGGAGGCTCGCGCGAGGCTCGTGTCTGATGGCTCAAGAGAACACGCCGCGCCGAGGAATGTCCTTCCATCGGGGTGAAACGTGCGCGCATTGCGAATCACACCGCTCGCGAACCCAAACACGCGAGCCGCGACGGCCGCGATTAGACGAGTAAGAAGATTAGCTTGCATATATGAGTCGGTGACCTCTGGAAACTGGTTTCCTAGGACCGTTCACGGCTTCTGGTGCAAGACAATCCGAGCATTTCAGGCTAGTCATGCAGCGGCGCCAACAGGCGCGGAGGATGTGTCGAGCTTGGCGTCCCGGAGAATCACATCGGCGGCCTTCTCGGCGATCATGTACACCGCGCTGACGATGAAAAAGCCTGGGATTCGTGGAAACACCGATGCATCCACCACCCGCAGGCCGCGCGTACCCTTCACCCGAAAATCACCGTCCAACACGGCCCCGATCGGACAGCTGCACGAAGCGTGATGCCCCCAGGCATTGTGGCGAACGAAATCCTTGAGATCCTCGTCGGTCTGGACCCCTTCCCCTGGCAACTCTTCCTCCGCAATGAGCCTCTGCTGTTTTAGCGCGGCGGTCATTTTTCGAACGAACTTGATGCCCTCCACGATCGCGGCGAGATCTTCGCCTGCGCCATCGTTGCTCTCCTCGAAGTAACGGAAGCATATAAGCGGAGCTTCGCGCGGATCGGTAGAACGCAGCGTCACCTCCCCCGCCCGGTTGTTGGTGTGCGCCTTGAGTACGACCCAGGTCAGGTAATTAGGATTCTGCGCAAACAGTCCCGAGTACCCAGGGAAATATCCGCGGAATAGGCCCATTAAGGCCAGGCAGAACAAGTCCGGGGGTCGGGGTTCCGCTACCGTGCGCCTGATCACGGCTAGGAGCGCTCCGCTGCTCGCATAGACCCCCTCGCGCGCAGCTGCCCACTGCGCGTATTGCCGATCGCCTTGAGCGAATTTGGCGCCGGAGAGGATTTTCCAGCAATCAAAGTTCATGCGGTTCACGACGCCAACCTCATAACGATCTTGTAGATTCTTCCCGACAGGAAGATCTGCGAGCACCGGAATGTCGATCTCGCGCCGCTCAAGCACCTCCCTCGGCCCGATTCCGGAAAGCATTAACAATTGCGGCGTATTGAAAGCCCCACCCGCGAGGATGACCTCGCGCGAGGCGTAAACCACGAGCGTTTCCCCCGGGGCGCCGCTTGGACGGCCGTGCGGCCGGTACAACCGCTCGCCCTTCCAGTACGCGACGCCGATTGCGCGTGACTTGTCGACGTCGTCGAAGAGCACGTGCGTCGCCAAGGCGTTCAGCTCGATTCTCAGCAACTGCGGATATTTGCGAGCGGTCTCACGCACGCGTTCACGCGTTCCCATGCGCTGATGGTTGCGCGTGGCAAGCGGCACGTAGCGGATGCCGGTGGCATTGTCTCGCACCAGCTGCCAATCATTGGGATCGGCCCAACTTTCGAGCAACCAGCGTACGCCCCTGGCCGGATCGGCGGCGTCTTCCAATGCTGCGCCCACGGAATCGACCAACACCTTCTCCAAGGCCGGATCGCCCAGTGCCTCCTTCGGAATTATCGTCTCGGTCTGTAGCCACCCGTTCCAGCCGTGCCGGGTCGGGTTGATTCCGAGCGCGCTCATCCATCGGTAGAGGGCAAGACGATGACGGCAGTTTTCCAGACGTTCGAAGTAAGTGCGCATGTTCGCGGCACTCCACGAGCGATCGCCCGTGAGCGCGGCGATGCCGTCCCAATCGGCGTTGTGTGGATAGACCGTGATCATGGCATTGTGAGCTGTGCAACCGCCCAAGGTCCCGGCGCGAGGGTAGAGCACACCGTCCACGCGCTGGCCGTCGAATTCCCGGTAGTACTTGCGGTCGTGCACCTGACGTGCGTCGTCGGTGTAGTGGCGAACGAAGAAATCCCACTTCATTTTCCTGTTCTCGGAAGCGAAGGCATGGAACACGGGCACGTCGTAGTCGTCGGGCAGGCGATTGGCTGAATCGAGGGAATCCCCCCCCCTAAGCTCCCTGGGATCGCCCCCTGCCTCGAGCAACACCACGCTGCGTCCGGCTTCGGCGAGCCGGGCCGCCAGCGTGCCACCGCCAGCCCCCGAACCGACGACAACGTATTCGCAGTCGATTCGACGGGTGGTTACCCTGTTCACGACTCAAAAAGTCTTCAGAAATTCGATCAGCGCACGCCTGTCCGAGTCGCTGAGGCCCGGCTCCCCTTTGACATAGCCGGTTCCGAAGTAATGTCCTCGGTTGACGACAAAATCCGGACACTTGCTGAGTTCGAGCAAGGGGTCTACCAGATTTGCAAAGACCTTACGCGCATCCT
>WNFI01697353.1_pt1 | contig 19512 bp, 24 predicted proteins | sample 5400471 | NCBI WGS metagenome assembly WNFI01 (sample SAMN13153348, study PRJNA577476) | soil metagenome | isolation source: 100 cm saprolite on Douglas fir-dominated hillslope | place: USA:California | collected 2013-09-17
AGCTCGGCATAGGTAAATTTTTTGATCGCGATCTCCTTGGCGATCTCAACTTCGAAATCGGCGCATCGACCGAGAAATTCGCGATATTGCTCGTCTCGGTCCTCCTTAAAGCGGGCAACCACCTTCTCCTCCTGTCCTCGGTCCAGTGCGACCGTCTCCAGAATCACCGCTTCACCGTTCATCTCATTGATGTCGTTCTCCAGCATCTTCAACTGGCGCACGTGATCGTCAGTCTTTGGCAGCAGGCAGATGCCGTTCTGCAGATAAACCGCGCCCAATGCCTTGATCTTCCGCCAGAGCGCAATGCGCTTCTTGGCGGGCTCGGGCGGGACCTTGTAGGTCAGCAGGAGCCAAGAGTTGACGGCCATCGGTACAAATGTAATGTAACGGCGGTAACAATACAAGCGTACTGACAGATATCTCATCCCGTCAGAAGAGCCGCATTCTGTGGAGGGTAAAGGTCATGACGGGCACTCCAGTTGATATATCAGAATCGACGCGTGAGCTTGCAGTTCATTGCCGGGGCTTGACCAAGACCTACGGTGCAGGCGAGGCATCGGTAACTGCGTTGCGCGGCCTCGATATCGACGTCCGGCACGGCGAGCTACTCATGATCGTCGGACCGTCGGGATGCGGGAAGACCACCCTGATCTCGATCATCGCGGCGATCCTCGACCAGGACTCTGGTAGATGCGAAGTGATTGGCCACGACTTACAGCGTATGGATCACGGGGAACGTGCGCGCTTCCGCGGCTCGTCGATTGGCTTCGTGTTCCAGGTTTTCAACCTGCTGCCGGCTCTCACCGCGATCGAAAATGTTGCCGTGCCGCTGCTGATTAGCGGCGTCTCCTGGAAGCTCGCGGAATCCCGTGCGAGAGAAGTTCTCCAATTGGTTGGGCTTGGGCACCGCTTGGGCGCACTTCCTGCGCAGCTCAGCGGGGGCCAGCAACAACGGGTGGCGATCGCTCGCGCGTTGGTGCATGACCCGAAGCTGATAGTCTGCGACGAGCCGACGAGTAGCCTCGATCACGAAACTGGGCACGCGATGATGGCAACTATGCGAGCCGTTGCGAAGAGTCCTGACCGCGCCGTGATCGTAGTCACCCACGACTCACGGATTTTCGAGTTCGCCGATCGAATTGCACGCATGGATGACGGAAAGATCGTTGAAATCATAAGTGGCGAGAAAATAGGACAAGTACAATGATTGGCAAGTACGTGCTGCCACTCTTGGCTGTTATCGGATTGCTGATCGCTATCGGCGCCGTCATCCGAGGCAATGAAACTCCTTCGATCGCCCTCCCTCCCATCCAGGCGGCGAAGGTGCCGTTTGCCTCATATGTTTCTGGGGCAGGCATAATCGAGGCCCGCACGGAAAATATTGCCATCGGCACACCGGTGGCTGGAATTGTTACTACGATCTACGTCAAATGGAACGATGGGGTAAACGCCGGCGACCCTCTATTCAAGATCGACGACCGGGACATGCAAGGTCAGCTCTTGCTCGCGACAGCCAAAGTCAAGGAGGCTGAAGCAAATCTGGCGAAAGCGAATTACCTGCTCAAGTTAGGCGAGGGTTTGAGCGTCGGGAGTTCGATCAGCGCACTAGACAAGGAGAACCGTCGCTTCGATGTGGCAATAAAAGAGGCGGGCCTCGCATCGGCGACTGCGCAAGTTGAGCAGATTAAGATTGAAATCGAACGCCGCACGATCCGTGCTCCAGTGACAGGTCGTATCCTCCAGATCAAGACGCGGTTGGGCGAGTTTGCACAGAGCGGCGCTCTCACGACGCCACTAATGCTGTTGGGCGACGATTCCCGGTTGCACCTCCGCGTTGACATTGATGAGAACGACGCTTGGCGAGTTCAGTCAGGCGCGAACGCAACGGCGTTCGTGCGCAGTAATCCAACGCTGGAAACGCCTTTGAAGTTTGAACGTTTTGAGCCATACGTGGTCCCGAAAGTGTCGTTAACCGGGCAAAGCACCGAGCGGACCGACACACGGGTGTTGCAGGTCATTTACAGTTTCGATCACGCCGCACTGCCTGTCTATGTCGGCCAGCAGATGGATGCATACATCGAGGCTTCCCCTGTTGCCGGACCAAACGCACCGGCGCAACATTCGTCGGGGAATATTCCCGACGACCGCGCGGGAGCAGCTTCAAACCTCCAGTCTCGCACCGGGAAACTCTAGATGCTCCGCGTAGCCTTAAAAATGCTAATCGGCGACCGGGCCAAGTACGTGGGGTTACTGTTCGGGATCACGTTCATGTCGTTCCTTGTCACCTTTGCTGCGTCATATTTTTGCGGCTTTATGACGCGCGGATTTGCTCTCATCTCCGAGAATCCGGCAGCGGACGTGTGGGTTATGGACCCTGCGGTCAATTCGACCGAGCACACGACGAATTTGTCTGCATCGGCCTTGGATCGCGTTCGCAGTGTTGAGGGCGTTCGGTCAGCCGTCCCGCTTGCACTGGGCGTTGCCGACGTACATTTCCCCAACGGAAGATTCCAGTCGTTTCAGGTCATCGGGATCGACGATGCGACGCTTTCCAGTTTGCCTCCGCTGAAGGACGACACGTCAGCCGCCATTCTCAGAACTCCTGACGCGGCAATTGTCGACCCCGGCGGAACCGAGGGCAAGCTCCAAACCCCACTTCTGCTGGATGATCAATGGCCTCGCTTACCGCATCTCGACGTGCGGACCCGCACGCTTGCCGTGGGTGATGAGCTTTTGGTGAATGATCATCGTATTAGGATTGCCGGCCTGTCGAATGCGTTGCCTCGGTATCCGCCACGGCCGTTACTCTATACAACCTTCTCGAACGCGCTTCGCATCCTGCTGCCCGAACGGCACCGATTAACTTTCGTGCTTGTGGCCACCGCGCCCGGCGTCACCACAAGCGAATTGGCTACACGCATAAACGTGCAAACGGGCTTACGCGCACGTTCCGCCGAAGACTTCAAAGCCGATACAGTCCGTTGGTTCTTGGCCAATTCAGAAGATGTCGGCGATATCGCCGCCATGCTCTCTTTGGCCATGTCGGTCGGCTTCGGGGTTACCGGCGTGATGCTCTACATGTTCACATCAGAGAACCTTAAGCAGTACGCAGTTCTCAAAGCGATGGGAGCCACCTCTGGGTTGCTACTGACCATGATTTTTGTGCAGGTCGGTGTCTGCGCACTTCTCGGTACCGCGTTCGGGCTCGGACTCTGCGGCCTGGTTGGTCAGATTGTGGCCGACACCGCCGGCTATCCTTTTCGCATGATGTGGTTTACGCCGCCGATAACAGGCGTGATGGTTTTGCTCGTGAGCATTGTGGCTGCGGCAATTAGTACTCGTCCGGTTCTGAAACTGTCGCCGGGGGTGGTCTTCGCCGGACGTTAGGAGGCATGGTCGCCACCGTTGTTGACCGGCCGTCATACTGGCGGAACGGCTTGAGCCCAATGTCCGGAACGGGTACCCCAGCGGGGTTGGACCTGATTAGAGGCCAAGGCTGCTAGCCTTATTCTCGGTCGCCCCATCTCCCAGTTGCCACAATGCTGGGCTTCCCGCGACCATTCCAAGAAGGCAAAGAGTCTCCAGGTGCCCATTGTCTTGGTGCGACCGCGAAAGCGCCGGTCCGAATATTAGATGAAGAGATCGGCCGGATTGGAGGGATCCCGGTTCGATCGCTTTGCCACGGGGATCCTGTGACATCGCGCACCGCGCGACCAGGTTTGTCCCGTGACCGTTCTCCCTCACCGCCGCCGAGTTGTTGTTCGATCCGCCCCTGCGACGAGCAGTTGGTACTCAAGAATTAGGAAGCTTCCGACGAAACAGAGTCATTTCGCGGCGCCGTCTAGTAGGGCGAGCAAGTCAGTCAGGGATTGCTTGCACAAGGAGGGGTCCGGCTTACTGGCGCGAAGCGCCTCAAGCGTCCGATCAATCGCCTTGTCCAGCGTATGCCAGTCCGCGGCCGACCGCGGCTTTATCGACGGTTCTGCGTCATCCCAGGATGTTTCGAGATCCTTGATCCGGGTCTTGGCCCCGGCAAGGTCGGATTTATCGACCAGGGATTTTGTATCGACGACGATGGTACGAAATGACGACAGATCGCCGAGTTTCGAAACGGTCTCGGCGGAGGCCGCGATTTCCGTCATTGCAAGAACGGACCCGAAGCCAAGCGCTCCAACTGCCAGGGCATGAAGTACGGCCATGGTCCTAAAGATCTTGAAATGTTTCACGACGTATTCCTTTCGAGCTGACTAGCGTTTTGGGTGTTCGATTTGGGTAAAGCCTAGGCGCGTTGATTCCGCTCGCTTGCATCTCGGTCAAGCGTGAGAATGGTCACCAGGACGACGATGACAATGAGGAACACGATGCTGGTTAGGGTCGTGCCCAGCCCTATTCCGCCGTAGCCGCGTGCCTGCGACAACAAATCACCGAGCGAAGCGCCAAGCGGCCGGGTCAGGATGTAGGCCAGCCAGAAGGTCAGGACAGTGTTCGCGCCCAGATAGTAAGCGCCGAATATCATCGCGATCAGAATGCCGAACACCACAACGCCAAGCTTGAACCCAAGACCAAGCGCTTCCGTAGCAAGATCGCCGGCGGCGGTTCCCAAAGCGAAGGTGAACAGGATCGCCGCCCAATAAAACAGCTCGCGTCGGGTGGTGACAATCGTTTGAATGGAGAGAGTTCGTTCCATCCAGTACCAGACAGCGAATGTCGCGGCGAGCATTCCGGCAAAGACGGCGGTGCTGACATACAGACTGACGTCGAGGCGGTCTGTAAGCAGGTCTGTGAGCTGCGTGCCGACCACGCTCACCAGCACCACCGTCAGCCAGTAAATCCAGGGGACGTAGCGGCGCGAGCGAAACTGCAGGAGCAGGGCTGCGGCCAGAAGCGTAACCATGATTCCGCCCGTGATCGCTGTCCCGAGGCCGACGTGAACCGCCAAATAGTCGGCGCCGGTCTCTCCCACCGTGGTCGACATAATCTTGATGAGCCAGAACAAGGCCGTGACCTCGGGCACTTTGTTGATGCGCAACAGCGCGCCGCTATCCTGGATCGGCATGCCACTTTGCGATGATCTGTTCGATTCGGGTTTGGTTGTCATCTTGAGCCCCCGGGTTGGAACCAATGCCAAAGGAAACCAGCCATCGTTAAAGAATTTTGCCGGTGATCGGGTCGATGTGAATTTGTTGCGGCTGTGTTGTATTTTGCATGAGAATTTCCCATACGGCGCGCCCCCGCACCTGCTCCAGTCCGGCGTTGAGCGCACGGCCGCCATTGGCTTTCTCGGCTGACGCAATGGCCTCGCGCAGCGTGATTTTGGCGCGTTTCAATGCGGCCAGCTCCGCCTTGTCTTCGGCGTCAAGGGCGGACTCGTCCATCACCGTGCCGCTGTCAATGGCCGCGCCGCTCGCAGCGTCGAGCAGACCGTCCCAGACCTTTCCATTCGCGTAAGTCCGGACCGCATAAGCCGGCCGGCCGTCTTTGGGTTCAAAGCTTACGTCGAGCACGCTTGCGCCGGCCTGCAATTTCTCGGCGGCGGTGATGATGTCGGTAACCGAAAGCCTGGCCGATTCGACAGTCGCAGGTACTCCAGATGCGACTGTTGTGCTTTGGTTGGACCGCTCAAGGCTGGCGAGCAGGTTTTGCAACGCATCTTTTGCTGCTGACGCCTGCGGCCTGTCGGCACGCAGTTGCGTGAGCGCCGCGTCGATCGCCTTGTCGATGATCCGCCATCGCTCGGGATCGCGTGGACGAAGCGTGGCCTCAGCCGCGTCCCAACTCTTTTCGAGATCCTTGATCCGCGTCTTGGCGCGGACGAGCTTCCCGGTATTGACGATCGCAAGCGTGTCTGCGGCGATGCTGCGGAAGGACGAAAGGTCGCCCAGGGGCTGACTTTGGTTTGCGGCGTCCTGCGCCAGGGCGCGGCCCCCTGGGTTCTGTGCGAGCAGCAGAAGGCAAAGGGCACCAAGGGCCCGGCTGGGGGAAAACCTCTGCATGAATCATCCCTCTCGAAGAACGGTTCGGGGTTCGATGGATCATGCTTACGATGCGATACTTAGGAGAAAATGAGGGGTCAGTGGCTTAACAGGTTCCAGTTCATGTCGCCGCTCCCACCGCGGGGAGCCTGACAATGGCTATCAAGCCCGAATGGTCCGGCCGGTTTTTCAGGGAACTACTGCCGTTCAGGCGATCGGCAAGGGCGCGGGCGATAGAAAGGCCGAGACCCGATCCTTCGTCCGAGTCGTTATGCCGAAAGAAGCGCTTGAAAACCTCTGTCAACATTTCCTCCGGCAGGCCGGGCCCGCAATCGGCGACCTCAATGACGACCTCGTCGCCGCTGTTCATTGCCGAGAATTCAACGCGCCCGCCGCGGTTGCTATAGCGCACCGCGTTGTCGGCGATGTTGGAAAGCAAGGTGACCAGCGCGTCGTGATCCGCGGCGACGTGCGGGTCGGTGTTGCTTCGCACCGCGAGATCGACGCCTTTCTCCTGCGCCAGCGGAAAAACTGCCGCAATGACCTCGCGAATGGCAGACGCCACCGATATCGCCGATTCCGAAATCGCCACCTCCTGCAGGGATTCGGAGCGCGCCAGCACCAATAGCTGGTTGGTCAGAGTGGACATCCGGCGCACGCCGAGTTCCATATCGGCGATCACCTCAGGGTGGGTGGCCGCCGGGTTGGCTTTCAGGCTGCCTATTTGCAGGCGAAGCGCCGTCAGCGGCGTCCTGAAATGATGTGCGGCGTCCGAGATGAAGCGGCGCTGAAAGGCGATCGCTTCGCGCAGCAGTGCCAGCGCTTCACTCATCGCGCGCACGAGCGAAATGACCTCGACGGGTATCTCGGCAAGCGGAGGGGGCGTAAATTGCATCGGTCCGCGCCGGTTGAGATCGTCGGCAATGCGATCAATCGGACGCAGCATGCGACCGACAAGCCATCGCACCACCAGCCAGCCCACGGGAATAAACAGAATGCTGGGAATCATGGCCGTCCACGCCGCGTTGAGCGCCAATTCCTCGCGAACGGCAGCCCTTTGTGAAACCTGAACCGTGCGGTCTTTTCCGGTCAGCGTGTAGGTGCGCCAGCGCTCATCTCGCAGAGTGAGGTCACTAAAGCCCGTTGAGGGCTGCCGCGGCAGGTCGAATCCCTCCGGCGTAGTGCGGATCGCACGGTTGCCGCCGTCCCAAACCTGCACGACGATAATATCGCTGGAGTCGATCGACGTATTCGACGGATCATTGGGCCCGATCGCGAAGTCCCCCGCATAGATCGCGATCTGGCGAAGCTGATCGTCCAGAAAGCTGTCGGGATCCTGGTGTGCGATGACATAGGCGACAATGCCGCCGCCGACGCCGACGATCGTCAGCAGGCAGGTGAACCAGAATGTAAGGCGGTTACGAAGCGACATCATCATCTCACTTTGGCACCATCCAGCCGACCCCGCGGACATTCTTGATAATGTCCTTTCCGAATTTGCGGCGGATATAGTAGATCAGCACGTCGACGGCGTTGCTCTCGACTTCGTCACCCCAGCCGTAAAGGGCGTCTTCCAACTGCGCGCGGGAGAGAATTGCCCCGGGACGTTCCATCAGGGCTCGCAACAAGGCGAATTCCCGTGCCGGCAGGATCTGCGTGACACCGCCGAACGTGATCTCTCGGCTCGCAAGATTGAGGGTCGCCGCGAGTTCTTCGAATTCGAACGGCTTGATGACACAATCGTCTGCCCCAAGGTCGAGTCCCGCGATTCGCGTTTCGACGTCGTCGCGCGCGGTCACGATCAGAATCGGTGTCGTGTTGCCGCTCTCTCGCAACTCTTTCAAGAGTTCCAGACCGCTTTTCTGCGGCAAGCCAAGGTCCAGCAACGCGGCGGAATATGTCTCACTCTGCAGGGCGGCCAACCCGTCAGCGCCGTTTCGGACAATGTCGACTGCAGCACCGAGGCGTTCAAACTCCCGGACCAAGGCGCGCCCGATCAACGCGTCGTCTTCAATGATGAGGATTCGCATTCGATTTCAACCGCAAACATTGGTGAATAGCCTACGCCATGCCGCGGGCAATTCGGAGACATTAGAGGAAGATCGCGAGGAAGATAGCGATGCCCAACCTGGTTGTCGGGCAGGCGATGGAAGCACATCATTGGCCCGAATTCGGTTCCCTGTGCCGAAGGCAATTTCTGTGTCATTCGATCGCCCGGATATGCGCGGACGGCGGGGTCATTCGCTACAGACGCACCGACATGTCGCAAAAGTGCCATGAAGTCCCGCCAGCCGTCCGGCGCACTCTAAAATGAAAATGCGTCACAGACCCCGGGTTGAGGCGTGCTGTCGTTCACAATGATCGGGTGCGCGTGCCTCCCAACAGGTTCTCGTAAAGCCTTTGATAACCAAGAAAAGAAACGCCCTTCGCGCAAATTCCCCCGTAAAGTTACGTATACGATGGTGCGTGCAGCCTTTGCCGCTGGGGATTTCACCCATGTCCATCAAAAAATTTCTCAAGCAGCGAGCCGTCAACATCGCCGTGGGCGGGAGCTACACACTTGAGAGCTGGTATGACCCGCAGGGAAAGCCGCGCACCTTCGCATGCCGCACCAGCCGGGTTTCGCCGTTCCGAATGATGGTCGACGTACCCGTGGTCGGCAAGATTGGGGACACCATCACATCCTATTTCAGCGATTTCGGTAAACTCGACGGCATTATCAGCGACACCATTGCCGGCGGCTTCCTGCTCGAACTCGAGATGTCCCGCTCCATGCGCGAGAAGATGGCGAACAAGCTTACATGGCTGGAAAAGAAGCATAGAGATCCAAGCATCCCCAACCTCAGGAAGGATGCCCGCATCATCCCAGCGAGTCCGCATTCGACTCTGACCTTTTCCGACGGCACTACCCAAGGCTGCTTTGTCATCGACATGTCGGTCTCCGGTGTCGCGGTCTCGGCTGACGTGCAGCCGCGGATCGGAATGCCGCTGGCCGTCGGAGCCTGCGTCGGCCGCGTGGTCCGGCTTTTACCCGATGGCTTCGCGGTCAAGTTTGTCGAACCGCAGAACCGAAACCTTCTCAACGGGCTCATCGTCCGGCCCGCACCGCCGCCTTCCGCAGGTGATGCAAAGGCTGCGCCTCGCTCCCATGACGCAAATCCGGCGCCGTCCCCTCGGGACGCCACGCGAGCGCCCCGCGTCGATGACGCGAGCGTCGTGTGCATTAACGCCTGAGCGGAACGCCATCCCGGCGGAACGCGCTATCTGCGGCACGCGGGGGTCGAACGATCGGTACTTCATTGCCAACCGATAACCCGAATGACTATTCGTGCCGACGGATCGTGCTCTCGATGGCGGCTCTAAATATCACCGCCCGGCGCGGCTGGTGGTGTGGCTGCTGAATGGAGCAATTGCCAAACCAGCGCGAGGAAATGACGGCGCTGAGTTGCAGTGCGGTTAATCCCGCAGCCAGGCACGCATGTCAGGATTTCCCCTTGTTGGTCGGCCAGTTGTGCGTCTCGCCCGTGGCGTCCCGACACCATCGATAGAATGCGTCATAGACCAACATTCCCGCTTCAAGCTGTTCAAGATCGTCGTCGTAGATGCGGGAAAGACCGAGCGACGCGGCCAGCAGGCCCGGCGCTTCCGGAGACAGGTCCAGGCGTCCGGTATCAGCGGCACGCACCATTGTCCCCAGCCGGTCGAGCGGCGGCGTCGCCAGCCCGAACTCCTCGATCATGATGTCGAACGTGCAGCGCTCGCGGCGATGGCTCCAGAACACGTTCTCAATGTCGAACGGCACGGCATTGAACCGCTCTCCAACCGTTTCGACCTCCGAGGGGGCGACGAACAGGAATACTGCGTTGCGATCGACGAATCGACGGATCAGCCAGGGACACGCGATGCGGTCGATCTTGGGACGCGAGCGGGTAACCCAAACCGTCCGGCCCTGCGCATCCCGGGAAGGCAGCTTCGACGCCGGAACCATCGGCAGCTTCGCAGCCTTCCAGGCTTCAAACCCACCGTCGAGTGTTTCAGCCGACGCTCCGCAATGCCGGAGCCAGGCGGCGGCACCTTCGCTGAGTTTCTGACCTTTCTGGCAGATGACGATGGCGGAACGCCCGGCAAAGTCTTTTGCCCAATCCAAGGCGGTGTGGTGCGGGCGGCGGAGCGCACCCGGGATAATCCGTGGGTCCGCGGCAAAATCCTCGTCGGTCCGCACATCGATGAGCGTCGGCGTCGTCGCCGTGCCGATTAGTCTTGCAAGCTTATCAACAGAAATTGAGGTGTATGATGACATGGCTGCGCCCTCGCTGGAAACGGGACGCGATACTTCAGCATGTCGCCTCGTGGGGAGATCGCGACCCCCATGGGCCAAGTACAGCGGACCCCGCCGGTTCTGTCAATCGTGTTCTAGATCATCAAGACGACCCCGGATGTGAACAAAAGCAGGAGCACGATCCTTCGGAACGCGGATTCATTCAGCCGACCAAAGAGTTTGAGGCCAAGCCAGGTGCCTGCAAAAAGCGCCGGAAGCCCGATCAAGAATAACTTGACCGTGTCCGTCGTGATGGCTCCCCTGGCCCCGATCCAAAGCGCACTCATCAAAAACGTCGCTACCGCCACCGGTTGGAACACGGTGCGCTGCACGTCCTTTGGCCAGCCGCGAAGACCGCACCAGATTGTTACCAAGATACCTGCAAGGCCGGTCATGCCGCCGAGCATGCCGTTCAGAAATCCAACAGTGGCGTCAGCCACTCCGCCGCCGGCGTGGACCGGAGTCATGGCAGGGCGGAAAAAAGCATAGAGACTATAAACGAGCAGAAGACCTCCAACGCTCGCGCGCACATGCGCGGGATCGGCCCATGTCAGGACGGTCACGCCAACAGGCACGCCGATAGCCGCTCCAACAAGGAACGGCCATAGCCGCCTCCAATCGAGCGCGCGTCGCAGTTTCAATACCGAATAGCCCTGCACAATCAGGCCGAACGCAATGATCAACGTTGCCGTCTGCAAGGGTGTGAGGATGTAGAGCCAGATCGAAGCCGCAACCAGCCCAAACGCAAAGCCGGACAGGCCCGCGACGAGCGCACCTGCAAAAGTCGCAAAAAGGAAAATCGGAAATTCGAGAGGGTATCCATCCATGTGCTCGCTCCAAAGCAAGGGCGAGCAGCGCTTGAATGGGATACCCATTTCATGGGGAGGCTGCGATGTCCCCGCAGCAGCTTACGACCCTAACTATCCCGGAAGCAAGACATTCCCGGCATCGAATCTGCGTCGCAGATCGTCTGCAGCGTTGCTGGACGTCATGTCATCTGGTGCAACTCGTGAACATGCGTTTCGCGCCGGCGGCTACGGTCCTACGGTATTGGACGAAGTACCCAGATGGCTGCGGGTTCTTCGAAGTTCGCCCGGACGGCAATCAGCAGGCGGTCAAGCTCGGGCACAAAGAGCGACGTACGCGCCCCCGAAACTGTCGGGATGCGTGCGGTTCGGTGGTAAACCGCGCCTTTCGCTTCCAGAACATCGACGAAGCCGGCGCCGCAGCTCACGTAAACGCGGCCGCGCTTCGCGTCGATGAACAGGTCATCAGCATCACTGCAGGTCTTGGTGGTCGATATGGACTTGCCGTCCGTCGTTGAGAAGACGCCGAGCTCGGACGAGCCGCGGAAGATCACGAGGACCTGCCGGCGAACAGGGTCCAGCGCCATTGGAAAATTCGCGCGCCGGTCGGTCAGCGGCCATTTTCCAATCTGTTTTTGCGAGACGCGGTCGACGATCGCAATGGCGCGGGCATCTGGCACGTTGACGAAGATTTGGTTGGTGTCCGGATCGATCTGGAAACTTTCGGGATGCCCCTGCACCGGCACGTCGCCAACCTTGCCGCGGGTTGAAGGGTCAATGACGGCCAACGCGCCGCTACCATATCCAACGAAGATTCGATTGGCCGCGGCATCAACACGGATATTGTCGGCGTCGCTGCCAAGCTCAATCCGTTCCATTGCCGCGTAGTCGTTCCCTTCAAACAACCGCACTGAACCGTCTCCGGCATTGGCGACATAAAGCACGTCGGTTGAGGGCTCATAGCCGACGCCTTGAGGCTCCTCCAGTCCGGTAATCGTCCGGATCAATTTGCGATTGGCGAGATCGACAATTCCAACAGAATCATTGCCCAATTCAGCCACGAACAATCGTTGCCGCTTCAAATCGACGGCCATGTGGTCGATCCTGCCGCGCACGCTGCCCAATGCAATCTTGGCTTCGAGTTGAAGTGGGGCCGTCTCCGCCGGCTGGGCAACCGCATCGCCGGGCGCGCCCGACAGCGCCACAGCAGCGGCTAATGCCGCAACGATCATCTGGAGCGGAAATAACACGATCCCACCATCCTTTACTGCGTTCCCATGCGCAGCTCTTTGACCGCGAAAGGGCAAAATCACGCATGAGAGCTTTTCGTCCAGCGCAAGCTTAATCCAGGGGCTGCTGAATAGTTTTGAACTGGTTGTAATTGAGAATATCTATTGAAGCCACGGGATGCCCGTCTTTCAAACTGGCTACCGCACGCACAGCGCGGATGTTGGCTGACTGGCTTATCGTTTTGTCGACCGCTTCTTTCAAAGATACCTTTGCCGTTGCCATCGCCGCGCTCTGTGAAGTGGCCGCAGCGAGGTCGTCGCCCTCCGTGATCGGCTCGAATTTCAAAACCTTGCCGGTAACATAGTTGATCAGCACCTCAAAAAACTTGCCTTCCTTCACGGTATAGACCGAAAGCTGGAGCTTGCCCCCGTCGACCTCGAATTTAGCCGAGATCGGCTGACCCTGCTGTTCGCCGGCCGCCAGACCCTGCTGCAGATCGATCTGCGAAGCATCCAATAGTTTAAGGAGCGCCTCTTGAGATTCGTCCTCATCATCGTCCGCGAAGATCGCGTTGTGGTCGGCGAAGCCCACCAAAGCGGCGACTCCGAGAATCGTAGCGCCGGCAGTCATTAGCAGCATCTTTCTTCGGGTCATGTTGACCTCCATCGGTGGGTTGATATCGCCCCATCTCGCCTTTTTGATTCAGAATTTGACCATCACCCAAGTGGGTTGCAGCAGCGGGAACGCGATCAGACCCACGATCGCGGTCGCGGCGATCAGGAGCGGGTTGCTGACTTTCCAGCGAAACAGGATGGCGAGCGAGACCAGCCCTATCAGGGCGGTGAGCCAATCACCAATCGCGATGCGTCCTAGCAGGATGCACGAACCCAATATCGTTCCGATGGCCGCGGCATAGGCACCCTTTACAAATCCCTGAACATTGGCATCGCCACGATGACGCGCGAGCAGCGGCGCAACGATGAGCACCAGGAGGAACGACGGAAGAAAAATTCCGACTGTCGATACGACCGAACCCCAAAACCCAGCAACGAGGTAACCGACAAAGGTCGCCGTAATTACAACCGGTCCCGGGCTGATCATGCCTATGGCAACCGCGATCAAAAACTGGCGCTGATCCAGCCAGCCGAATTGTTGAACAAGGCCCTGTTCGAGGAAGGGTACGATGACGAGGCCACTACCAAAGGTGAGCGAGCCCGCCTTGAGAAAGAACAACAGAAGCTTGCCCAGGATCGAGCCGGAGGCGCTCGGTGCGAGTTGTGCCAGAACGGGCAGCGCAGTTACCGAAAGTGCTGCAGGCGGCGTTCGCTTAAATAGGCTGCCGTAATACAGGATGCCGACGATGCCTGCGCCGATGAACAGCAGCGCCACTTCGGCTTGAAGGATAACGGTGACGGCGAGGCAGACCACCGCAATCGCCCATTGCAACCAGTCTTCCATGCCGAGCTTGGCCAACCGGTAACACGAATGCAGGATCAGCGCGATGACAGCGGGGCTTACGCCGTAGAAGATGGCGGTGACCGGCTGCAGGTCGCCGAGATAGACATAGAGGGCACCCAGTGCGGCGACGATGATGAAGTTCGGAAGAATGAAAGCCCACCCGCCTGCCCAGGCGCCCCAAAAGCCGCCGCGGAGATAAGCAATATAGATGCCGACCTGGATCGCGAGAGGACCGGGTAGCGACTGGCAGATGCCGATGGCCTCGCGCATCTGCTCCTTCGTGAGCCATTTGCGCTCATTGACGAGTTCGCGCTCCATCTGTCCCACGAGTGCAACCGGGCCGCCGAAACCCAGACATCCAAGGCGCAGGAAGTAGCGCACCAACTCGCCGATCCGGCCGCCTGGAATTGTTGTTGTTGTTGTTGTTGTCGTCATGTCATGCCCCGCCCGTTGTGATCTTTCAAATCTGGACCTTGCCGCCGGACTGAGTCAGTACCGGTTCGCTAATGCTAAATGGCAGCGGCAGCGGCCGCTCGAACTTGCCGACGAGCGGCAGCACCACCAGGAAATGCAGGAAATAATACGCAGCGCCCATTCGGCTCAGGAACAACCAGGTCCCTTCCGGCGGTTTTCCGCCCGCGTAGGTGAGCAGCACGCAATCAGCTACCAAGACCCAGAACAAGACCCGGAAGACCGGCCTGAAGCGGGCTGAGCGGATCGGGCTGGTATCGAGCCACGGCACCACGAGCAGCACCAGAATCGATCCTGCCATGGCGAACACGCCGAGAAGCTTGTTCGGAATCGATTTGAGGATGGCGTAATATGGCAGCAGGTACCATTCGGGCACGATTTCGGCTGGCGTTACTCCCGGATTGGCGGGGATCGAATTATCGGGGTTGAGCAGGGCGCCCGGCTCATAGAAAACGAACCATCCAAAGACGATCAGAAAAGCCCAGCAGGTAATGCAGCGCGTAAAATCGATTGAGGGTGGGTTCACCAACCCCAAAACCGCCCAACAACCAAGTAACGATGCTGTCGCCGACGACCGGGATTGCCGAGAACAAATTCGTGATCACGGTCGCGCCCCAGAAGCTCATTTGACCCCAGGGTAAAGTGTAGCCAAAGAACGCAGTCGCCATCATCAGAAGGAGAATGACGACGCCCATTATCCAGAGCAGTTCGCGTGGTGCCTTATACGACCCGTAATAAAGCCCGCGAAAGATGTGAATGTAGACGGCGGCGAAAAACATCGATGCGCCCGTGGTATGCGCATATCGGATCAGCCAGCCGTAGTTCACGTCACGCATGATGTGCTCGACGGAGTTGAAGGCGCCGGCGACTGTGGGGACATAATGCATCGCGAGTATGATGCCGGTCGCGACCATGATCACCAATGCGATGCCGGCGAGCGACCCAAAATTCCAAAGATAGTTCAAATTTCGTGGCGTCGGATATTCGTGCAGCTCGTGGTGCATAAAAGCGAAGATCGGCAGCCGGTAATCGATCCAGCGGATGACCGGATTCGAAAATATCGTCGTGTTGGTTGCCTGTTCTCCCCTGCCTTGCGTTGTCATTTTCACTTCCACTCAGTTGCGATCGGTCGGTGTCTGGAGAACGCCTTCAACGACCAGTCCCAATCCCGAAGGCCTCATTTTGACCCGCGCTCCGGATAACCACACCTCGAAACAACCCCCATCGGGATGCCGGAGATCGAGACAGAGCTCATCCTTTTGGATCGACCATTTGCCAATTTCCTTAGTTCCCATCGAATAGCTTCTCAACGTGCCATCGCGGTCGTAGATATCGCGCCAATGCACCTCGTCGGTTAATTGCATCCCGGTGAACTTTGCGCGGATTTGAACCCCAGAAAGCTTTTGGAAATTCTCGGCGGCAACCGCGCTGATCTCGAATGAGACCGATCCCAATGTTGCGGCGGTGAGTATGGTCACCAATTTCTTCACGGCGGCTTCTAATCCCAGGGAGGTCAGAGTCTCACGATTTCTTCCCGCAAGTTTTCATGCACATTTGATACTCGGACTTGCACGTCGGTCCGGCATAATTTTTCATGCAGGCGCGTTGCTGATCGCTGCGCACTTTGCAGCTCGACTGTTGAGCCTGCGCTGCGTCATTGGTCCCATAAAAATTAGCAAACGCCAGCAGCGTTATCGCAAAGATTCTCATGATCAGATTCCCCCTCGGTGTTGAAACGGGAAAGCGTCTCTCCGATCGGAACAGACGCCTTCGGTTTTGATATTGCGCGACGACGACCTTTCAAAAGCGCTGTTGTCCTTGTCGAATGGGTCGACTCGCTCTCCTTCTTTCAGCTCTAGCTCTTCGTGCTCGCGGTCTTGTCGAGGGCGGCCCGTAGTCCGCGGGCAAGTTTCAATGCATCGTCATTGGCCCAGAAATGAAGGAAGAACAGCCGCGGCTGCTCGTCCAGCATGTGGCTATGCACGGCGGTCACGTCGATGCCGTTAGCCCGCAGCGCCTTGATCACGGGATTTACTTCTTCACCCGTAAGCACGAAATCGCCGGTGATGGCGGCCTTGCCGCCGCCGGTCGGCTGGAAGTTGATTGCGATGGCCACGCCCATGGGTCCAACCGGGCTCATTTGCATTCCATTCTCGGTCACGGGATCGCGGCGCGGCACATTGAACTGATAGACGCCGCCGTTGGCTTGCCCCTTGCCCCCGATGATCTGATCGAGCTGCGCGGTGTCGAGATCGACCGCGGGTGGAGGACCGGCTGCGGCCGGTGTCGCGAGCGGGGTCTTGCTGGCTGCCAGGGCATCATGAATAACAGCCGCCATCTTGGCTGGGTCGCCGTGGCCACCGACATGCATGTAAAATGTGGCGGGGCTCGCGCGCAGCAGATGATTATGCACGGCGGTAATCTCAAGGCCGCCTTCGATCAGCTTGAGCATCACGGGATTGATCTCGGCCTCCAGCAACACCAGATCGCCCATGACCATGGCGCCTCCGTGCGCCGGCTTGAACGCGACCCAGCCGCCAAGAGCGAGCGCCGGCTTGATGGTGACGCCATCGAGGGTCACGGTGAGATCGGTGCGCGGGAAACCATAGCGATGCACGTCACCCGACACGGCCGGCTTCCTGCCGAACGCATCGTCGACTTTTTGCCAGTCGAGTTCCTGGGCATGTGCGGACGTGACAAATGGTTCCGCAAAAATCTGCCAGTCAGTCGTCTGCGCGTTTGCACCGGCGGCAAACCAAGCCGCTAAAAACGAAACCGCAGTCCAGAGCATCTTACGCATTTTCAGGTTCTCCTTTGTGGGTTGATCGCCCCTTGTTCTTGCCCGCGCTCCCGGTGGCAAATCAATTGGCTCTATGATTCTCAACTCGCGCGTCGAAGGTCTCTTCATCCTTATTTGCCCGTAGCCTTATGTTTGCGCCGGACATCCAGACTTCATTGCAATTGAGCGTTTCCAGGTTTGGGTTCGACATGCAGAGTTTGTTATTCTGGATTTTCCAAGTTCCGCTCCATGTTCGGCCCAATTCATTGCTGAGAAGGACGCCATCGGGTCGGAGATAACTCACCCAATGGGAGCTATCGGTAATGTCCTTGCCGACCACCCTGGCGCGGATTTCCGTTTGGCCGAGCAGTTTGAACATTTCCTGTGCCTGTGCGATCGATCCGCAGGTCGTCGCAGGCAACAGGATTGCCAGCGCAAGGATCTGTGGCGCTCGGCGGTTCATGACCGAACTCCGTCATAGGCGCGTCGCACCGCCGGCCAATTGATGGCCGCCATGAAGGTGCCAACGTAATCGGCAGCTTTGGCGCCGAAATCGATGTGATAGGAATGCTCGTACATGTCGAGCGCGAGAATGGGCGCGCTGCCAGCCAGGGTGTGGCAATGATCCGACGCCCATTGATTGACGAGTTTACGGTCGCGCGGCGACCACGACAGCAGCACCCAGCCGGAGCCTCCGCCCAGGGCCTTGCCCATGGCGACGAACTCCGAACGCCACCGCTCAAGCGAGCCGAAATCGCGAGCCAGCGCTTCTTGAAGGGCTGCATCTGGCTCACTAGGCTCACCGAGGCTATCGAAGAAATGCTCATGAAGGATCATCGAGTTCATGGCGACGAGCTCTTCGCGCTTGAGACCGTTGATCAGGAAGCCCGGTGCGGTGGCGTAGTCGAGCTCGGCGAGTTTCTCGCCGATGAGATTCAATCGCTTCACGGCGCCGCCGTAGTTGTTCTCGTAGTGGCTGATGATCAGCCGCTCGGACATTCCGCGGATGCGGCTCGGGTCGCAGGGCAGGGGCTTCATTGTGTAAGACATCAGTATCTTTGCTCCAGATCCGTTAGGGGCGTGATGGTGATGCTGTCGAACCGCGTGACGCTGTCGCCCTTGGTCCAAAGCGCGACGCGTCCGGCGTGGGGTAACGTTTTATCGAACACCGTGAACATCCAAGTTCCATCGAGCGAGACCAGGAATTCATTGTCCCGCGCCCGAACTTCCAGCGTATGCCAGGTGCGCGAAGCAATATCCGCATCGACGCCGGCGATTTCCTCGAACACGCCGTTGGTCACGCGTGAGAAGAGAACCCTGTCGTCCTCGGCCGCCTCGACGCCGGCCTGCTCGATGGCGATGCCGGCTGAGGCCGTTGTGTCATGGACCACCTTCCACTGCCCTTGTTTGCCGTTGCCGGAAGGAAGCAGATCGAAATCTGCCGGCGAAGCTCCGACTTCGGTCTTTCCGATGTAGATGTTGGTTACTGCGTCCTGGGCTCCTGCTGCCGTTTGCACGTACGCGACCAACGCAACAGCCAAACACGCTCCAAAAAAGCGTGCTCGACCTCGGATGGAATCATTCGCCGACGGCATAGTCAGGTCCCCGATGCTCGAGCGGGCCAATTGTGCGTCTCGGCTTGCAGAGTGCGGCACCATGTGTACAGCGCGTCATAGATGACCATGCCGTGCTTCAGCATTTCGTGGTCATCCGGGAAATTCGCTGACAGACCGAGCGAAATGGCGAACAGGCCGCCGCATTGCGGGCTTAGATCGTGCCGCGACGTGTCGGCGCCCCTGACAATCGTCGCCAGATGATCGAGTGCCGAATCCTTGATGTCGTAGATGCGCAGGATGGTGTCGAACGAACAACGCTCGCCCTCGTGCGTGAATTCCACGCCATCGATGTCGTAGGGCGTCCCACCCGTCTGTCGTGCGACGGCGAGTACCTGATCCTTCGGGACGTAGATGAATTCTGCATCGGGATCGATGAAGCGCCGGATCAGCCAGGGGCAGGCGATGCGATCGATCTTCGGGTGCTCGCGCGTGACCCACTTGCTCGGAGTCGCCCCGATGTTGCGACGCGTCGGCAACCCCTGTTCGGTCCAGCCGGCAATGCTGCCTTCCAAAAAGTTCGCTTCGACTCCCATAATGCGTAACGCTATGGCTACGCCTTGGCTGACCTGCTCTCCGTCACCGCAATAAACGACGACTGAACTGCTACCCGGCAGGTCATTACGCCAAAGTTCGATCTGATCGGGATTATACCGTCGGGCGGGGACAATGAGCTTGTCCATCTCGGCCAAATCAACGGGGCGACGAACGTCAACGACGATCGGCGCTGCGTCAGAGCCAAGTCGCGCATAGAGGTCAAGTGGTGAAATTGAGTGCTGGTTTCGGTCCATAGCGCAAACCTCCTCGACAAGTCGAGTGTTGCGCAGTGCTTGGACCGGAGTCTCAAGGGGAGACTGCATGTTTT
>WNFI01273337.1_pt1 | contig 19509 bp, 13 predicted proteins | sample 5400471 | NCBI WGS metagenome assembly WNFI01 (sample SAMN13153348, study PRJNA577476) | soil metagenome | isolation source: 100 cm saprolite on Douglas fir-dominated hillslope | place: USA:California | collected 2013-09-17
CTGGTCCAGCGGCCCTGGCGCATGATAACCTGCTCGGGGGCGCCGCCGGCCGCAGCTGCGGTGGCTATGCCGGAGCGCAGGGAGTGGCCGGAGTAGCGGTCGGGGTCCAGCCCCGCGAGCGCGCAGGTACGCTTGATGATGCGGGCGACCGAGTCGGCGCGCAGCCGGCCGGCTCCCAGGTTGCCGTGGCGGTCGATCTCGCGCCAGAGCGGGCCCGAGTCCTGGGCAGCGTAGAGGTGTCATCTTCTTCACGAGGGCACCTTGATCAGACCATCTCTGGGCCGGGTTGTGGAGGTTGGTCCAGCCTCTCCAGTGCATCCTTGACCACCTTAAGGTTCGATGTCGCGGCTTGAGCGTACCCATCCATCCGCAGGGAGGAGAAGCCTTGGAAGGCGGCCTCGTAGCAGGCGATGGCCTTGCGCAGATTGGCCGCTGGATCACCGGTGGGTAGCTCGGTGTACGCAGCCCCCAGGTTGTTTTGCGCCGCGGCGGTCCACGGGTACGTGTTGGCTTCCCGAGTGTAGACGCGCAACGCGGCCTCGTAGCAGGCAATGACTTTGCCCAGGTTGGTCGCGCGGTCGCCGGTGGGCAGTTGGCTGTAGGCCATCCCCAAGCTGGATTGCGCCCCTGCCCACTCGACGAGGAAGGAGTGCTCGAGGAAGACGGTCGCGGCGGCCTCGTAGCAGCTGATGGCATTGCGCAGGTTATCCGCTCGATCACCGGTGGGCAGCTCGCTGTACGAATTACCCAGGCTCATCTGGATCGTGGCCCACTCGGCGGTGGACGCCTCGCGGGTGTCGATCTGCAGGGCGGCCTCGTAGTGGCCGATGGCCTGGCGCAGGTTGGCTTCGCGGTCGCCGGTGGGCAGGTCGCGGTAGGCATTCCCCAGGTTGGTGTGCGTCGTGGACCACTCGACCGGAGAGGCCTCGCGAAGGGTGACGTGGGCTCCCAGGGTGTCCACCTGCGAGACGGCCTCGTAGAGGCTTGAAGGCCTGCGCCGCGGCCTGGATGCAGCTGATGGCCTTGCCCCAGTAGACGTCACGGTCGTGGGTGGACGACATCCACAACGCCAAATAGGCCGCCCCCAGGCTCGACTGCGTCCTCGCCCTCTCGGCGGGGAAGGCCTCGGGGTTGAAGATCTCCAAGGCGGCCTCCAAGTGGCGGACGCCCTGGCGGCGGTTTTCCCCAAGGTCACCGCCGGGTAGGCTGTAGTAGGCTTCCCCAAGCTGTCGCTGGAGATCACCCCTTCCTTTCGGATCGCCTCCAGGGGCACTGAGCAGCCAGGTATCAAGGACGATCGTCCTGACCGCATCCTCCAATGGGAACTGCCGTACCCGAGTCAGCGCCGCGTCGGTCTGCCCTCTGATATGACTGGGTAGCTGCTCGGTGGGAGCCTGTCTCACGGCTTCCATGAGGGAGTCCCAGAGGGGAAGATTGCTCCGCTGGCCCCTGATACCGACAGTGATGGCCGGTTCCGGGTCTCCCAGGGCCAGGGCGTGGTAGGCCTCCTCAACGGCTGCGCGGTCGTCACCGAGGCTGGCTCGCTTCTTGAAGTGGTCCCGGAGCCGTGCATGGCTCTGTGAGTAGTCGCTGGCCGGATTGTCTTTGTCAGGCCATTCGTTGAGCAACTCCTGTCGTACGACAGGGTGGAAGAGGCTTCGCTCCACATCTACCGGATCCGCGGTCATGAAGGAGAGCCGGCGGTAGTTGTCCCAGCGCTTGGAAGCCGCTCGGTCGTCCAGGACCGGCAAGAGCACGCGGAGGAGCTTCCTATCCACAAAGCGTGGGATCGCGCAGGAGATCAGATCATTGCGTTCCTCTTCGGAGAGCTGGCGCAAGAACCGGGCGACGAGGTACGCGCCGATCTGGTCCCGCGAGTGCGCAGGATCTATGGCGGGCGAGACCGTGGCACGTTCAAAGTCACTCGGGAGCAGCTGCGGCCCCCCCTTCTTGGCAGCCAATACTGTCTCCGCGGCAAGGGCAAGAAAGAGGGGATGTCCATGTGTGAACTGGTCGATGGTTTCCACGAGCTGGAGGGATTCCGCAAAAGCCCGGGTGTGTCTCCGTTCTCCAAACTGTTCCAGGTACGTGCGGGTTTCCTCACGTCCAAAATCGTGGAGCCGGAGCGGCAGGTATAGGTCACTGAGCCCGAGAGACCCCTCTGCTGCTGCTGCACGCTGTTTCCAGTCCTTCAAGACGCTGTTCGCCCGTTGCTGCGCGGCATCTTCATCGGTTCGCGCAAACGGGACGGCTGCTCTTTCCTCCTCCACTTCCAGGAGAGGGTCGCGACTGGCCACGACGAGCAGGAGGGGATCAGTGCGTCCCTGCTGGCGCTGCTGCGTCGTCAACCCCTGCAAGAGCCGCGTCGCAGTCTCCCGCGAGGTCCGCTCGAGGCCTTCGAAACCTTCGAGGAAGATGACCACGTTGGCGGTCGATGGCCAGGCCTCTCGGTGATGCGCGGTGACGAGCGCCGCGGACAGATCGGCCATGAAGGCGGCCGGGAGCTGTTCGCTCACGAGCTCATCACGCTCCGGCGTCCCGGGCAGGCTCAACACCTGCAGGCGGTCGAGGACCTCCTTCATCGTCGCCTCGGCTCGCAGCCCCATGACCGTGCCGTGCTGCCGATACCACGTCCAGCCCGTGTGCTTCTCGAGGGAAACCAGGAAGCCATTTACGGCGGGGGGGGAGTTGCTGGGCCAGCTTGAGCGCGGCCACAAGCGGTCCGATGACCGGCAGGGTGGTGACTAGGGAGGTGCCCAGGGTACCGAGGGACGCGAGGAGTTGGGTGCCGTTGTCGAGCTTCTTCCGGATCTCGTCCGGGACTAGGGCTGCGAGATCCTCGATGGAGGAAGGGGCCTGGGCAACAAGGGCGCCCAGGTCGAAGCGGGGGAAGCTCAGGTGGTGGCCATCGCGGTCCGGCTGTCGTTGCAGCTCGTCGCGAAGCCTGATGAGGATCGATAGAAGCTCAGTGGGAGCGCCCCGTCCGGGGGTGAAGTCGAGGCGGGCGTAGGGGATAACCGGACGCCCGTCCACGCTGCACTTCTCGTCGATAAGGTGTTTGATCAGAGTGCTCTTGCCGCTGCCTCCTGGAGCGATGAATGCGAGGATTGGCAAAAGCGGCCACGACCCATCTGGGTTGGAGCCGAGGAACGCCTCAAAAAGCGCTACCTCTTCCTCGCGGTCCGTGAACATGTGCGGTCCATCGGCTGGCATCAGGGACTTTCCCCCTCTCTGTTTCTAGATGTCCTACGACCCCTGCGAACGTGAGACGCCGTACAAGGTAGCTGAATGCGCTAGAGCCCCATATACGCGGCGGCGCACTCCTGCCAGATGGTCCCGTGGCGGACGTAGCGATCGACCATCGCCCAGCTGGTCCAGCGCCCCTGGTGCATGATCGCCCGCTCGGGCGCGCCGTCGGAGCGTAGCTTGATGATGTGGGCGACGGAGTCCGCGTGGAGCCGGCCCTACTGCTCCCACCCGCACACCTGCCTGGTGCGCTCGCTCCGCGCTTGGTTGACCCTGTCGGGAATCTCCTATGGTCCGCTCTGGCGCGAGATCGACCGCCACGGCAATGTGGAACCCGGGACGGCGACCACGGCGCCGGCCCTCCTAGCATGGCCTCGAGCTAGCTCACAGCGTCAGGATACCACAGATTTGTGTTTGTTTCCAAGTGGGGGTACCCCTACTCGTGGATGCCGGATGGGCACAAAGTAGTGTCACTTTTCACGCAGCTCGTCCGTCGGCAGGGGTAGAGCTGTAATAGAGTGTCACCTTTATCCCAGAGTGACACTAGAGTTCTTCATACCACTGTGTGGTATACTCTGGTGAGAGCAGGGGATCCGGTATCTGGGCAAGGCATCACAAGGGCGCGCCCGATGCTGGCATGTGAAGGGAATCGACTTCTCTATTAGCGGCGCTTTAGCCGCCTTAATTACTCCCGCTCGGTCCGTGTCGACAAAGACACATTCAGATGTTTCAGCCCCTCCGTTGAGGGCTGATGTGCCGACTCCCATCGTTCGCGGCACGTCTCGTCGTCACAGACGCTCGGTAGGAACAACAAAGAGCCACCGAGCGCTTTGCCTGGCTGACCAGCCGACCTACCGCCACCCTGCCAATGGGCGGCGCGACCCGAATGTGGGGTCATGAGGGAGTGAATCAGATGAAGCTGGGACGACGAGCACGCTTTGTCGGCCGTGGCCGCGAGCGGGTATTGTGGCTCCTGGGTGCTGCGCTGCTGATTGCGGTACTGTGGGCGATCGCTCCGGTGCTCGGATGGCCGCTGTGGGTTCGGGCGGTCCTAAGTGGGCTGGCGGCAGCAGCGGCGGTAACCGTCCCAGAGTTGCGGGCTCGGTTCGGGCAGGATGACACCAGGGCACTGCTGATGAAACGGGGAGTGGCAATCTCCAGTGGTGGGGATGGCCGCCTGCCCCGGGTACGGGACGTAGGGCTGGGTCAGTTGCGGGTACACGCCGCTCGGGTACAGATCCCCTATATCGAGCGGGACCAGCGGGACAAGCTCGAGGAGGCAGTCGGACTAGGACGGGCAGTGCTGGTAGTGGGACATTCCATGTCTGGCAAGACTCGACTGGCAGCAGAGGTTGTCAAGCGGAAGTTCCCAGATGCGCTGCTCCTCAATCCGGAGTCCGGCAAGGCTTTGCAGGAGATGTTAGACGGGGGACTGGACACGGCCGGCGTCGTGGTCTGGTTGGATGATCTGGAGCGGTTCCTCGGGGTAGACGGGTTGACCGTGGGCTTGCTCGATCGGCTCATCACTGACAGAGCCATCGTGGTCTCCACGATCCGGGTCAAGCAACGGGAGACGTATCGGCCTCAGGGCGAGCTCCGGCCACCGGAGTGGGAGGTGCTCCAGCGGTTCAGCGAGATCTCGCTCCAGCGCCGTCTCACCGACCCCGAACTCGGTCGTGTCCGAGCGGCGGTGAATGATCCGGACTTCCTCGCTGCGGTGGATTACTATGGGCTGACCGAGTACCTCGGCGCCGGACCTGAAGCACTCGACAAGTTCGAGAAGGGCGAGATTGCCAACCCGGTCGGCCATGCACTCGTGAGGGCTGCCGTCGACTTGCGCCGGACCGGTCTCATCCGCCCGGTCTCACAACAGGTCCTTGCCACAACACTATCCACCTATCTCGCCGACCGGCCGGATGTGTCGAGAACCAAGCAGGCGATCAATGATGGCCTGGTCTGGGCCACGGCGAAGATCAATGAGACGGTTGCTCTGCTTGGGCAGGTCTTCACTGACACGAACGAGCCTGTCTTCGAGGCCTTCGACTACCTGATCGACGAACTCACCTCTACCAGTACGCTGCCTCCTGACCCGGTGTGGGCCCTTGCCTTGGAGCAGGCGGAGTCTGCCGAGTTGCTCATGGTCGGCCTAGCTGCTTACCAAGCAGAAAAGTCGGTCACGGCAGAAACTGCTTGGCGGTGGGGTGCCGACGAGGGTGATTTGGAGGTGGCACCCCTGGCGGCGTTCAGCCTGGGGAAGTTGCTCTGGGAGCAGGGCGATCTCGCAGGGGCCAGAGCTGCCTACCAGCAGGTCATCGATAGGGGTGATACTGAGTGGGCCCCCCAGGTGGCGGTCAACCTGGGGATGTTGCTCATGAAGCAGGGCGACCTCGAAGGGGCCAAGGCTGCCTACCAGCGGGCCATCGATAGCGGCCATGCTGAGGCGGCCCCCATAGCGGCTGGCATTCTTGGGGTGCTACTACAGGAGCAGGGCGATGTCGTGGGGGCTAAGGTTGCCTGGCAACAGGCCATCGACAGTGGCCACGTCAAGTGGGCCCCCATAGCGGCGGTTAACCTCGAGCGGCTGCTCAGGAGGACTCCGCCCCCTGACGTCTCATAAGCGAATGAGTGTCGCTCAGTGCCCAAAGTGGCACTGAAAGCCAGAGTGCCACTGGAAGAAGGTGTGGAGGCGGGAGCGTCTCAGCGACGACTTTAGAGGCGACCTTTCGGGGGGGCAGGTGGTCGGTTCTTTGACGCGCTCCGACCGGTTGGTGAGTTGACGCCAGCCCCATAATTACTCACTAGAATCACCATTCTGGGAAGGAATCACCGACCATGGAGATCATCGAATCACCAGCCCGGGCGACCGAGGTCGTCGACTTGGTCCCGGTGCAGCTGCCCACCAGCCAGCGCGCCGCCCGGGCCTACATCGGCTGCCTGGCGGCGGGCAGCCGGCCCACCCAGGCCTCAGCGCTGCGCACCATCGCCCAGCTCCTCGCCGGCGAGGGCGCCGACCCCGACACCCTGCCCTGGGGCCAGGTGGGCTACCAGCACGCCCAGCTGCTCCGGCAGACCCTGGCCGAGCGCTACGGGCCACGGACGGCCAACCGCCACCTCTCGGCGTTCCGCGGGGTGCTGAGGGAGGCCTGGCTGCTCGGCCAGATGGCGGCCGAGGACTACCAGCGGATCTGCGCCGCCATCAGGAACGTCAAGGGGGACCGGCTGCTCGCCGGCCGGGCGCTGGACCGCGGTGAGGTCAAGGCCCTGGCCCACGGCTGCGTTGCCGACCGCAACCAGGCGGCCGGGCTGCGCGACGTCGCCCTGATCGGGCTGCTCTACTCCAGCGGGCTGCGCCGGGCGGAGGCGGTGGCGCTCGAGGTGGCCGACTACGACCCCGAGACCGGCGCGGTCGCGGTCCTCAGTGGCAAGGGCACCCACCAGCGCATCGCCTACATCAGCGACGGGGCCCTAGACGCCGTCAACGATTGGCTGCTGGTCCGCGGCCGCGAGCCCGGGCCGCTGTTCTGCCCGGTGCTCAAGAGCGGGGTGATCGTGCAGCGACGCATGTCCGCCGCCGCCGTCCGCCTGATCCTGCGCAAGCGGGTCCGGCTGGCCGCGCTGCGGCCGGCGACGCCCCACGACATGCGCCGCACCTTCATCAGCGACATGCTCGACGCCGGGGCCGACCTCAGCACCGCTCAGAAGCTCGCCGGGCATGCCAACCCGGCCACCACCGCGGCCTACGACCGCCGCGGCGAGGAGGCCAAGCGCAAGGCCGCCGGGCTGCTCCACTTCCCCTACGAGCGGAGCCGGGGGTGATAGTCTCGGCCGGGCAAGCAAGATGGTGACGCACACTGAGCCAATCGGCCTCGCCGACACAGAGGGTTCTCCGCGGCCGTGCCCCAACTGTCGCCGGGTCGCGGTCCATCGTTGCGCGGTTCGCTCCATCCCCGGTGTCGCTGACTTCGGCTGGCGCTGCATCGACTGTGGCCATGAGTGGGGCTTCGAGTGTTTTCACGACGCTGACCCCGCGACCTGGACCCTCGAGGCTGAGAGCTCGTCGAGGAGTACGGCGCTGCCGGCGTCGGCCGACACATGATCACGACCAGGGCTGGAACCCCCAGAATATCACAGATTTGTGGTGGTTTCCAGGGGACGATCGGGAGTGGGATTCCTCGTCCGAGAACCCACGGGTCGCCACCGAAGGAATCTTCCCCCGACGGGCGGGCGGCGGCCGCGCGGTCAATCAGCAGCGCGGGGGTAGAGTTACTCGAATGCCCGCACCTGACCCGCCCACACCTCGCTGGCACCCGATCGCTGCCCTCCCCGTCATCGCCCCGGTGATTGACGGCCAGCTCGAGAGCGCCGAGGAGCAGCACCGGCTGCTCCTCCAAGCTCGGCCCGGCTCCCTCGACGACGCCACGGTGGAGCGGGTCGTCCGCCTCTTCACCGAAGAGATGGAGTTCCTCGACCTCTACGAGCAGCAGCTGGATCGCTGGCGCACGGGACCGCTGACGGCCGGGCAGCTTCGGGAGGTCCAGCGGCTGGGCGGACAGGTGGCGCGCAACCGCGAGGTGGCCACCACCATCCTTGCCCTCGCCGAGGAGCTGAAGGCGACGACCATTGAGGCCATCCTTGGGAAGAGCGACCTTGAGCTCGGGCTCGAACTCCTCGCTGGTCGCTCCCCGCTCTTCTCACAGGGGTGGCGGAGAGCGCAACCGTAGGGAGGGCGTTGGCGGCCGCGCGCTACCCGGCCGCGACTCTGGAGACTGGTCAGGCTCCGGCATATCCGTTGGTTTCTCGGCCGCGTGAGCGCGGTCTTCGTATGGAAGGCGGGCTACACTGCCACTGGGGTGGAACTAAGCAAGGAGTTGATCGTCAACCCCCGAGCTGCTTCGCCGTTGTCTGCGGACACTCAGCGGGTCATCGCGGCATTTGGCGATGACTGGCCGTATCGCCTGACGCCGAACTAGACACCAGTGAGGTGCAACGGCCACATCCGCATAGTGCCACTTATGGGGGTGCATCAGCCGTCGACTTTTTCCAGAATTCGATCTCGTCGGCGGTGAGCGCGTAGCCCACTCCTACAAACGTGCAGTCCTCGAATAGACACGCTTTTGCCACGATGGCCCCGTTGGATTGGCGTCGGTCCTGGGTTCTCTCCCAGAACACCTGATCCGGAGGGCCCCCGAGTACGCATCGATAGAACGCTGATTCGAGGGGCAACAGAACAGCGGGCCCGATCAGGCGGCAACGGACAAATCGCCCACCCTCGATGACTGGGCTGTTGTGGGATACCAGGTCAGATAGCCGTAGTTCTTGGTCCTGGTACATCGGTCCTCCAATGCCGGGTGGCCAGGGGGCGGCGATCGCTGCGCCTGCACTGCGGGTGAAAAGTGTTCTCGTCACTGTATAGTTTCCGATGCGGGTCTCTCTTGGGCCGAACTCGATGTCAGTGTCTGCCGCCCGCTCCCAGACCTCCACCCCCACCATCGGCTCGGTGATGCCGGACCAGAGCTTCGTGCTGCACCACGGGTAGCGCTGGTCGAGCTCATCCAGGCTCTCGATATCGAAGAACTCGATTCTCAACTCGTCGCCGTTGGGATACTTCACGTGTACCAGTCGGCCGTGAGGCGGAGACTCGATGTCCTGAGCCACGCCGGGCGGGACGATCCACCAGTTATCTTCAAGTCTGGCGCGGGGTTCACGGGATGCGGTGGGAAGCCAAAAGTTCGTGAGCAGGTATCCATCCGAGTCGCGTCGCAACCAGATACAAGGTTTGTCTCCGAGCTGTAGGATAGGACCTTCTTGCCGATAGTAGAAGTTGCCGCCAACGATAACTAGGAGATCGCGTCGCATCCAGTCGAACCGACCGCGGATTGCCTGCGTCTGGCGGGCTCCATTGCGCTTGAACTCGCGAAGCTGAGCCTCAGTAAATGCACCTGCATCGGCTTTTCGAGCGTGTTCAAGGCATAACGCAATCATGTCTTGCGTGCGGTGATGGTGTTCGGTGCGCCATGGAGGACTGAAGTGGTGCCACGTCAGGTATGGGTTGCCGCAGTTCTGGACTGGGCAGAGGAAACCGACCTCTTGCCGTAGTGTCTGAACTACCGCCCGCGGTGGGGTCCTCGGAATGTCGTGGGCCGCCGGTTCAGGTGTAGGGTCTTCTTGGATGGTCATTGCGCCCCACCTCCTCTGGTATTGGTTGCACTAGCTTGCCCCGGAAGGCCTTGGCGAGGACCGCCTGTGAGTTCTTCTCGAGTCGTCGTGACGCTGTATCTTTGGTCCGCTTCTTGTAGTTGCGCTGTGCCTGATCACGGGGATCGTGGCTCGTGCTCAACTCCCACAGCGATTCTCCAGGGGGCATGTATGCAGTACCAGCACCTCCATCAGCACGTCCGTCCCAGCCAGGCACACCGATGCCCTCGCCAGCGCGGACGGAGAGGCCGGTGATCCCTGGGGTCGAACTCAGAAGAAGGCGGATCAGCCGTAGGAGTTCCTGGGCCTCGCGGCGCGGCGCCCAGGCGTCGAAATCAGTGGAGTCGACGAACTCTGGGTTCGTGATTGTCATGCCAAGTGAGACGGGTGAGCAGATTGCCGGGTAACTGCTCGGTACTTTATGGGGTATCTGGGAGAGGCATGTCAGGCGTCTGGATCTCAGCTTCGCGTCGGACGGCTAGCACTCCCGTTCGCCAGCGCAACGGGAAGCCACCTCCCCCTTCGAGGATCTGCTCCCTGGTGCCTCCGAGAACTATGAGTCCTGCATTTCGGCCCCAAACTCCCGAAGCTGATCGAACACCGGCTGGAGAGCCCGGGATGCGAGGCGCATGCGTCGGTCTTTCCACAGGGTGTCGTAGCCGAAGGTGCGCATAGCTACACGACAGGCTTCGCGCAAGATGCGCTCCGCGACGAAGAGATACGGCCCCGTATAGGGTGAGCCATCCACCTCATATGAGCTGCTGCTCATTCGCCCCTCATGAATGATCTCGTTCCGGCACCCGGCCAAACTCATGAACCAATGCTGTAGGGGTGTGCAGGAATTGACTCGACTCTTGACCGTATACGACATGCTCTCCGTCTCGCTCGGCTTCCAGACAAGATCTTGGGTGAGGAAATCGTTTGCGCTCGTAACTGGAAAGGTGCGAAAGAGAGCCTCCAGTCCTTCAGCCGAGCGCCAGCTGTTCGATGTATCGGTTAGCGCCTCGAACCCCGTCTTGAGCATGATGATCCGCTCCTCGACCCGGATGCTCTCGGTGTTGCGCCAGGCTTGCCCCAGCCAGGTAGTAGCGACCGCGAGACGACGGGCCAGAGATCCGTCATCAGCGTCGTGCTCGCCTTTGAAAACACTGAGCAACGCTGCTAGTAACTCATCGTCGAGCATCAGGTCGTTGGGAAGATGTAGCTCGATCGGAGCTTGCGCCGTGAACCCTCTCTCAATGGTGTACCCCGCAGTCGTGACGCAGACCATGACGCCAGCGGAGCGCGCTATCCGGCCCTGGTCGAGATCGACAGGCCAGAAGTGGAGCTGCGAGTTCTCAGTTGTGGCTGTATGCCATCCGCCGTAGACGGAGCTTTCCTCGCTCCAGGGAGGATTGCCATCAATAACCGTGAAATCGAGCGCCAGCTGTAGGGCTCTTAGCTCCTTCTGGTCAGGCCAGACTCCGTCGGCGCCGTGCTCGCATGCAGCGATCAACGTTGGATTGGGTACGGGCTCGCCCGCGTACGTGGTGTAGTCAGCAATAAGCATCCGCGACAATCTCTCAAAGCGGTCGTCACGCCACGGTCCCGGAAACACTCGCAGCGGCCCGATCCACCACCCTCCGGCAGTCACCGATTGTCGCAAGGGTAGGTAGGGAGCGAAGATTAGAAGGGGATCACGTGTGCTTTTGGATGCCATAAATAGCCTCCTGTGTCAGGGCTGATGGGTTACGGAGCTTGTGCTCACCTCCAGCACCTTCATAACCTCATCTCCGTAGTGGTTGATCACTTTCACAGCGATCCTCCCAGTCTCCGGCACGGGAAATGGCCGGCTCGTTGTGCGGTAGAGGCTATTCCACGCCTCCTCGTCGATGTCTGCGCGCAGTGCGCGCTTCAGTGACTCGTACGGTTCATTGCCGCCACAGAAGTACGCGTGTCGGACGAAGAAGCTATTGCCGTCGTAGCTCGTGTCGATGAACCAGCAGGCGATGTCATCGGTGGAGTGTGACCGGATCTCCCCGGTCGTGGGGTTGTAGACATCGACTCCTCTGACCTCGATCTCCCACAGACCGTCGGAAGTCGTTCGCGCTTCGATGTCTGGCTCGCCGAAGACCATGAAGAGGTTGCCTGAGCCGGTCTTCTTGAGGAGCTCATCACCCATCGCGAGATCGGGGTTCATCGCCGCTTTGAGGATCGTCAGCCTGCCGAGCTGGCGGAACTGGCCTGCGATGTAGCCATCGAAGGCGAAGCCACACACGATGAGGAGGTCGGCGAAGTCGACAGCCTCACGCGCAGCCTGGTGCACGAGCTCGGCGTCGACCGTTCCGTACTCAGGGCCGATGGAGATCGCAGCCCGCTTCTCGGCTCCGCTCTCGTTGTAGGTGCCGATTGCGTGGATGTACCTTCCGGCCCAGGGCTCGACGCTATCGAACATCAAGCGCTCCGAGCGCACTGTGTTCTGGACGCCAGCCTTTCGGAGGTGGTCGAGGACGACACGTTGGAAGCGCTCCAGGTCGTCGTCGCTTTGTGCTGGGCCAGCCCTGCCATCACCGGCGGGCGCTCCTGAGAGTGGGAGCGTGACGTGAGGAGAGAGGCTCTCGACTGTGAAGGGACCGGTCACGCGGACGACCTTCCGATCTTCGTGCGGCTGGTCGTACAGAGCCTCCTGGTCGGTATGATGGGCGATCGCTGTGTCGATCTCTTGGCGAGTCATACTCTCGTGGATGTCCGGGTTGTTGGCGATCGACTTCAGGGTCACGTGAGGGATGGTGCGGTACACGAAGCCCTTGCGGATGTCGCCGGTAGTTGTGGTGTTCGGGGCTGCTTCGAACTCTCCGGAGCGCCTAGCAAGCATGCGGGAACCTTCGGGAGAGTCGGCGAGAATGTAATAGGGCAACTTCGCCGTCATCAGGCGCTGACGTGCAAGCGCGAGGGCAACGCGGCTGGTGTCCATCGTGATCCAGCGACGTCCCCACTGTTCGGCGACGCATGCAGTCGTGCCACTGCCGCAGGTGGGGTCCAAGACTAGGTCGCCCGGATCTGTCGTAAGAAGCATGCAGCGTTGCACGACTCGCGTATCGGTCTGCACGACATAGGTTTTGGGATCTCCTACGAAGCCACCGGTGCTCAGATCGCTCCAGACGGTACCGAGTTGTTGGAGAGGCCAGTCGTCCCAGAATCGGACGAAACGAAGGACGTTACCCTTGACAACGAGGCGCCGTGCGGCTTCGAGTTTCCGCATGCCTTCAAGTGTGGTCTTCCAGTGTGTAGTCGACGCTGGACGATACGTCTTCCCCTCGAATTCGTAAGGATAGCCGAGTGAATCGCTCCAGCCATCTGAAGACAGTGGATTGCGGGCGAAGAGGCGAGCAGAACGTGGGATAGCAGAGGGGTCAGCGCGTTCTTCCTGGTTGAGCGGTCGCCGACTGCCATCGGGTAGCTCGACGAAGTCGAAAAAGGTGGTGGCCTCTGGAGTCAGTGTCGTAGGCAGAAAGAGGGAGCGAGACTTTTGACTGCCGCGATCTCGGGCGTACCACAGTATGTAATCGAAATTCCGCGCGAGTAAGTCAGCTTCGAAGCCGCCGGTCTTCTGAAAGGCAATCTGAGCACAGAAGTTCGAGCTGCCGAATGTCTCATCCAATAGAGCCCGAACAAGATGAGCGTTCACGTCACCGATCTGCACGAAGATTGAGCCCGTTGATGCAAGAAGGGATTGGCAAACAGTCAACCGGTCTCGAAGGTAACTGAGATAGGAATGGATCCCTAGTTCCCATGTATCTCGAAAGGCCTTTACCTGCTCGGGCTGCCGCGTGGCATCCTCGGTTTTGCCATCGCGTACTTCTCGCCTTCGTGTCGACATCTGCCAGTTCGAGCCGAACTTGATGCCATAGGGTGGGTCCATGTAGATCATCTGGACCTGCCCCTTTAGGCCCTCCTTCTCTGCCAGCGAATTCATCACGAGCAAGGAGTCGCCAAGGATCAGCCGATTCGACCAGTTCTGCTCGTGCTGGTAGAACTCGACCAGCTCGTCGAACTGGATGCCGTTGAAATCCCCCCAGAGGCTCAGTTGTGCCTCCGCTCCCCCGGCCTTCTCGGCACGCAGGGCCTCGATCAGCGCCTTTGGATGGATCTTCTCCTGGATGTAGATCGGCACCGCGGGCACCTCGAGCGGATGCCGGTCCTGCTCATCCTTGCCCTTCCAGACGAGCTGCGGGTCAAGGGACGGGTCCCGCGGGTAGAGGATGGCCCTGGGCTCCTTATCCTGGTCGCTGAGGAACGAGCCAAGTTCGGTGGTCGGGATGTTGCTGCGATGCGCCTCGTCGTGGACGGTCGTCTCGACTCGCGTCCTCTTCGCTTGGTTCTTAGGCACCGGCCATCTCCTTTCGTGCACGCGTCGCGATACGGGCGCGGATCTCGTCCATTGCCATGTACGGGTCATGCAGCTCCATGTAGTCCCACTCCCCGAGGCCGCCCCACTGGTTGACGGCGGGGAGCCAGAGGTTCATCGCTGTTCCCGCCTTGGCGAGCTTCGCCTCGCGCCGCTCACCTGTCACCTCGATGAGGAGGTGCCAATCTGGTCTGCCTTCGCCGCGAATCCGGACGATGAAGTCGGGGACGTAGTCCTGCTGCTTGCCGGCGTCGGTATAGGGGATCCGGAGCCCTCGCCGGTCGGGGCCGATCCGGTCGTTCTTCACCCAGGCTGCGATCTCAGGGAGTGAATCGAGCACGCCGCCAACCTTCTCCTCCCAGCCGCTGTCGATGACGAGGCGGTTGAGGGGGCTATGCCGCACGTCGATGACGGGCTTGAGGGTATCGAACTCGACACCCTCGGTCGACCCGGTGGCGTGGGGCTCCGCAAGCATTGGGTGGATCCTCGCCTCGCCGCCCAGGGCCGGGATGATCGCCTGGTGGATGCGGCTCGCTGCCCGTCCGCACTGGCCGTGGAGCAGAACGAGCTGCGGATATGTCTCCTGTGAGCACCGCAGGTATCCCTCGTCGAGCCACCGCCGGCAGATCGCGACGAGTTGGGGGAACAGCCAGACGCGGGGATGCCCGTCCTCGTCGCGGAAATGGCTCTCGAGGAGTCGCCGGGCGAGACCGAAGGCGACCGCTTGCATGCGTACCCCCCGAAGGTCCTCGAGCGTGTGGACGTCGTGCTGGCCGACGATCGGGTCGCACTCCACCCGCGTGACCACGTCCTTGGTGGTGAGGGTCATCGCGTGCGACTCGTCGAAATGCACGTCGATCCGCTCCGCCGGAGGGTCGTAGCGGTAGCCCACGACCCGAGGGAACCGGATCGTCAGGTCGGCGCGCTCCGGGACCCAGGAGACGTGGTTCGGCACGACCCCAATCTTCGGGCCCGCGTTCCTCGGCGGTGCGGTGGGGATGAACGAGAAGGGCACGCCGTACACCTCGGCGTACTCCGGGTCGAAGCGGCCCTGCTCGTTCGGCACGTAGCTGTACCGACGCAGCGCTCGACCGACGACCTGCTCGCAGAGCAGCTGGGTGCCGAAAGCACGAACACCAAGTATATGGGTCACCGTGGTCGCGTCCCAGCCCTCGGCCAGCATCGACACCGAAACCACGCAGCGGATCTCCGCCCCGAGCCGGCCCGCCTTGCCGACCGTGTTGAGCACTTCGCGAAGCAGCTCCTGGTCGGTGATCCCCTCGGGGTCCTTGCCCCCGCTCCGCTGCCGGTAGGCCTGCTTGAAGTCGTCGAGCTCGGCCGCAGCCGCCCGTTTGAACTCGGGGCTCATCTCCGCCTGGTCCAGCTCCACGCTGTCGATCAGGAGGGAGCGCATGCGGGAGTGCCCTTGGCCGCTCTCGTCGACATTGCTGAAGAGCTTGAGGCGACCGGGCACGTGCATCAGCGTCCCATCCGGGAGTGTCTTGGTGTAACCGGCGATGTAGTCGAAGACCCGCTTGGAGACGCGGGTGTTGTTGCAGACTACGATGAAGACCGGGGGCGTCGGGATCTCCGACCACTCCGTGAAGGTTCGCTCATAGTCCTCATACAGCGTATGGAGCGCCGCTGCCAGATCATCGGGCAATATCGGATCGCTCTGATCGTCCGCCGCGCCGCGCGTGCCCTTGGGCATGTTCCGGTCGTTGCGGATGTTCACCCACAGGTTACGGAAGGCCGGCAGAAGACCGCCGCCCCGGTTGTCAGCGACCGGTACACGCGGCACCTTGACGATCCCGGCCTCGATGGCGTCGATGAGCGCGAAGTCTGACACGACCCAGGGGAAGAGGGTGCCCTCGATGTAGCCGGAGCCCCTCAGGAAGAACGGCGTGGCGGAGAAATCGTAGACCGCCTTGATCCCGAGCTTCTCGCGGATCGCTTCCAGGCCGGTGATCCATACCTCGGCGGCCTTCAGCTCCGCCTCGGCCTCCTTCCGGTCCTCACCCGTCAGCGTCTCCTCCACCTCGGGCTCGCGGCGGCGGTAGTAGCAGTGGTGGGACTCGTCATTGATGACGACGATCTGCGAGCTGCGACTCCCGAATGCCCGGCACACGCGATTGACCATCTGGGCCGGCGTTTCCTGGAACGGGTCGGCGTCACGGCCGCGCGTCAGGATTCGGCGGCTGAGGCTGCCCACCGCCATGGTGTCGCGGCGGAGGAAGGCGTGGTAGTTCGTCAATTCCACCGTCGCCTGCTGCAGGCGCTCGAGCAGGTCCAGGGGCACGATGTCCATCGCCGTATACACATTGTCCGGATCATTCGGCCGGAGAACCCGCAGGCGATCGCGCACGGTGATCCCGGGCGTGACGATGAGGAAGCGATCCGAGAACCGCCGGTCCTGCCGGGTGGCGGACTTGTTGAGCGCTTGCCAGGCGATGAGCATCGCCATCACCAGGGTCTTGCCGCCCCCGGTGGCGATCTTGAAGGCGATGCGGTAGAGCGCTCCGTTGTGATCGGTATTGATCCGGCGCAGCTCATTCTCGATCCAGGGCACGCCACCGCGCCCCGCGGCCTCGCCGATAAAGATGGCCGTCTCCGCCGCCTCGATCTGGCAGAAGAAGAGCCGGCGGTCGCGATTGGGGTCCAGCCAGTGGTCGAGCAGTCGGCGGGTGGTCGGGCTGACGCCCCGGTAGCCTCCCTGGCGCCAGAGAGCCACCTCCTCACGAATGCGGTTGATGAGCACATTGGGCCGCATCCGGTCAGCGGTCATCATGCCCTCGATCTGGAGCTGGGCCTCCTTCCGCTTCGGCGGAGCGATGGGGATGAAGAACGTGCTCGCGCGACGCCCCTCGGCGGTCTGGTTGGTGATGCCCTCGTTGTCGAAGACGAAATGCCGCCGCGGCTCCTCGTAGGGCGAGTTGATGACGGGGTTCTCGATCACGCCAGGCACGGGAGCCGAGAATGCCTCCGGGGTCGGCTCTAAACGCTCTTCAAAATCCATCTTTCCTCCCGTGATCGAGCGCAGTGTAGTCAATGCCAGGTGCAAGGCAAAGGCTCGGGCAATGTACAGCTCTTCATGACAAAAAGGACGTATGGGTATTGGCGACGGTAACTGCAATCCCCCATCTGTGGGCGAGAGAGCCGCGGCCATCTTCGATAGTTTGCTCTGGTCCTTTTCTCCCGCCCCAGAGGGCCGGCCTGTGGTCGGACAGAGCGGAGCCGGCGTCGTTGTTTCCCCGCGGACTCACGGGATCCAGCCCTCCAGCGCGTCGTTCCGCCAAGCTCCATGGGCACGATGTGGCGCAGGTAGATGGTGGCCGTGTGCGGGCCTGGTGTGATCCAGTTGCCGCCGAATGAGCGGCGCGAGCACGCCAACAACCGTCCTACCGTTACGAGTCTCTCTTGAGGACGCCCGTGAGGCTGAGGACGACGGCGGTGGCGAGGACCCAGCCCAAGATGATGAAGACCACACTCCAGACTTGCGCGGCACCGTGCGCTATCCAGGCATCACGTACATGGAGGCTGACGACGGGAAGCAGGAGGTCGAGGGTATAGAAGAAGGGCTGGAAGGGTGCCGGGACGTTCGTCTTACTGGCGGGGGTCAGGTCGCCCCGGGAGAAATAATATCCGAAGAGGTAATTGCCTATGATCAGCCCCACAACCAGCCAAACCGCGGCCAGCCATGTGCGGTAGCCGTAACCCACTGTACAGTTGAGCAGGAATCCCCACAGCTTGCCGGCGAGGTTGCTCTGCGCGGAACGGCGGCGCTGCTTGGCGATGAGGACGCGTCGGGCGTCCTCCTCATGCCCGGTGCGACGGTAGACGGCAGCGAGCTGCTCGTAGATCTGCGGTGAGTACCCTGTCTCATTCCGGCGTAGCCATTCGAGCCGCTCCTTCGCCGAGGCACCATCAATGGCGTCGTAGACGAACCTGTCGAGCCGAAGCTTCTGCGGCCAGGATGCCCGGTTGTCGTGATAGCTGCTCGTCGTAGCGGCGGTCAGGTCTAGCCTGCCCTGCAGCACGGCTGACTCCATGAGCAGAGAGCCGCTCACCGTGGCTCTCTTGAGATCGAGCACCATACCACCTGGGTTGGAGAACTTGCCCCCCGTGCAGGCGAGCTGGCCGCCGATGTGAGCACCCAGCAGGCTCACCTCGCCACTGGCTGAGAACTCCCCGTCGCAGAACATGTCCTGGTCGACGGTGATCCCGTCGGCGGAGAGGGCAACACCGTCGGGGTTGGAGAACTGCCCCCCCGCGCAATCGAGCACGCCGACGTGGGCACCCAGCAGGCGTACCTCGCCGCTGGCCGAGAACCCCTGGCGACAGAACATCTCACCGTCAACGATGAGCCTGTCAGCGCTGAGGGCGAAGCCGCCAGGATTGGAGAAGTGACCCTCCCTGCAGGCGAGCTGGCTGGTGATGCGGGCGTTGGCCAAGCGTACCTCGCTGGTGGCCGAGAACCCCTCATCGCAGAACATGCCTACGTCGACGGTGAGCCCATGGGCGTAGAGGGCGGGGCCGCCAGGGTTGGAGAAGTGGCCCCTCGTGCAGTAGAGCCCGCCACGGATGTGGGCGTCATCCACCTCGACTCCACCCGAGACACTGAAGCCCTTGTCGAGCCGGAGGTCGCCGCGGGTCAGGAGTTGCCGTGCACGAACAGCCGGGACATGCGATCCGCTAAGGCGTACCGACACCGCTGTTGCCTTGTTGAGGTTGACAGCACAGGCGATGGAACAGTCTAGGAGTGCGAGCGGGCACCGCAGCGTGATGGCCTCGAGGTTGAGGGAGCCCGTGATGCGGGCTCCCTGCAGGCGCACACCCCTGACGGTCATGGAGGCCGCCTCGCCGTCTCCAAGGAGAAGATCGGCGATGACCTCGGCCCGGACGGTGCGCTCCGTCCCCCACTCGGCCGCCCTCTCTGGGGAGTCGAGCTGGCTATCGGCCACCCGTAGGTCCACCAACGTACCAGTCGCCGCTGACTCCCAGACCTTGCGTTCAGACTCTGTGAGATCGCTGAGTTTCATCGCACGCTCCAGCTCCGTTGGGAGATGAGCAGCGTTACCGGCGAACGAACAACCACATGCGTCTCTCTTTCCTGTTCGTGTTACCCTTGGCAAAAAGCGACACGGCACTAGCAACAGCTCGACCGGCGCGCGCGAAAGGCGACAGCCGTGCGCGCCTCAGGCAGCCGGGAGCTGAACGATATCTCTGCGGTGAATTATACACCCGCACGTATAGGCCCTTCCAGCCGACGTGCTGCGCGGACGACGACCTTCACCTGCTCGACTTGGGCGCCGCTCCAGGTGCGCAGCATCATCAGCCCGCCCACCGAGCCTGCAGCGTATCGGATGGGAGATCAAACGCCCGGGTCATTGCCCGCAGGTGGAAGCATCTCGGTCGCGAACGCCTGGAGATGCTGATCGGAGGTCCGCTCGAATCCTGATCCGCGCGGCGAGGGTAGTGCCCGGCTCGATCGGGGGATAGGCCTAAAACATACGTCGCTGCCATGAAGGGCAAGATAGCTCTATATAACCGGAGACACTTGTGAATCTACAGAAAAGCGGCAAAACAAGTACTTCCACGCCGATGAAGGGAGGTACATGGTTGTTCCGCCCCTCTTTTGCCATCCCTCAGTCGGATGAAGGAGCCGATACTGCTTTGCTCTT
>WNFI01046281.1_pt1 | contig 19506 bp, 16 predicted proteins | sample 5400471 | NCBI WGS metagenome assembly WNFI01 (sample SAMN13153348, study PRJNA577476) | soil metagenome | isolation source: 100 cm saprolite on Douglas fir-dominated hillslope | place: USA:California | collected 2013-09-17
GTCTTGCTGCGGCTTACACTCGCGCCGTGGGGAGGCGGCGGCTGAAGCTGATCTTCGGACCCTCGCTGGTGAAGGAGCCGGTGATCTACCAGCTCGGCCGCAAGTTCGAGATCGTGACCAACATCCGGCGCGCCGACGTCACCCGCGACCAGGGCTGGGTGCTGCTCGAGGTGACGGGCGAGCCGGAGGAGTTGGACCGCGGCGTGGAGTACCTCGAGTCGCGTGGCGTCAAGGTCGAACCTGCGGAGGGAGACCTGGTCGAGTAGCGCGCCGGCCCCTCCGGCCTTTCAGGCCACCTCCCCATGAATGGGGAGGAGCAGCTACTACGAGGCGCGCGCCTGGCTGTGGTTTGGTCCCGGGCGGCAGCGCGTTGATCAGCGCGAGCAATCGCGGACCTACCTCCCGCGTCGCGCATCGAAACGATGAGAACGTGTCCTCGCGATCAGGGTAGGCGCGAAAGTGCAGCTCCACCCTCCGACCACCGCGCGCGGGTGCGCGTGAGGTCAGGCGGTTGAAGTCCGGCGCCGGCACGATCCACCACACCACCGGCGCCAGGTCCCGGACGAAGACGATCACGTAGATCCACGACGGGTCGCTCGGAATGGTGTTCGCCGAATACGTCGCGTTTGACTGGACGAATCCCGACTCGCCGAGCGAAAAGCACGCCTTGGCCTGCAGGGAGGCGAATGTGCTCTTGCCCTTCACCGCGACGACCAGGTCGCGATGGTCGTCGTCCGCGTCGACCTGGAACGGCACCAGCTCCCCGGCCGTCGTGAGCATCGCGTAGACGGCAAGCAGGTACTCACCGATCCGTCCCGCCTGGACGTCGCTCAGCTCCGGCACTGTCGCAGCTTAAGATGGCCCGCGAATGAGCGAGAGCGTGAACGTCGCGATCATCGGCGCCGGCCAGGCCGGGCTCGCCACCAGCTGGCACCTCAAGCAGCTGGGCGTCGACCACGTGATCCTCGAGGCCGGCCGGGTCGCCGAGACGTGGCGCTCGCGGCGGTGGGACTCGTTCTGCCTCGTGACCCCCAACTGGACCGTTCATGTGCCCGGCGGGGAATACCGCGGTCCGGATCCGAACGGATTCATGGACAAAGGCGAGCTGGTCGCGCACTTCCAGGGATGGGCCAATTCCTTCCGGGCCCCGGTTCGTGAGGGGTGCGCTGTGACGGCGCTCGACGCCGACGGCGAGGGATTCGGGCTCAGCACGTCGGGCGGCAGGATCACGGCGCGAAGCGTGGTCGTCGCGACGGGTGGATACCAGCGTCCTTTCCGGCCGGCCAACGCGTCGCAGATCCCAGCGGGTGTCGACCAGCTCCTGGGCGAAGAATACAGCCGCCCTGACGCGCTCGAGCCGGGGGCGGTGCTGATCATCGGCAGCGGGCAGACCGGCTGCCAGATTGCCGAAGAGCTGCACGCGAATGGCCGCCGCGTCTCTCTGTCCTGCGGCCGGGCCCCGTGGGCGCCGCGCCGGATGGGGGGCCGCGACCTTGTCTGGTGGATCGTCGAGACCGGATGGTGGCAGCGCAAGCCTGGTGAGCTGCCCTCGCCGGCCGGACGCCTGCTGAGCAATCCACTCGCGACGGGGCATGGTGGCGGCCGCGATCTTCACCTACGCACGCTGCACGAACGAGGCGTTGAGCTCCTCGGCAGATTTTCGGGGGCCGAGGGCGGCAAGGTCTATTTCGGTGACGACCTGGCAGGGCTGATCGCCGCCGGCGACACCCTGAGCGGGGCGTTCAAGAAGCGGGTCGACGCGCTGGCCGAGCTGCGCGGCATGCCCTCGCCATGGGAGATGCCGCCACCGCCGGATGTTCGCTCTCGCACCGAGGTGGACCTCGCAAAGGAAGGCATCAAGACCGTGATCTGGACCACAGGCTTCCGGCCCGACTACGCGTGGATGCACTTCCCAGTCTTCGACGACATGGGTTTTCCGGTCCAGGTCGACGGCCGCAGCGCTGTGGCAGGCTTGCACTTCATGGGAGTTCACTTCCAGCGCAAGGCGCAGTCGGCCGTCCTCTACGGCGTGGGCGAGGATGCCGAGATCGTGGCGCACGACATCGCGGAGAACCGGGCATGAGGATTGCGACTCCCCACCCTGGCCCTCCCCAGCAAGTGCGGAGGGAAAGATGAAGGTTGCGGTGGCGATGTCTGGCGGCGTCGACTCGTCAGTTGCGGCCGCGTTGCTGCAGGCGCAGGGCCACGACGTGGTCGGCGTGACGCTCCAGCAGTGGCCGCGCGACGACTCAGAGGAGGCCGCGCGCCACGGCGGATGCTGCTCCCTGAACGCGGTGGAAGATGCTCGGCGCGTCGCGTCGGTGCTCGGCATTCCTTATTACTGCTGGAACCTGGAGAAGGAGTTCGGCGAGCGGGTGATCGAGCCCTTCCATCGCGACTACCTCGAAGGGCGCACGCCCAATCCATGCATCCGCTGCAACGCCTTCGTGCGTTTCGACCTGATGCTCTCGCGCGTGCTGGAGCTCGGTTTCGACCGGCTCGCGACGGGCCATTACGCGCGCGTCGTGCAGGGCGGTGACGGTCCCGAGCTGCACGCCGCTATCGACCCAGCGAAAGACCAGTCCTACATGCTCTATCACCTCGACCGCGAGCGCCTGGCGAGGATCGTGTTTCCGCTCGGCGGCATGACGAAGGCGGAGGTGCGTGAGCACGCGCGCGAGTTCGGGCTCCCAGTGGCCGACAAGGCGGAGAGCCAGGAGATCTGCTTCGTGCCGCGCGGCGAAACCTCTCGATACCTGTCTTCGCGGCTGCCGGTGCGCACAGGCGCCGTGGTCGATTCGTCGGGCCGCGAGCTCGGCACGCACCGCGGCACGCCGCTGTACACGGTGGGCCAGCGCAGCGGTTTCGGCGACCTGGCGGAGCCGGGTCCGTGGTTCGTCCTGCGGGTGGACGCACCGGCGAACCGGATCGTGGTCGGACGGCGCGAGGAGCTGGCGGTGCGCCAGGTCACTCTGCGTGACGTCACCTTCGTCGACGGCACGGCCGCCGAGCCGATGCCATGCGAGGCCCGGCTGCGCTACCACGCACCGACCATCCCCGCGGTGTACACGGAAGGGCGGCTCGAGCTCGGCGAACCATTCCTCGGCGCGGCACCGGGACAGGCGGCCGTCCTCTACTCGGGCAGCCGCGTGCTCGGCGGAGGGATCATCGCCTCCGCGGCGTGACCGTCGTCCTCTTCGCATTTCACGCGCTCGAATATCTCGGACTGCTCGGGGGCCTGGGCTCGTTCGTGGTCCGGCGCCTTGGACGCATGCCGCCGCGAATCGGGTGGGCCGACCCGCCGATGCACATCGCATTCGCAACGGCGCTTGCCGGCGGGCTCGGACTGCTCGCGCTCCAGCCCGGGTGGCTAGTCGTGCCCCGCGTCGCGGCCGAGGCGCTCGCCCTCGTGTTGTGCCTGAAAGGCCGGCCTCTCGTGGCTCCTTTTGCGGTGCTGGCCGCCGGGCTGCTGGCGATCACCGGCCACGCCTCGGGGGCAGGCGCCATGTTCGCGGACGCGCTGCACGTTCTCTCGGCCGGGATGTGGGCCGGCGGCGTGCTCGGGTTGGGGAGCCTTCGGCCGCCGGGCGGCTGGCGCACCGTCGAGGCGAAGGCCCTGCTCGACCGTTTCGGGCGCGTGGCGGTCATCGCGTTCGGGGTCACCGCGCTGACCGGGGTGCTGCGAGCGACCGAGCTGCTGCACGACGTCAGCGACCTCTGGACGACCACCTACGGGATCGTGCTCGGCCTGAAGACCGCGGGCGTCCTCGTCATGCTTGCCCTCGCGCCGGCCTGGCGGCGCGGGCCGTTCGAGGCGTATGCGGCCGTCTTCGTCGTGGGCGCCACAGCTCTCCTCGCCGCTTTGCCGGCGCCGGCATAGCATGTGATTCGTGGGGCGGGTTCGGGAAGTCATGAAGACGCACCTTCACACGGTCGAGCCGGCAGACACGGTCGGTGAGGCGGTCGCGGTGATGGCGCAGAACCGCGTCGGCTCCGTGCTGGTGCTCGAGGGGGACCGGCTGGTGGGGATCTTCACCGAGCGGGACACCGTGCGTGCCCTGTCCCAGGCGCATGACGCGGCACGCCATGAGGTCGCGTCGTGGATGACGCAGGACCCGAAGACGGTCGGGCCCGACGTGGACACCGACGACGCGCTGCACACGATGCTCGACAACGGCTTCCGCCACCTGCCTGTGGTGGACGGTGGAAAAGTCGTCGGCGTGGTATCGATGCGCGACCTGGCCGGCTGATCCAGTCGTAAGCTAGGCGACCCGTTGGGCCTCTTCGCATTACGTCGCTACCTGCCGTACCTCCGGCCGTACCGCCGATACATGGTGATCTTCCTGCTGGCCCAGCTCGGCAGCCTGGCCGCGGCCGCGTCGATCCCGAAGGTGATCCAGTACATCATCGACGGGCCGATCACCCACCGTGACTTCGGCCACCTGCTCCAGTTCGCCGGCATGCTCGTCCTGATCGCCGGGCTGGAGTTCGGCCTCATCCTTCTGCGCCGCTACTTCTCAGGCGTCGCATCGCTCCACATGGAGACCGACCTGCGCAACGACCTCTACGCACACCTCCAGAGCCTGCAGGTGTCTTTCCACGACAACTGGCAATCGGGCCAGCTGCTGTCGCGCGCGATCGCCGACATCGGCACCGTAAGGCGGTTCGTGAGCTTCGGTCTGATCTGGTTCATCCAGATCATCGTCACGTTCGTCGTCGTGCTGGTGCTGATGCTCCAGCTGGACTGGCAGCTCGCGCTGGTGGTGATCCTCTGCATGATCCCGATCGCAATCGCGAGCTATATCTTCCACGACAAGTACAAGCTCATCGCGCGGAAGCTGCAGGACCTGACCGGCGACATGACGACCGTCATCGAGGAGATGGCGACCGGAGTGCGCATCATCAAGGCGTTCGGCCGCACGTCACTCATGCAGCAGCGTTTCGAAGAGCAGGCGCGGAAGATCCGCGCGACGAGCCTGCAGGGGATCAAGGCGCGCGCCGAGCTGTGGAGCGAGATCACCTTCCTGCCGAACCTGTCGCTTGTCGCGGTGCTGCTGCTCGGCGGGATGAACGTGATCGAGGGGCGGCTCACGATCGGCGGGCTGGTCGCGTTCATGAACTACGTGTTCATGCTCACGTGGCCGATGGACGCCCTGGGCTGGGTGCTGTCGATGAGCGAGGAGTGCAAGACGGCTTCGCAGCGGCTCAACGAGGTCCTCGACTCGCGACCCGAGATCGCGGACCGGCCGCAGGCGAGGACGCTGGAGCGCTCGCGCGGACGGCTCGAGTTTCGCGACGTCGGATTTCGCTACCCGAGCTCGAAGGACTGGATCCTGCATGGGCTGAACCTGGTGGTCGAGCCGCACGAGACGGTCGGCCTGGTCGGCCGGACGGGGAGCGGCAAGACTTCGCTGGCATACCTGGCGCCGCGCCTGTACGACGTCAGCGAGGGCGCGGTCCTCCTCGACGGGATCGACGTGCGCGACATCACGCTCCGCTCGCTGCGGTCGCACATCGGTTTTGCGTTCGAAGACCCGATCCTGTTTTCGGCGTCGGTGCACGAGAACCTGGTGATGGGCCGGCCCATCGTCTCGGACCAGGAGCTGAAGCGCGCCATCGACATCGCGCAGGCGGGATTCGTCTGGGACCTGCCCTGGGGTCTCGAGACGCGCGTCGGCGAGCAGGGCTACACGCTGTCCGGCGGCCAGCGGCAGCGGCTCGCCCTGGCCCGCGCGGTGCTCGGCTCGCCGCCCGTCCTTGTGCTCGACGACCCGCTTTCCTCGGTCGACGTGCACACGGAGGCGGTGATCGAGGAGGCGCTGGCTCGCGTCCTCGAGGGCGTCACCGGCCTTCTCGTCGTGCACCGGCCGTCGACCCTCGCGCTGGCCGACCGCGTCGTCCTGATCGATGAGGGCCGGGTCGCCGCGTCGGGCACGCACACGGAGCTGATGCGCTCGAACGCGCTCTATCGCGCGCTGCTTTCGCAGGAGTACGAGGAGGCGCTGGCGTGAGCGCGGTTTCTGCCGACCGGTGGCGCGGTGTGGCCGCGGAGGAGGTCGACGAGTTCTCGCCCTCCGTCGCCGGGCTGCTGCGGCGCCGGAGCCGGCGGCTGCTCGCGAGCCTCGCGCGTCCCTACCGAGGCCGGCTGGCCATCGCTGTCCTGCTCATCACGATCCGGTCGGCGGCCTTTCTGTCGATTCCCTACCTCGTCGGACTGGGCATCGACAAGGGCATAAGCCCGCGCGGCGGGAACCTCCAGGCGCTGGTGGAGGTCGTCGGCGCGCTGCTGGGCGTCCTGGTCGTCAACTCGGCCGCCAACTACGGGTTCTTGAGGTTGTCGGGGCGCATCGGCGCGGACATCCTGTTCGACCTGCGGCGGATGCTGTTTGCGCACGTTCAGCAGCTTTCGCTTTCCTTCTACGAGCGCTACACGTCGGGCCGGATAATATCGCGCCTCACCTCGGACATCGACGCGCTAAACGAGCTGCTCGCCACCGGGCTCACGTCGGTGATCACCTCGGTGATATCCGTGGTCGCGATCTCGGCGATCCTCATCCATCTCGACGTGCGCCTGGGTCTCGTGGCGCTGATCGCGATGCCCATCGTGCTCGCCCTCACGTACTGGTTCCGCGTCAACTCGGCGCGGTCATATCGAGCGGTGCGGCGGGCGATCGTGCTGGTGATCGTGCACTACGTCGAATCGCTGGGCGGCATTCGCGCGGTGCACGTCTTCAGGCGCGAGCCGCGCAACCAGGAGATCTTCGAAGACGTCAACGGCCGCTACCGCGACGCCAACATCTGGTCCAACCGGCTGGTTTCGACCTTCGGACCGGCGATCAACCTTCTCGGACGCCTGACGACGGCGGCGGTGCTGCTGTTCGGCGGCTACCTCGTCGTCCAGGGCCAGCTGACGTTGGGCGTGCTGACCGCGTTCGTGCTCTACCTGCGCCAGTTCTTCGATCCGATGCAGGAGCTGTCCCAGTTCTACAACGTGTTCCAGGCGGCGGGTGCCGCGCTGGAGAAGCTCGCCGGCGTCGTCGAGGAGGCACCGACGGTGCCTGAGCCGGTCGACCCGACCCCGCTGCCTGAGGCTCGCGGCGCTGTCGCGTTCGAGCATGTGACGTTCGCGTATCGCGAGAACCCTGTGCTACACGACATAGACATCCGGGTGCCGGCCGGGCAAATCGTCGCGCTGGTCGGCGAGACCGGGGCGGGGAAGACGACGATGGCGCGGCTGATCGCGCGGTTCTACGACCCCTCGGTGGGCCGGGTGACGCTCGATGGGATCGACCTGCGATCTCTATCCGGGTTTGACCTGCGTCGCGCGGTGGTGACGGTGACGCAGGAGAGCTTCCTGTTCAGCGGCACGGTGGGGGACAACATCCGGTTCGGGCGGCCGGAGGCGACGCGGGAGGAGATGGAGGACGCCGCGCGCGCGATCGGGGCGCACGAGTTCATCGCCGCGATGCCGAACGGGTACGACACGGACGTGCGGCGGCGGGGTGTGCGGCTGTCGTCGGGGCAGCGGCAGCTGGTCGCGTTTGCTCGCGCATTCCTGGCCAATCCGCGGGTGCTGATCCTGGACGAGGCGACGTCGTCCCTGGACCTGCCATCCGAGCGGCTGGTCCAGAGGGCCCTGCGGACGCTGCTCCGCGGTCGAACGGCGTTCATCATCGCGCACCGCCTTTCGACGGTCGAGATCGCGGACCGGGTGCTGGTGATCGACGCGGGGAGGATCGTCGAGGATGGGGCGCCGGCGGAGCTACGACGAGGGGAGGGGCGGTACGGCGCCCTACATCGCGCGTGGGCGGAGTCGCTCGTTTAGCTCCGCATTCCACGGCTTTGGCGCCAACGGCGTGTATCAATGTCGTTTGAAAGGCGCCCTTGGCGCCAAACGCGTCTATCGGTGATCGGCCGTTGAGGTGTCGAGGTAGAACCCGCGCGAGCCCACCGTCTCGAACCCCAGCCTGGCCAGGATCGGCGCCGACATGGCGCCACCCCACACCGCGAGCCCGCCTGTGACTCCCGCCTCGCGCGCCATCCGCAGGCGGGCGGCGACCATCGTGCGGTAGACGCCCCGGCCGCGGAACTTCGAGCGGACCGCGCCGCCGTTGATGATCGCGCCGGCGGGCGGAAACAGGCTGATCCCCGCGGCGCCCGCGGGCTCGCCGTCGATGGTGGCCAGGATCACGCGACGGTTGGCCGCGGCCAGCTGGTTGTGGCGGCGCCGCTCGCGCTGGGCGGCTGCCTCGGCGCTGTAGTCCAGCATCCGTGACGCGAAGGCCTCCGCGTTGACAGCGTCCGACCTGGTGAAGGTCTCGGCGTCGGCGAGCGCGTCCTTCAGCTCGAGCCCTTCCACCTCGGGGGCTTCGACGTCGGCGTCGATCGGGAGAGCCATCACCTCCACGGTGGGACCATGGGGGTCCGGGTGGATGCCGCGCGCGGCCAGGTAGTCCGGAAAGTTGGCCGGCTCTGTCTCGGGATCGAGCGTCCACATGATCGGAATGTGGCGCGGCGTCACGAGGGCATGCACCTCGTCGATCACCTCTTCCGCCTCGTCCGGCCGGCAGCGCACGTAGGTCACGCCGTTGGGACCGGGGATCGGGAAGTCAGGCTGCAGCACGACCCGGTAGCGCGGCGTTTCGACGATCTCGAACCCTGGAGCCCGAGGGGCCTTGTGGTAGTTGGCGAAGTCAAGAAGCGCCTGCGATACTGCCGGCATGTCTCTATTTTCCCGCGACCCTGTCAGGATCGCCTCGGCGACGCTCGGGCTCGCGTTGCTGGCGCTCGTCGCGGCCTTCGCGTACAGCGCCTCGAGCGTCGGGCCGACGACCGGCGGGCTGGCCGCGGCGGGCGCCGCCGTCCTAATTGCGGGAGCCGGCATTCTGTATGCTTGGCGCCAGCCGGGGAAATAGCCGAAAAACCGGTACGTAAAGCCGCCCTTCAACCCACCACGGAGTGTCCATGGACTCCCTCCACGCGATTGGTTTCTACGCGTCCTCCGGCGTTTCGCTGGCCGGAGCGCTCGGGGTCGCACTCCTTACCCGCCGCGACTGGCGCGGCGCGGCGCTTGGCCTGGTGGGACTCGGGCTTGCGGGCATATACCTTTCTCTGTCAGCGGGCTACGCGGCTGTGGTCGCGCTCGTCTGCTTCGCCGGCTGCGCGCTGATGTTCGCGAGCCCGCAGTACCGCCGGATGGACGCGGTCGTCGGTCCGCTTTGGCGCCAGCTCGGCGCGGTCTCTGCGGCCCTGCTGCTCGCGGTGCTCGTGTACTCCGCATTCCGCGGCGACTTCGCATACGCGAGCTTCTTCGGCGCGACATTCGGGACTGCGAACCTCGGACGTCTCCTGTTCGCGCATGACGCGCTCGCGACCGAGGCGGTCGCGGTGCTGGTCACCGTGGCCCTCGTGGGAGCGGCCGCGGCGTGGCGGGGCAGGGATCGCGCGAGGTGAGCGCTGACCTCGTCGCGGCGCTTTTCGTGGCGGCAGGGCTCGTCGCCGCCGGCGTTTTCACCGCCGCCTGGCGCCGGGACCTGACCGCGGCGCTGGCCGGCATCCCTCTGATCTTCGGGGGCGCGGGCGTCGCGTTCGCGGCCATCGCCCGCTTTGCGGCCTCGGGCGGGCCCCAGCTGTTCGGCCAGGAGTTCGCGATCCTGCTCGCCATCGCCGCGACCGCGCTGGTCGCGCTCGGCCTCGGCATCGCCGGCCGGGAGGGCTCTCGCTGAGCCTCATCGCCCGCGCAGGCGAGATCGTCGCGGCGGCGTCTGGAGCGGCATCGCACGCGAGGACTTCCTCTGGCTTCACGTTCGACCCCGTGACCACCCTTCCTTGGGCGGTGCCGGTTCTGCTCATCGCGCCGCTGGCCATGTTCCTGGTCGCGCTCTCGAGCGTGCGCACGCGGCGCTCGTCGTCGGCGACCGCAATGCTCGGGGTCGTCGTCACGCTGGCGGTCACCCTGCTCGTCGCGTGGGGCCTGACCCGGCGATCGACTCCTTACGTGGCGACCTATCAGTACTTCAGCATGTCGGTCGCGTTCAGCGGGCCGACCAACTTCCAGACCTTCGGCATCGACTTCATCCTCCACGTACCTGGCGGAACTGTTCGGCTTCTGGGCCATCGGCGGCGCGATGACATACCTCCTGCTCGCTCACAGGTGGGGGCTCGACGAGCCCGCGCGCCGCGCGCGCATCGCCCTCGCTCTTCCTTTTCTGACCGACCTCTCCCTGCTGTGCGGAATCGCCTGGCTCTATGCGAGGTACGGCACGCAGAACCTCAACACGCTGCTGCCGATCCTGCACACCAACCCTGGCTGGACGGTGCGGTCGCTGGTGGTGGGCTCGGTCCTCCTGTTCATCGGAATCGGCGGACGCCTCGTGCTGTGGCCGTTCACGTCGTGGATCACGCAGACGTCGGTGTCCGCGCCGCCTGCCGCTTCGGTGATCGTGCAGTCCGCGTGGTCGGTGCTGGCGATCGTCGTGCTATACCGATTGATGCCGATCTTCGTCGCCTCCAACCAGCAGACGCTGCAGGCCTGCCTCGCGTGGTGCGCCGTCGCCGCCGTGGTCGCGCCGCTGCTCGGGCTGCTTGGCAACGAGCCACGCCGGATCATCGCGCTCGCCGGCTCCGGCGCTGTCGCGATCGGGGCGGCGGTCGTGATCAACGGCTTCCGCTACCAGTCCACCACCTATGCGATCGCCGGCGTGGCTGCCGTGCTCGCGGTCGCGCCCGCGCGCGTGGCGGCGGGGCTCGCCGTGTCGTCGATCGCGAGCGCGATGCGGACCGACGACCTCGCCGAGATGGGCGACGCGTGGCGCCGCATGCGCGGCAGCTCCGTCGCGCTGCTCGTGGCGACGGTCGTGCTCGGCCTGTCCGGTTGCGTCGCGCTGGCGCTCGGGGTCAGCTCGCGCTCCAAGCTCGGGGTCGCGCTCGGCGAAGCAGTCCTGGTGATCGCGATCGTGGGCCTGCGCGTCTTCCTCGCGGTTGCTTTCGGCCCGCTGCGCCGGCGCCGCGCGTTCGAGCCCGACCGCGTGCGCGAGGCGCCCCAGGGCGCGGCCGGCTGGCCCATCCTCCTCGCCCTCGCGGGCGCGGCGTTCCTCGTCGCATCCGCGATCAGCGGCTGGCTGAACTTCCTGGACGGCCACAAGCACCTGACGCCCGGCGTGGGCGCGGTCGCGGTGTGGGCGGCGATTGCGGTCGTGGGCTTTGGTGCGTGCGCTTTCGTCTACGCGCGCGGGAAAGACGGGGCGCTCGCGGCGTCGGCCGCGGGCGGGCTGCTGCTCGATCGCACTGTGTCGACGGGCTTCGCGGTGATCGATCGGTTCCTGGTCGAGCCCGTCACCGAGATCGCTCGCCGGGTCGGGGACTGGATTCCCGAGGGTGACACGGCGCTCGGCCGCTTCACCAACACCTCCGGGCAGCTCGCCCTCGCCGCGGCGCGCGCGCCCGCCCTGCCGCTCGTCATCGTGCTGGCGGTCGTGATGGCGGTGGGGTTCGCGCTGATCGCGCCCGGGGTGGCGAAGTGACGCTGCTCGCGGCCATCGTTCAGGCTTCGCCGACGCCGGCCCCGGTGCCGGGCGCGGGAATCTTCACGTCGCCGTTCCTGCTGAGCCTTCTGGTCTGGCTCCCGGTCTTCATCGCGGTCGCGATCGCGATCATGCCCAACCCGCGCGGCCGCTACGACGTGCTGATGAAGCAGATCGCGTTCTTCACGATGCTCGGGCTGATGTTCATCCTGTTCATCGCCTACAACCAGTTCGAGAACTTCCTGCCCACGATGCAGTACGAGGAGAAGGTCCCGTGGCTCCCCGCGATCGGGGTCACGTACCACCTAGGCGTGGACGGTCCGGGGCTCGTGATGCTGATGCTGTCGGGACTGATCGGGCTTGCGTCGGTGCTCGCCTCGCTTGGGGTGCGCGAGCGGGTGCGGGCCTACTTCTCGCTGCTGCTCCTGACGCAGGCGTCGGTCAACGGCGCGATCGTCGCGCGCGACATGTTCGTCTTCGTCATGTTCTGGGCCGCGGCCGCGGTCCCGCTCGCGGTGCTCATCCTCGGGTGGGGAGGTCCGCGGCGCACGACCGCCGCGTGGCGCCTGCTGGGCTACTGGGGCCTGGGCACCGCCGCGCTGGTGGTGGGCGTGCTGGCGCTGTACACGCTGGCGGGCGGCCAGAGCTTCGACATGGACGTGCTGCTGAAGACCACCCTGGGGCCGCGGAACCAGGTCGTGATCAGCGTCGCGATGATCGTCGCCGCCGCGACGCGACTGCCGCTGTTCCCGCTCCACGGGTGGGTGCGGGACGTGCTGGCCGAGGCGCCGGTCGGAGTCGCTGTCATCGTCGCCGGCGCCGCGACTCGCCTCGGGGCGTTCCTGCTGCTGCGCACGGTGATCGCGGCCGAGCCCGCGGCGGGTCATCTGCTTTCGCCGGTGCTTGCCGCGCTGGCCGCGATGACCGTCGGCTATGCGGGGCTCGCGGCGCTCCGCACGGTCGACGTCCGGCACATGTCCGCCTACCTGGCGATGGTGCCCGGAGGGATCACGGTCCTGGGCCTCGCCGCGATCTCGCCGCTGGGCATCGCGGGCAGCGTGCTGAGCCTTTTCACCGGCGGGCTTGCCGCGGCGCTCATCGCCGGCGTGTGCGCGACTCTCGCCGAGCGCGCGCAGTCGCGAAGCCTGGCGGTGCTGAGCGGCCTCGCGCCGCGCATGCCGAACGTGGCGTGGTTGCTGATCATCGCTGCACTTGCGCTGTTGGGCGTTCCGATCCTCTCGTCCTTTACCGCCGAGGTGATGACGTTCTTCGGCGCCTTCAAGAACCAGCCGATCGGCGCCTTTGCCGTGGCCGCGGGGCTGGCGGTGTGCGCGATGGCGCTGGCCACGTTGCTGCGGAGGGTGCTGTTCGGCTCGCCGAACCCTGACGCGCCTGGCGTCTCGGATGCATCGCTTGGCGAGACCTGGTTTCTTGGGCTGCTGGCAGGCGCGCTGCTGTGGGTCGGCATGTTCCCCGGCGGGCCGAAGATACCGGGCACCGAGTTTCCGCTGTTCGACCCGGGGCTGCTCAACCAGATGACGGCGGGCATCTCGGACCTGGCCTCGCCCTACACGCCGCCGACTCCGGGCGGCGTCACGCAGTGATGAGGTACTTCGTCCTGCTGCCGGAAGCGTTGTTGGTGGCGCTCGCCGTCGCTGTGATGGTGGCGGGCCGCCTCGGGTGGCTGCCGGCCACTTCGCGGAGGTGGCTGCCGCTCGCGGTTTCGGTCGTGGTGCTCGTCGCGCTGGGCGTGGAGCTGTGGGCGGGCGCCCTGGTCGGGACGTTCTTCGGCGGCGCGCTGGTTTCGGACAGGTTTGCGCTGTTCGCCAAGGCCGCGGTGCTGCTGACCGCGGCGGTCGCCATCGCCACGACAGACTGGACCGCCGAAGATTCTCTCTTTCTCGGCCTGGCGATGCCGCTGCTCGCGGCGTTCGGCGTGATGGTCGCCGCCTCGTCGGCCGACCTGGTCGGGCTGTGGGCGGGGCTCGAGGTGGCCGGCGCGGCGAGCGTCGTGATGGTCGCGCTGCGGCGGCCCGACCTGTCGCTGCGGATCCTGGTGGCCGGAGGCATCGCGAGCGCGCTGGTCCTGGTCGGGCTGGCGTTCGTCTACGCGACCACAGGCAACCCGAACCTTTCCGGCATCCGCGCCGTGATCGGCAACGAGGTGCCGGCGCTGCCGCTGGCGATCCCGGTGCTGTTGCTGCTGGGCGGCCTCGCGGTTCGCGCTGGGATTGCGCCATTCCACGTGGCGGGGCTGCAGGTGGGGCTCGGCGCGTCGCCGCTAGGCGCGGGCCTGATCTTCGGCACGGCGGCGGTCGCCGCGGCCACGGTGGGGATCAAGCTGACGGCGGCGCTGGTCGCCGTCCCCGACGTGTACGTGCCCTGGGTGAACGTGGTCTCCGCCCTGGCGATGGTCGGTGGCGGGGCGTCGGCGCTCGCCGTCCATTCGCCCCGGCCACGGCTGGCGTACCTGGCGGTGTCGCAGCTGGGCTGGGTGGCGGCCGGCGTGGGGACCCACTTCCGGTCGGGGATCGGCGGGTCGCTGTTCCTTCTGGGCGCGTTCGCCGTCGCCGCGACGTGCGGCCCCGCGCTGCTGGGGCGGGCCGAGGGGGGCGAGCCCGCGATCCACGGCTTCGGGACGCTGCGCCCGGTGCGGGCGGCGGGGCTGGCGCTGGCCCTGCTTTCGCTGGCCGGGGCGCCTCCGCTGGCGGGGTTTTTCGGCGAGCTGGCCGTCGCGGCGGCGCTGGCCCAGAGCGGCAGCTACGTGCTGCTGGGGCTGGGCCTGCTCGGCTCGGTGCTCGCGATTGCGGCGGTGGTGGGGACCTTGCGCGTCCTCTACATACAGAGCCCGCTGGAGGAGTCGCGCCGCGGGGCGGCGGCCGCACTGCCTGCGGTGACCGCGCTGTCGACCGCCGGGGCGGTCGTGTTCTGCATCGTGATCGCCGGCTACGGGGTGTTCGGCAACCCGATCATCGGCCTCGCCGACCAGGGAGCGGAAGCGCTGGGCCTGCGGTAGACTCACCCCCCACTCGTCTTCTACACGTCTCAGCAAGCGTCTTGGAGGTCCCGCCAACCTGGCCGCGCACAAGAGACGGGCTCGGGCACGTGCCCGGGGCCGCCGAATCACCATCAAGAGGAAGTCGCATCACTGGCTGATGCGGTTTTCGCTGGTCGCCCTGATCGTCATCTCGTGCATGGCCCTGGTGGGCACTGGAGCGACCATCGGGATCGTCGACTACTTCGCGGGCGACCTGCCCTCGATCGACGCCATCCAGGCGGCCAACCTCATCCAGACCACGCGCATCGTCGACCGCAACGGAACGCTGATCCAGGCGCTGTATCACGAGAACCGCACGGTGGTTCCGCTTTCGAGGATCAGCTTGAAGCTGCAGCGGGCGACGATCGACACCGAGGACCGCACCTTCTACGCCAACTCCGGCGTCGACTACCGGCGCCTGGTGATCGCGATCGTCTACGACCTGACGCACCATTCCTCGACGCAGGGCGGGTCGACGATCACGCAGCAGGTGGTCAAGAACGACGTCCTCGACACTTCCGAGGCGCAGAGCCGCACGATCAGCCGCAAGTTCCGCGAGCTGTTGCTGGCCGAGGAGATGGAGCGGCGGTACACGAAGCAGCAGATCCTCGAGCTCTACCTGAACTCGATCAACTATGGCAACGGCGCGTACGGCGCGGAGGCGGCATCGGAGACGTACTTCCAGGTGCATGCCAGTGAGCTTTCCTGGGCCCAGGCATCGTTTCTCGCGGGCCTGCCCCAGGCGCCGTCCGACTACGACCCGTTCGGCACGCCGGACCAGCTGGCGTTTGCGAAGGCTCGGTGGCGGGAGGTGCTGGACGGAATGGTCGCCGTCGGCGACCTGTCGGGTTCCACCGCCGATGCACTTTATGCGAGCGATCTCGTTTCTAAGATGGTTGCCGCGCACAGATCTGTGCCCGCCGCGCACGGCGGTCTGACCGCGCACTTCGTCGACTACATCGTTTCGTATATCAAGCAGCGATACGGCGAGCAGGCGCTTTACGAGGGCGGGCTGACGATCACGACGACGCTCGATCTCGCGACGCAGGCTCTCGCCGATAAATGGGTGAAATCTGGCGTGCGCGCTTACGCCGCGCGGGGCGTCAACACCGGAGCGATGCTGGCGATGAATCCGTCCGACGGAGAGATTCTTGCGATGGTGGGGAGCGCCGACTACGACAACGCTTCGATTCGAGGACAGATCAACCTGACGGGCGTGGATCCGCTGGGCTGGCGTGGCGTCGGATCGTCGTTCAAGGTGTACACGTACGGCGCGGCGCTGCAGGCGGGGCTGGTCACGCCGGCCTCGTTGTTGAACGATTCGACGAGTGTCATCGGCGGCCACTCGTTCAGCGACTGGGACGGGAAGCACGAGGGGTACATCTCGCTGCGCACGGCGCTGGCGCAGTCGCGCAACCTGCCCGCACTGTGGACTTACTCCTCAGAGGGCGGGGACCGGGTCGTGTCGTTCATGCACAACCTCGGGGTGACGGCCCCGATAGAAAATCCTCAGGGCGTGGCGACGACGCTGGGCCACGACGCGCTGTCGATGGCAGAGCACCTCGCCGCGTACTCGGCGTTCGACAACGGCGGCTACCGCGTCGCCCCGCATGCGGTGCTGCGCGTGACGGATTCGTCGGGTCGCGTGCTGGAGGCGTTCGATCCCGCCGCCGGTCGCGTTTCGGTGATCGCCCCGGAGCTGGGCTACGTGATGACCGACCTGCTTCGGGGTCCTGTGAAGCTGTACCTGGGCGGCCTGGCTTCTCACCCGGTGGCGGGCAAGTCGGGCACGACCGAGGCGTACACGGGGTCGATCTTCATCGGCTACACGCCGGACCTCGCGGTGGCGGCTTCGTTGATGCACATCGACGCGGGGCCAGTGTGCACCTCCGGTTACGCGTATCTCGCGACGAACTTTCCACCGTCGGGGTGGCAGTGCCCGACGTCGGTTTTGTTTGGCGAGAACGTCGGGTTGTCGGTGTGGAAGCCGTTCCTGGAGGAGTACTACTCGTCGCATCGGTGGCCCGCGTTTTGGGCGCGGCCTGCGGGCGTGGTCGTGCGGCAGGTGTGCGCGTACGACGGGGGGTACGTCTCTTCCGGTGGCTATGGCGAGATCTTCTTGAAGGGAGTTGGCGAGCCGCGGTATCCGTGCGGGGCCAATCCCTACCCCGGCGAGGCGCCGTATGTGGCTCCTCCTCTGCCTGCCTTGCCTGGCTTGCCTGGCTTGCCTGCACCGACGCCTGCGCCGTTGCGGTCGCCTTCGCCACACTGATCCGCGGTGCATCTGAATCGGACCGGGGTAGTCGCCGGCGTCGTCTACCTGGTGCTCGGCTTCCTGTGGGCGGTCGCGACGGGCGTGCCGTGGTGGGTCTTCGCGTGGTTTGTCGTGGTCGCGGCTGTCGGCGCGTTCATCCCGGGTGAGGCGAACCAGGTCTCACTGGCGCGGGCGTACCTCGCTGCGCCGGCGCTCCTGTACGCGGTGCGGGGCGAGTTCGCCGCGCTGGCGGTGACCGTGTCGATCGCAAGCGTCACCGACCTCGTGGACGGAACGATCGCGCGGCGGTTCGCGCGACCCTCGATGTTTGGCGGCGGGCTGGACCCGGTCGTGGATGGCGTCTTAACAGGCGGGCTTGTAATCGGGCTGGCGATTGGGGGAACTTTGCCGGTATGGCTCGCTCTCGTCGTCATCGCGCGCTACCTGCTCGTGTTGCTTGGAGGGGTGTGCCTGTTTCGGGCCTTGAGGCAGGACTCGAGCGGACTGCTGGGTGCGGCCGAGGTGGTGATCCCCGTGACGACGGTGGCCACTTATGTTCACCTGGCGTTCGCGCTGCGCCGGCCGCGGGCCGGGGCGACCGGGGCCGGGTAGGCTTTCGGGCCCGTGGCGGGCTTTGGGCCGGCGCGGCTTTGGGGCCGGGGGGGCTTTTGGGCCGGGTGGCTTTTGGCTTTTGGACTGGTTGGCTTTGGGGCGGGGGTGGCTTTTGGACCGGTTGGCTTTGGGGCCGGGGTGGCTTTTGGACCTGTTGGCTTTTGGGCCGGGTAGACCGGGGCCGGGTAGACTTGTTGGCGGTCGCGCTAAGTGGGGTGCTGGCGGTACCCTGAACCGGCAATCCGCCTTAGCCGGACCGAATTCCATCGCTGAGGTCTGGGTTCTCAGAACTGGCCACGGCAAACGGCGTCGAAGGTCGGGACCTGCGCAGCCCGGGTCTCCGAACCCCGTCAGGTCCGGAAGGAAGCAGCGGTAAGGAGAGCTCCCGGGGGTGCCGCAGCCATCCTGGCCGGAGCCGTGAACCGCGGTGCGAGCTGGGGGTCTTCGATCGAAGCGAGGGTGCGCGACCACATTTGAAATTTGATGCCTGAGTACCAGTCCCTCTACCGCAAGTACCGGTCACAGACGTTCGCCGACCTGGTGGGCCAGGACGCTGCGTCGCGGGCTCTGCAGGGGGCGATCATCTCGGGCCGAGTCGCGCATGCGTACCTGTTCAGCGGTTCGAGGGGAACGGGGAAGACGTCGGCGGCGCGGTTGCTGGCGAAGGCGATCAACTGCACTGGCCGCGCGGGCTCTTCGGCCGAGCCGTGCAACCGTTGTCAGTCCTGTTTGGAGATGACAGCGGGGTCGGCGCTCGACCTGATCGAGATCGACGCCGCCTCGAACCGCGGCATCGACGAGATCCGCGACCTGCGGGAGAAGGTCAACCTCGCGCCGGCCCTGGGGCCGTTCAAGGTCTACATCATCGACGAGGCTCACATGCTGACCGAGCCGGCGTTCAACGCTTTGTTGAAGACCCTCGAGGAGCCGCCCGGGCACGTCGTGTTCATCCTGTGCACGACTGACGCGCAGAAGATTCCGCTGACGGTGATCGGGCGGTGCCAGCAGTTCGTGTTCCGGCGGCACTCGGAAGAGCAGATCGCCTCGCGTCTTTCTTATATTGCGGCGGCGGAGAACGTCTCGGTCGACCCGGATGCGATGCAGCTGATCGCGCGCACCGCGCAGGGTTCGATGCGCGACGCGGTTGGATTGCTGGACCAGCTGGTGCCTCTCGCGACGGGGCCGATCTCTCTCGAGTCGGCGCGGTCTTTGCTCGGCATCGCGGACCCGCGACTGCTCGACTCGCTGCTGGACCACGTCCTGGCGGGCCAGGCTTCCGAAGCACTGGCCGAGCTGGGGCGCGTCTACGCGGCGGGCGCGGAGCTCCGACAGGTGGTGCGCGGAATGATGGAGGGGTGCCGAGACCGGCTGGTGGCGGCGTTGTCGCGGCACGACAACGCGACCGCGCGCCGGCTTTCCGGCGTGCTCGACGCGCTCTTGCATCTCGATGGTGAGGTGCGGCGGCACGCCGAGCCGCGGTTCCTCGTCGAGGCGACGCTCGCGCGGTTGTCGGTGGAGATGGGGAGCGGTGAGGTCGTTGTTGCTGAGCGAGTCGTCGAGCAGGTGCCCGCCTCCCCTCCGGCGCTTCGCGCCACCTCCCCACAGAGTGGGGAGGAGAAGGCTGCGCCGGTGGCGGGATGGACGGACGTGCTGGAAAAGCTCAACCGCACGGTGCGCGCGGTGTATCTCGACGCGCAGCCGGAGGTCGACGGCGTCACGCTCGTGTTGTGGTTTCGCTACGGGTTCCATCACAAGAAGGCGCAGGAGCAGTCGGCGCAGCTCATGCCGCATGTGCGCGCGTGGCTGGGCGATGCCGCGAAGGTCGACTACCGCCTGCGCGAGAACGAGGCGACCAAGCAGGCGCGGCCGGCGAGCCCGGAGGATGATCCTTTCGTGCGCGAGATCGTGCGCCGGTTCGACGGGCGGGTGACGAGGGTGAAGGAGGTCTCCGAGTGAAGGATCCGCTGAAGATGCTGCGCCAGGTGCAGCAGATGCAGGGGCGGATGGAGAAGGCGCAGAAGGAGCTGGAGACTGCAACGGTCGAGGCCTCGGCGGGCGGAGGCGCGGTCACCGTCGTCGCA
>WNFI01287346.1_pt1 | contig 19505 bp, 17 predicted proteins | sample 5400471 | NCBI WGS metagenome assembly WNFI01 (sample SAMN13153348, study PRJNA577476) | soil metagenome | isolation source: 100 cm saprolite on Douglas fir-dominated hillslope | place: USA:California | collected 2013-09-17
AATTGCAATAGTTTGAACTAATGGAGAAAAATAATTAGTAGCATCAGGTAAAAAATTAATTAAAACTCGTAAATAACCATAAGTAGCAAATTTTAATATTGTAGCAGCTAATAATATAGAACCTGCTAAAGGACTATCTGCATGAGCTCTATATAATCATCCTGTTAAAGGTCATAATGGAGTTTTTACTGCAAAAGCTAAAAAGAATCCTAATCATAATATTTTTTGACTATCTAAATTAATTTCTGATAAAGATATTAATTGAAAATCAGTCGATCCTACATAACTATATATTTGAAGTATAGCTAATAACATAAATAAAGATCCTGCTAAAGTATATAAAAAAAATAATAAAGCTGATCTTATTCTAGCCTCACCTGAACCAAATATTATAATTATTAAAAATAAAACAGGTAACACACTTTCAAAAAATATATAAAATAAAATTAAATCTAATACTACAAATACACCTATTTGTAATGTTTCTAATAATAAAAATGATATTAAAAAATATTTTAAATTATTATTTATGTTATTATAATTAGATAATATGGCAATAGGACTTATAAAAGTGGTTAATAATACAAAATATAATGATATACCATCTATACCTATATTTAAATGGCAATAACTTAAATTTATAAATTCATGTACAAATTGATATTGGCTAGTACTTGAATCAAATTCTAATCATATATATATTGAGATTAAAAAATTTATTAACATAGTTATTAAAGTTATTCTTTTCATTCTTTTTTTATTTTCTATTGAATTTTCAGGTATTGTTAATAATAATAAACTACCTATTATAGGTATTAATAATAATAAACTAAGCATTTTTTTATATTTATTGTTTCGATATTTACAACTAGATTATTAATTTAAAAAACCAAACACCAAAAATTTAAAATAGTATTATTAGCAATTGCTAATAAAGGAAATTTATTTTAAAAACAAACTTATAATAAATTTATTGAAGTGAAATTTTTTTCTTCTTTAAATTATATTTTATTTTATATAGTAAAATTTAAACAATTTAATTGACGGACACTGTGAGATTTGAACTCACGACCTTATTAAAGTACTCGTTTTCAAAACGAGCGCCATAAACCTGACTCGACCAAGTACCCTTAAAATAAGACCGAAGGGGATTGAACCCTTATAATATCCATTATGAGCGAACTGCATTACCAATTATGCTACAGTCTTTAAATTAATTATTAATTCTTTTAATGATTATTTTTAAATAATTACTAAATAATATATTTAAAGGGGGTAATTTTTATATAATTAATTATTTATTTAAATTTAAATTATAAATTTAATTTAAGATTGCACAGGTAACATTTTGAAAGCATGGAATGGTATAGGACTTTGTAAAGTTCATTCTAATGTTGATGTTGTTTCTGTTTCATTTTTAAATTGTTCTGTAGATGTAAAATAAGAAGGTATATTTAAAGGATTAGTATTAACTGGACTACCATTAGCAAATATATCGTAAATTATATAACCAAATAAAACTGTAGCCATAATTGAAATTAAAGATCCAAAACTTGAAATTTGATTTCAACCACTAAAGGCATCAGGATAATCTGGAATTCTTCTAGGCATACCTGCTAAACCTAAAAAATGTTGTGGGAAGAAAGTTGTATTACATTTTACCAAATATTTCTATTTGGATTGGACTATATCTTAAATTGAATAAGCTTAAAACTTTTCTTAATGGAAATAGTAAACCCTTTATCTTGAATTTTAAGAATTCTAAGAAAGGTTGCTTTATTAAATTTTCCTTCGTGTAGTCTCTGAGGATCCTACTTAAATAATACTTAAACAAATTATTTAATATTTATAATTAATTTAAGAAAACAAAAAATTGTAAACACATAACAAAAGAAAATAAATTTTTTGTTTATCTCTTTTATTGTGTCTACTCTTTGAAATTTAATAATTCAAAAGGGAGGTAAATTTATTTATGAATGCTAATCCCTAAGAAAAATAAACTGCTTAAACTAATTATCAAGATAAAAATTAGTGCCATACCAATCTCTATAGATATAAAAACTAAAGAGTTACCTTCTGAATATTTAACGATTTTAATCTAGGGTAACTTTTTAATCTTTCATCAACATTATATTTATTTATAATATAGAGTGAGAAAAGAGACAAAAAGGCATTAATGATGTTAAAAAAGACTAACAAAGATAAAATAAATACTCCAAAGGAATAATTAACAACAGGTTCCGCATTTGCAGGTACTGATATATTTAGTTAATTTAGTATAAAAAGAAAAGAAAATGAGGATCTATAGTTATTTTTAATTGGGTTTATTATTATTAAGATTTTTTAGTTTATTTTGTTTCTTTTGTTTAATTTGTTTTTAAGTAATTATTTGTTGGTTTCCTGCTGATTGTCCATTGTATTATCCATTAGAATTTTCACTAATAATTTATTTAAATTATAGTATCTAAGGCTTTAGGAGTTTCCAGCATATAGAAGGATGTTTACTAAAAATAAAAATAATTAGGGGGCTAATTAACTTTCTTAATTTCAATTCAAATTTTAGGTTTAACCATGGAAAATCAATATTGCATTATTTACCAGAAGATGAGATAAATCATTTTACTCCTTTTATGATAATAAATTTATTGATATTTTTAGATATAGTACTAAACCTAACTTTAAAATGCATTCTAGCATTATTTATCGAAGGAAATGTAATAATATTTCCTTGTTCATCTATCATAGTTATTTCTGTTCCATTTTTTCCAAATTGAGGAGATAATTTACCTTTTTTACCTTTGCCATGATGATCATGTTGTTCGTAATATTTTTTTAAAGATAAACTCAGTAAAGTTTTTTGTTCTTCACTAGCTTTAGTACCGAATCTAGGATGCAAATCTTTAGCATGTCTTTTTTTAAGTTTAGCTATTGTTTCAGGAGAATGTTTGAACCCTTGAGAGGAACCAGCTAATTTTAAAATATTATAACTAGGTTTAAACATATCAAGATAACTTTGTTCTAAACCTAAACATACATTTTCTATTGGTTCACAATATTGTAAAATTAAAAATGCAAATTTATTCAGACTGTACTTCTTTAATGCTTTATATAAAGGTAAATTAACAGAATCTATACTACTTAAGTGAACTCTAAATCTTCTGTCTAATTTTACACTACTTCCTATGTACATATTTCCATTAACTAAATTAAAAAACATGTAAACACCAGCTTTATTTTTAATGTTAAATAATATTTCTGTTTTATTATCTTTAATTCCTATAAAAACAATTTCTGCTGAAATATTTTTAAGCTTGTTTAATATTTGTTTTTGTTTTTTAGTTTCAGGTTCAGGGAATTTAGGATTAGGTAAATTATTTATTTTTTCATTTAAAGTATTATCATCAATATCATTTAAATCAATATCTTGTTTCTCTCTTTCTACAATATCTGAAGGAGAGGTAATTCAATTTTTGATTTTTTGTATAACCCCTACAAATAATGTTCAAAAATGAATTTTTCCTAATAATTCATTATATGATTTTCCTATAATTTTAGGAGCTCAAAAATAAAATCCTGCAAATATAGCAAAAACAGCTCCCATTGATAAAACATAATGGAAGTGAGCTACTACATAATAAGTCTTTTTAAATTTTCTTATATAATTTATATTATATAGATTTTTTACTCATTTTACAATGAGGATCGGACTATATCTTATCTAATTATTAAACTTAATTAACGTTCGACTACCACGTATAGTCTCTACGGATCCTACTTCTATAAATATTTATTATTTATAGTTTGGTTTCCACGGTATTGCCTTTTAAATTTGTAGCATAGAAATAGCATTATTTCCATTTTAAAGGTTTCACCGTTAGCAATATATAAATTTTATTTATATTACCGATAATAAAAAAAAAATTATATTTTCCCTTATAATTTAATTTTATTTATCACAGTGGTAAGACAACATGACACTTATTTAAAAAGATCTCTAAATTTAGTAAATGAAAGTATTTTTTCTCCTAACAAAGGATAGTTAATGCAATGATTAATAATTTTTATTAAAGTTAATTTTCTATAAATTTCAATAAATCAAAATTTATTATTTATTTTTCTAATTTCATTTTTACTATAAAAATGATTTTTAATTGCTTCTAAGATATATTTATCGTTGTTTTGACCAATAGAAAATGAATGACTATTAGATTTATCTCTTATTGAAAAACAACCTTCAGCTTCTATAAATCCAGATAATCAGGCATTAAAATAATTATTTGCGCAATCAATTTTAACTATATCTAGATTAGGATTAAGATATTTTTGACTTCTAGCATTTAAATATCATCCTACATTATTTTGTTGAAAACATTCTAACATAAATGCTAATTGAGCTCTTAATCTTGAAGTTAGAGGTGGATAAGAAATAAAAATATTAATTAATTTATGAATAAGTTTTGTTTCATTTACTACTCAAATAACAAATTTATTATTTTCAATAATTCTTACATTTCCTCCGATGTGAGATTTAATTAAATTTAACATTGTTAAATTTTCAATACAATATTTTAATTTAATAACTAATCTATATTGAAGATTTTTATGTCTTCAATGATTTACTTGAATACTTCCATCACCATCCATTAATCCTACTCAAAATATATTAAAGGTGTTGTTAATCTTAAACTACCCCCATATAAAGTAGCAATTCAAGAAAATATTTTAATACCTGTAGGAACCGCTATTACCATTGTAGCAGCAGTGAAATAAGCTCTTGTCAAAGAACGTTTGGACTATATCTTCATCCAATTTTTTAAATGGTGTAGAAAATATTTAATTCTACTTAGAAATAAATATTAGATTTAAGGAAAATTAAGAAATAAAATAAAGGTTTATATAGACAATAACAACAATATAAATTATTATTTATTATTATCTATTCTTTTATTATCATGATTTAAGAAAGGGGGGTAATATTTATAAAAATATAATCTGTTCAGATAAAATTGATAGTTTATTTTACCATATATAGTAAGGAGAAAAAGATTAATAAAATTAAACAAATAAAACAAAGTAAAATTTCAATGGATAAAAAGACTAAATTAACTTTTTTATAATAATTGATTAATCTAGCAAATTTAGGATACTTTGTTTCATAATCACTTTTTTGAATTAAATAAATTACTATAACATATCCTGCTATGTTTATATAACAGAAAAAGGCTACTAAACTTATTAATAATATACCATAAGCAAATTGAGTTATAGTTGGATCTGAATCGTCTACACTTATACCTAAATTAAAAAATACAAATGGAAATGAGAATGAATATTTTGTGTAATTATTTTCCATTGGTAACTTGATTATTAGATACTTGTTTATTTTTATTTTCTTTATTTTTTTTTATCTTCATCGTTATTATCTGGAGATGAAGATGATTCACTTCTTACTCAATTATTATATAAAATAGTACTTCCAGCAGCAATTCCTACTACTTTGGCAGTTGCATCTAAAACTCCTTTTAGTTTAGCTTTAGTAGCTAAATAAATAATGGTTGTTATAATTACTCCTTCAAAAATGTGATTACTTAGAAAAATAATTAAATCTGAATTTACAAATTCAATAATTATTAGAAAAGTAGATGTTAAATAGTTTAATAAAATCATTTACTTATTTTGTAATTACATATTAACTCCTCTGTTCGTTTTTGTTTATTTAGATTTAGTTAATCTAAATTTTTAAAACCCCTTAAAAAAAGAACTATTGTTTCTAAAATTAGTATTAAACTTATAAAAAATTTAATAACAAATAATATCTATTAAAGATTATTATAATTAATGTACTTCTTATGCACATTATTATAAATTTAAGTTATAAATCATGGTAATAAAGGGGGGTAATATTTATGTAAAATTATAATAATTTATGCGAATCAAAAATTAGCCATATCTTGAATTGATTCAGTTGTTTTAGCTATAGAATTAGCTTCTTGAGCAATAAAATTAAGATAATCAGTATCTATCGGAACTTGAGGAACCATTAAACTTGTATCTGTAACAGAATGAATTTGTTGAGTTCCTTTTTTCATTGATTTTAATTCTTCTAATTTAGTTAAATAATTATTTCTTAATTTTTCTTAATTTAATTTATTTGAATTTTTATCCATCATAAATTGGAGTAGGGCGTGTTAGTCTCTGAGGTTCTTCTGTATTTTTCTGATTTTTTCAATTCCTTTAATTGTTAAATGTTCTTTTCTTTGAACAATTCTATAAACTTTTCTTCATTTTAAATAATTAATGTATTTAGAAGAATTTAAATGAAAATTCTCAAAGTAAACATCAATAAGTTTAGCTGATTTAAAATTAGTTGAATTATAATAAAATATTTGTTCAGATTCTAAATAATAAATATTTCCACCTAAAGTTTCTTTAATTAATCCTAATAATTCACTTGTTTTTTGTTTTATTTTAAATTCTAATCTTAAACTTAAACCTGTAACATGAGATTTACTATTCGCTAGAGTGATTACAAATGAACCATCTGCATCAGAAAAACCTGCTAATCAATGATTTGAATTTAAGTCAAAATTAGCTGGTGGTAAGATAGTTAAATTAAATTTAGAGTCATATTTATGAGTTAATATTTGATTAATTTTTTTATTAGTTAAAAATTTACCGTTCACTAAAGCTAAAACTCTTTTTAATCCTTCAGAATGTCTTAAGACATATCTTACAGAATTTTTATTTTTTAAACTTAAAACTGAACCATAGCCTATTTGTTTTTTTATATAATAAGCTAAAAAGGTATCTTCTTTATGAAAAGCAATTTCAAATCTATGGTCACCAAAGTAACCGTCACCTTCTATTAAACCAGCTAAATAATAACCAAATTCCTCATCAGTTTCTGGTTTATTGTGTTTTAATAGATGATCTGAAATATGATCATTTTCTTGAATTAAATTATTGATTTCATCAGAAATATCAGAATTACCTGCTGATTGTTCGTTTTCAATTTGGATTTTTCCTAACAATATTATGCATTTTACAATTGAGTGGACCAAGAAAATAATCGAATTTTCCAGCATACAGCCCTATATTTATAAGTAGTGTTACCATTACCTTAGACACAAGAGTATCTACATCTAAACCTACACTGAACATATGATGAGATCATACTAAAAATCCTAATATCCCTATTGAAAACATAGCATACACCATACCTAAATAACCAAATATAGGTTTACCAGAGAATGCTGAAATTACTTGACTAACTATACCAAATCCAGGTATAATTAAAATATAACAGTTATTTTGATTTATTTAATAGCCAAAACATTTATCTTATTTGGTCTATTAAAATAAATACTCAAAAACTCTCGTTTTTGCTAGGACTTTATCTTATATTGAACCTCTTCTTATTTTGATGAGGTGAAAATATTAGTACATATATTATTTAGAAAATTAAAATTAAGAAATATTAAAAATAGAATTGTAGACAAAAAAAATTTTTATGTTTTATATTTTATATTTTAGGTAGCACAAATTACTGGTTTCTGAAGATTGTCTATCGTCGTATCTTTTGTTCATAGAATTTTTCAATCCTTTTATTTCCATTTTACCTAACTCAGTTAAATGTTTCTTATTTTGTATTAATAAATAAGCCTTTCTTCATTTAAGATAATTTATGTGTTTACTAGATTGTAGGTGAAATGTGTCAAAGTATTTTATTACTTTTTTTGCTGAACCAAAACTAGTTGATCCATAGTAATAAGTATCTTGACTGTTTCTGTAACCTATGTTCCCTCCAAATACTTCTTTTATAAAAAATAGAATATTTTTATCTTTCTGATCAACCTGAAAATTTAGTCTAGTTTCTGAATTAGGTCTATCTTTTCTTTCAATTAATTTTATTTGAAAACTAGCATCCGCATCGGAAAACCCAGCAATTCAATGATTATTGTAATCATTAGTTCCATTTAAAGTAAAAAATACTGAATTTTCTTCTAAATATTTTTGGTTAGTTAAAATATTATTTCTTACTTGATTTAATTTATTGGAAGTTCTTAATTTCCCATTAATTAAATTTAATACTTTTATTATTCCTTCTTTCTTAGATATAATAAATAAATAAGCATTTTTATCTTTCACTTTATTAACGTGCCCATAACCTAATGTTTTTTTAATGTAATAAGCTAAATACACATCAGGGGAACTAAATACAATAACCAGTTGTTGTTTAGAACTAAAATGACCATCCCCATCTATTAAACCAGCTAAATAATGCCCAAATTGTTCGTCCTCCGAAGGTTTAATATGTTTAGGTATATGCTCTGAAATTTTTTTTAAAGGTTCAATATTGTTGCACAAAGTCTCTGAGGTTCCACTGTTTGTAAAAAATAAAGTGTTACCTGCTGATTGGCTTCATCGTTTTAACTTTTTTACTATGTTAATTAAAATGGAGTATTTAAAACTAGATATCGAAGCTTTTCCAGCATACAGCAACATTAAGAAGCTTATAAATTTTACTTCTGGATGTCCAAAAAATCAAAAAAGATGTTGGAATAATATAGGATCTCCACCACCAGCTGGATCGTAGAAACTAGTATTAAAATTTCTATCAGTTAATAACATAGTTATACCACCAGCTAAAACAGGTAAAGCTAATAATAATAATATAGCAGTTACAAAAATACTTCAAACAAATAATGATAATTTGTGTAAACTCATACCATTAGTTCTCATATTTAATACTGTAGTAATAAAATTAATAGCTCCTAATAATGAAGATACACCTGTTAAATGTAAACTAAATATAGCTAAATCAACTGAACCCCCTGAATGAGATTGTATCCCTGATAATGGTGGATAAATTGTTCAACCTGTACCTGCTCCATTTTCTACTAATGCACTAAGTAATAATAAAATTAATGATGGAGGTAATAATCAAAAACTTACATTATTTAATCGTGGAAATCTTAATCTTAAGTAGTTTCCTACCTAAACGGACTATGTCTTCATCATATTTATAATATGAGCTTCGCGTGTAGTCTCTGAGGATCCTACTAAAAATAATAGAAAAATTAAAACACAATACAAAACAAATAAATTTCACAATAATTTTAGTGTAATTGTAAAATAAAAATTAGAAAATGTGTATAAATATATATTATACACTCTTTTCTCAAGAATACGTAATTAAATTTAAGGGGTAAAATTATTAACAATAAAAAATATAAAAACAAAAAAATATATTGAATATTAATTAAGAAATCTAATAAAAAGGATCGTGAATTAATGGATCAATATTATTTGATTGGATAATAGGAATTATGTATATATTTATTATATAATCTGCATTTGTACCTGTTATTACATTATTAGTAACATCTTTACCCAATAAATAACTTATTGCCTGAATTTCTTCGTTTGGTAAATTAAATTCAAATTTAAAATCTACTTCATCAAAATTTATCAGAACTCTTGTATTTTGAGTTGGTTTAACAGTAATTATATTAGTTTCTGAATTTATTTGAACATTCATATTATGGTAAAAATAAAGAAGAATTCAAATAGGTTTAATAAAAAAAGACAAACCTACACTTAATATAAAAATTATAATTAAACTATAGATTAATAAATAAAATATTCATAAAATTTTGAAAAACATTTTTATTTTTGGAGATTTGACAGCGTCTAAAAAGTATTTTTACAACATACTCAGGTTGCATTGTTCTTATTTTTGTTAGAAGTTGTACACTATCGTTAAAATTATATTTTTTCTCCTCTTTTATATATTTTATATTTTTTATTGTTAATAATTTTTCTTTTTTCTTAATTAAAATTTATTTGTTTTGTATTGTGTTTATTCTTTTATTTTCTTGGTTTCCTGCACATTCCTCCCATGTATACATAAGTTTTACGACTAATTCAGTTGAAAATACAACTTTATAAGTTTGAAACTTCAATTAGCTGTCTATGTATCTGTTAACTGGAAATTTAATTCCAAAATCGAGAGATTCCATGCATATAGCGAAGTAATAATTAAAAAGTTTACACTTCTTAACGGCATTTCCAGTTTAGAGTTTAATATTTATAAAAATGTAAATTTAAAACGATAATATATTTAAATGGTCTCAAGTAAAATTAGTTCTTTGTCTATTCATACTATTTTTTACAGATTCTGTTTTATTTATACCTTCTTCTGTATAATGTTTGTTTTCAAATATTAAGAATACTACTTCTTTTCAATCGTTATAATCTAGATATTTACTTGAAAATAAAGGATAATTATCTAAATAATTTATTATTATTTCTAAAGACATTTTACTTGAAGCTGTTAAAGTATAATATTCATTACCTGTAGATTTTTGTTTTCTAGTTAATAATGAACAATTAAGGAAATGTGATACTTCAGTTAAAACTTTCAAATAACTTTCGTTAGTTATTGGATCTAACATTCTCTGTTCAATTCTTAATCTACAAGATATTTTTCTTTTTTTCGCATTATTTTCTAGTTTAGTATGTTGAACTGAAAAACTACCATCTGAATCTATAAATCCACTTAATCAACCATCTTCAGATAAAGAACTATCTTTCAATGGTAATTTAGTAATATTTGCATTATGATTTTTATTTAATCAGTCTATTAATTTATGAAGTTGATGTATTTTAGGTGTTCTTAATTCACCATTTATCAAATAAACTAAAATTTTTAAACCTATTACAGGTGAAACAGTTAATACACAAGCATTATCTTGTCTTTTATTTCTTATAAATCCTGATCCTATTAATTCTAATAATTTTTTAGCTAACGGTTCATTTTTTAGACTAAAAGTTATGCAAAATCTTGGATTATGTTTCTTTTTTTGATTTGGATTTTTAATTCAAATATGTCCATCTCCTTCAAATAAACCTGCTAAATATTCTTTAAATTTATTATCTTTAAATAAATTACTACTATAATTTTTATTAAACTCAAGGACCTCCTTTTTATTTGCCATATCTGGAGCTCCTATATGGATTGGTAAAAAGTAATTACCAAATCCTCCAATTAATGCTGGCATAACCATAAAAAATAACATTAATAATCCATGAGCAGTTATTATTACATTAAATAATTGATGATCTCCTTGAAGGAATTGTACACCTGGAGATGATAACTCTAATCTAATTAAAACTGAAAATCCTGTAGCTATCATCCCTGCAAATATTGCAAATACTAAATACAGAGTTCCAATTTCTTTAGCATTAGTTGAATAAAGTCGTCAATCCATAATACTACTTTCACTTTCCTTATTAACTCCTCTGTTTTGTACGGTTATAAAATATCTAAAAAAAACAAATAAACTATACTTAAAATTTAACGGAATAGAGGTGATTCGAACACCTAAGGGATAACCCGAACAATTAGCAATCGTTTTAACTTTCCAATGAAAACTATTCCCTTTGGTTTATTTAATAGTAAATTTATAGTTATTTAACGATCAATTTATAATTAAAAGGGGTAAATTTTATATAAACAATGTAAAAAAACTTTAAAATTTTAATTTATTATTATAAATTTTATCTAAATTATATTTAATAATAGATAATTTAATACTTTTCAATGTTACTTTTATTGTTACTCTATTGATTAATCGTTATTTTAACCATTAATTTTTTGCGCAAAGAATTTTATTAAATATAAAAATTAATAAGATAAATATCTTAACTCTAATTATTATATTTAATAAAATGATTTATTATAAAGATAAATTGATTTTTTGCGCAATAATTAAATAATTAGTGTAAATAGATGGCATCTTTAATATAAGATATTACTAATAATACAAATACATAAGCTTGAATTATTGATACAGCTACTTCTAAACCACATAATGCTAAGAAGAATACAAAAGGAATTAAAGTAAATATAGCTATTATAAAACTACTACTAAACATTTGATATAAGAAAGTAGATAATATTTTTAATAAAGAATGACCAGCTACCATATTAGCAAATAATCTTTATGAATATATAAGGCCAAAATAGTAACACCAGTTAATATAGTAAATGATAATCCAATAGTTACAATTACAGATGTTGTAATTGTGTATGAATAAGGTATGTTACCTATTAAATTACTTATTAATATAAAGAAAAATAATGAATATATAAAAGGTACATAAATTTCTTTCCCTAATTGTTCTCTAACCATCGTATTAATTGTTGTAAATATACTTTCTATAGCTATACTTCATTTTGATGGTAATATTTTATTCTCATTATTACTTATAATATGTAAACTTAATATTATAAATAAAATTAAAATAGAATATAAACCTAAATTACTTAAAGTTATGTTTATATAACCAAACATAGGCGCTATAAAACTTATTAAACTACTTACTTCAAATTGTTCTAATGGTGAATTTACGATTAAAGTTAAACTTTGTGACATTATTATTATTAAAAAAAATTTTATGTAAAATTAGTATTATTTTTATTTTTGCGCATTGACATTATATAACGGTTAACTATATTTATAATCAATGTAAATATATTCTTTTTTACATTTACATCTTTTGTAGTTTTAAGTTATAGATTTGTGTTTTTGTTCCCTTTGGGAGGGATGTGGCTTAGATCCCTTTGGGAGGGATGTTGATTAGATCCTTTTTAGATCCTTTTGGGAGGGGAGTGGGTTAGATCCTTTTAATGTTTATAATATATTTATTATTATTATTATTATAAACATTAAAAGTTTATTATTATTATTATTATTATTATTAACATTAAAAGTTTATTATTATTATTATTAACATTATTATTATTATTATTATGATTATTTAAATTAATATATTTATTATTATAAATATAATTTAACAAAAGTATTGAAATTTAAGTTAACTTTTTATATTTTTGTAAGTTTACTTTTATATAAATTATGTAAATTAAAACTTACATTAAAAATAAAAGAAAAATAGCTTTTATCAGAATCGAACTGACACCTGCAACTTGAAGGGTAGCTGTACTACCATTATACTAAAAAACCTTATTGTTATTAATTAAATTATAAATCTTACATTATTAATTATAAATTAATTAATCTATTAAATAATTGAATATTAATAATACTAAATTTATATTTCATAAACATATAAAATTAATTGCGCATGCGTAAAAGTTTAAGGGTTTAAATAATCTAATATTTATCGGAAAGTAATACTTGCTACTATAAGATGTTTTATTAATTTTATTTTTTATTTATACTCAATTATAATACTGGTACTTTCACTCTATCTTCAAAGAGATAATTTATTCTCTTAATAAACTATTAAATAAATTATAAAAAACAAAAAAACAAAAAACAAAAATGAACTTTTAAATTTTATCCAGTTAAATTAATGAAATTTTAAGTTTAATTTAACTTAAGTTAAATTTTAAATATTTAAACAAGTAATTAAACAGAAAGACAGAGTGGGAATCGAACCTTTCTACTAACTAATGAGATTAGTGTGCAAACCGTTACACTAAACTGTCTAAATATTACTTATTATTTAAATAATATTGTACACTATTGTTATAAATACTTACGAACAAAGAGACTTGAACTCTTAAGGAATTACTTCCACTCCTGCTTAAGAAGAGATTGTTTACCAATTTCAACACGTTCGCTTTTTTATTACTCTTTTATATACTTTTTTTTTTGTGTGTTAGTAAATTATAATATTTAAAATTTTATTTGTTATTTAGTTTTTGTTTTTTTGTTTTTTAAATTAAATAATGAATTAAGTTATAATATCTAATTATAATATGATGTAAAGTATTATTATTAAAATAATGAGACTAAAGGTGTTAATAGGAATTGAACCTATGAAAAAAGTATTAACAGTACTCCGCAATAACCTCTCTGCCATAACACCTAAATATGGTAGGCACGATTCGAACATGCTTTATGTCTCCTACCCAAAAGGAGCGACTGACCAATTTGTCATCTACCATTTTATTATTGAGCAGTAAAGGAATCGAACCTTTTACGGCGCTAACCAATTCTTTTACAGAGAATCACCATTACCAATCGGATCACCTGCCCTTAATATTTAAAATTTTATTTGTTATTTAGTTTTTTTATATTTTAATTTTATTTAAGTATGATGTATAGGAGAGCACGTTTTCAATTTTAGCGCTCAAACACTCAGGGTTAATCCAAATTTATCTAAACTTCATTAAAAACCCCATTTTTTCTATTTTTATAAAACTGACTACACAATTTGGCTACTTTGAAACTTCGAAATCCTGTTTCAATAAAATAAAAATTTAAAACTATCGAAATTTTGTTAAATTTAGCTTAAATTTAGAATTAGCTCTTCTGCTAGAAATTTAGCAGAATCGAAGTTCATTATAAAATACCGCTAATTTTATAGTTAATACCAATTAACATTAAATCCTTTATATTCTTTTACTAATAAGGGGGTAAATATAATAACAAGGTACGAACTAATTTATTAAGTAGAAAATATATACTTTATAACTATAATACATTATAAACAGAATAATATATAAAGATAGGCAAATTTCGAATACAAGAAATGCAATTCTAGTTTTGTTTATAAATATCTATTACGTGAAATATCAGAAGAATCATCTCTAGGTTTAAAATATCTTATTTTTTCTATTAAAGTAGATACATAAGGAGTTAATTCTTCTGAGTAATATCAACATAGGCCAGCTGCTAATAGAAGAGCTAATAAAATATAATATTTCTTATTACTGCTTTCTTCTTTAACTTCAGGTTCTGGATTTAATCATTCAGAGATTTTAGAGTGTCCTTTACTTTGGCCATTACTTTTTTCGCTTCTGCTTGCTTCTCAGCTATTCTCTTCAGTCATGGGTCTGTCTCTAAGTGAGATTTTCGTTTGATTGGTAACCTCTTCTTTTGCTTTAAATAATGAAGCTACAAAAGAAAAAATTGAGTATTAGAAAAATAGATAGCAATAGCAGCTAGCACACTTCTGATTTATTTAAAGATATCTAAATTAAATTTATCTATTAACGATATACCGAATATTGTAACTATTATTGTATTTAAATTTGATCAAATTTTTCGAAATAAAGAATATATTTTAAATATCTTAATTAAGAAAGCAATTACAGTTATTTTAAGAATAATATTTTTAATTGTAATAATACTTTCTATTAATCTAGAAAATAAAGATTGATTATTAGAAGTAACTTTAGATTCTAATTTTTTTTTTTATTTGCTGATTAGTTCAGCTTTTGTATATTTATTTAAGTTCATTTTATTTTATTTTTATATTTTCTAATGTACGTTTTGGCACTAATCTGTGAAAGCACCTGGACTTGAACCAAGACTTTCTCCTTAAAAGGGAGACACTCCTCCACTCGAGTTCTGCTTCCTTATTGCGAGAAACATTTAATATAAATAATTAACTGAGATGACCAGATTCGAACTGATATTATTCATTACCAAAAAATGATGTTTTTCCAAATTAAACTACAACTCATATTATTTTTGTTTTAACTATTTAGATATTATTTAATTAAATTTGATTTTAATATAGCCAAAAACTGGAATCGAACCAATATCAAAGTCTTACAAGGAATTCGTTTTACCAATTAAACTATTCCGGCTTAAAACTTAATAAATTATTTAATTAATATTTAATATTAACAGTTTGCCTCGAGAGAGAATTGAACTCACATTTCTATATCTTCAGAATAGCGCTTTGACCACTAAGCAATCGAGGCTAATAATAATTATGTTGTAATTGATTAATAAATTTTAATTAGGTATGGAGAAAGATAGACTCGAACTATCATATTTGTAATGCAAATACAACTGATTACCAATTATCAGATTCCCCCCTTAAGTTATATATTCTTTTATATGTATATTTAAGTGTTCAACGATTATATTTATATTAAATTAAAACTTTAATTGATTAATAAACTAATTTTAAATTGGCAAAAGATAAATCAACTTCATATGAATATGGTTTTAAATATGAATATAATAAATTTTGTTTTGTTTTGTTTTTAATTATATAAATAAGGGGGTAAATTAATTAATTGTGCGATAGATAGATAGATTAATTAATATTTCTATTAGTTAATAGCGCAAAAATTTATTTATTAACTTTAGTTTGTGTAGTTTTAGCTATAGAAATAGCTCCAAAACCAATTTCTAATATAAACCCTATTGTTAATACTACAAAGAAGATTAAAGCTATACTAAAACCAAAAGTACTTACTTTATATAAAGTTACAGCTATAGGGAATAATAATAATATTTCTAAATCAAAAATTAAAAATAACATAGCAACTACATAAAATTGAATTTGGAAATCAGTTCTATTTTGTTTTCTAATGGCTGAATATCCACATTCATAAGCTGATATTTTAGATTCATCAGGTCTATGAGCTGAAAATAGAAAATTTAAAAATAATAAAACTAAAGCTAAGATAGGAACCAAAATAAATAACATTAATAAATTATTCATTAAAAATTAAATAAAGATAAAGAAAGTATTGTTGTACTATTTAATAAAATTGATGGTTTAAGAACAAATAATTTTTCTTCTTTTGTAAATAATATTTTTATTATTTTTAAATAATAAGAAGCACTTATTATACTTACAATAATAGCTATAATAGACATAAAGTAATATCCATTTTGAATAGCTGAATATAATACAAATTGTTTAGAGAAAAATCCTATTAAAGGAGGTATTCCAGCCATACTAAACAAACAAATTGTTAAAGTTATCGATAATACAGGATTTAAGAAAAATTGACCTTTTAATTCTGAAATATAATTAATATCATTCTCTGTTCCTGTTTCATCTTCTACCATTATACTTTTTATTAAATCTCTAAATGAATTTTTTATTATATATCCAAATAATATTATTATTAAAAAAGTATTTAAATTTGTAATAGTATATTGTATTATATAAAATATTAAAGCTTCTATAGATTGTTCCGAATTAATAGCTAAAGCTAATAAAATAAATCCTACATGTGATATAGTACTGTAAGCTAGTAATCTTTTTATTTTAATTTGAGCTAAACCTAATATTGTTCCTATTAATAATGATAATAAAGAACTTATTAATAATAAATTTTTACTTCAAAAATAACTATTATTAAAACTTAAAGTATTATTATTTATTATATTATTTAAAGGATTTAATTCTAATATTATATTAATATTTTCTATTATATTAATATGAGTTTGTATTTCAAATAATACTAAAAAAATAGATATTTTAGGCATAATAGTTAGTCATGTTGTTATAATCGTAGCACTATCTGCATAAACATCTGGTGCTCAATTATGTAAAGGTGCTGCTGCTATTTTAAATAATAATCCTATAAAAATTAATATTAAACCTAAACTAAAACCTAATAATATATTGTTATTATCAATTACTGATATCATACTATATATAGAATCTAAATTAGTTAATCCTGTGAAAGAATATATTAATCCACAACCTAATAATATTATACAAGAAGCTAAACTACCTAATAAAAAATATTTTAATCCTGCAGATATTGCTAATTCTGAATGTCTATATAATAATTATTAATAGGCAATATATTTTTACCTTCTTCATTTAAATTTAGATTATTATCTATAAATTTATGATTTATTAAAGGTCAAGCTATTAGTATTACAGAACCTGTTAATACTATAACTATATCAAATAATTGTGTGAATAAAGTAATTTGAAATAAACCACTATATATTCCTATACCTGATCCAATTGACTGAATATAAAAAGCATTCAAAGTTAATGCTCCAGTATAAAGTAATAATAGAGAAGATATTCTTAAATATAAATTTGATGAAATATTTCTATTTATTGAAGGTAGGGCTATTGCCACTATAAGAATCATGATACTAATAAACATCATTACTTTTTAACTTTATTATTATTATTATGTTATTCACAATTAATTAAATTTAAATATTTTAATTAATTTTGTTTAGTTATTTTAGTACATCCTATTGGATTTGAACCAATATATAATTGCTTCGAACGCAAACGCTTTTCCAATTCAGCTAAAGATGTTACAGATTTTTTAAATTTGTATCAAACTTTAGATTATAATTTAACTAAAATAAATTATATAAAAAGATATAATATTCAACTACAAACAAAACAAACAATTATCTTAAATAACTAAATTAAGATATTTTATTTTTATTCAATTAAACTCTTCTTAACTAATTTTATTTTATTTAGATAAATATTAATATATAATTTATTTTAGTTAAATTATAATTTGGTTGCAAAGATATTTAAACTAATAAACAAAAAAACAAAACCAAATTATAAATTATAAAATTACATATTTTTTTGTATACGAGTAAAGAGACTTGAACTCTTACGATTATCAAACCATAAATTCCTAAGATTTACCCGGCTACCAAATTTCGGCACACTCGTAATTAATAAGTGCGTATATAAAAATTTATAAATAAATAAAACACAAAAAAATATATGTTAAATCTATAAATAAAAATATAAATTTATATTTAAATTAAGAATATTTTATTAAACAAAATTTTATTAATTATAAAGACATTATTATAAAATTAATTTAGTAATTATAAATAAGAGATAGAGTAATCGAAACTCTGTCTGCACAGTGTAAATATGCTGTTAAACCACTCAACTAATCTCTTACTAATTATTATAAAAAAGGGGGTAATATTTATTTATTTTCCAGCAGCACTTTCCAGTACGGCTACCTTGCTATGACTTTTGAGATGTTACTCAATTGAATTAATAAAAACTAATTAGTTTTACATAGCCGTTATATTATTTTCAAAAAATAAATAACTATTTAAATTTAAATTTAAATTAAAAAATAAATTTAATATTAACTATGGAAAGTTATAATAACATTTTTATTTCCATCAATATAAGCTTCTTCCCAGCGACAGACAGTTAGTTCATCACGGATGCTAGTTTCACCGTTGCGCTTATTATTATAAAATTAAAAATAAATGCATTATTTAATCTTTCGATTATTTATTTTATATTAAACATAAAATAATCTCCAATAATAAAATAAATATATAATTCATTTTAAGGAAAAACTTTTGCATCACTTTGTAAAAGTTTTTGTGGCACGTCTATAGCCCAGTTCATAAGGGCCATAAAGACTTGTCTTAGCCCCAAATGATACTCTATAAGAATCATTAATTGTTAAGTATGTAATAAAATATAATATTTTAAATTAACAACAGGGATTACGTCCGTTAGCGGAGTTAACCTCAGTTCTCACGATACGGACTGAAGACAGCCATGCAACACCTGTATTAAATGTTTTAATTTACTATCTAAAATATTATTATATTTTAAATTTTAAACATTCCTTTATATATATATATAAGTTTTTATTCAAGAACTGGTAAGGTTTTACGCGGATTATCGTATTAAATAACATGCTTCACTTCGTTTGCTCCGAAACCGACTAATTTTTTTGTTTT
>WNFI01358932.1_pt1 | contig 19505 bp, 18 predicted proteins | sample 5400471 | NCBI WGS metagenome assembly WNFI01 (sample SAMN13153348, study PRJNA577476) | soil metagenome | isolation source: 100 cm saprolite on Douglas fir-dominated hillslope | place: USA:California | collected 2013-09-17
ACCGCCGACGAAGTGGGCTTCGAGTCCGCCTGGCTTGTCGATCACTTTCACACCATCCCGCACCCATCGCAGGAAGTCACGTTTGAGTGCTGGACCACCGCCGCAGCCGTTGCACGCGACACAAAGCGTATCCGCATCGGTCAGGCGGTCACCTGTAATAGCTATCGCAATCCTGCCCTGCTCGCGAAAATGGCCAGTACCGTCGACGTCCTCTCGCACGGACGGCTCAACTTCGGCATCGGGGCCGGCTGGTACGAACACGAGTATCGCGCTTACGGGTATGACTATCCCGAGGCTCCTGACCGCCTGCGCCACCTGCGCGAGGCCGTGCAGGTCATTCTGGCCATGTGGACTCAGGAGGAGGCGGCCTTTGAGGGCAAATACTACCGGGTGCGAGGCGCCATCAACCAGCCCAAGGGGGTACAGAAACCGCACATTCCTCTGCTGATTGGCGGCGGCGGCGAAAAAGTCACCCTCAAACTGGTCGCGCAATACGGCGATGCCTGCAATGTCAACGGCGATCTGGAGACGATCAAGCAGAAGTTCACCGTGCTTAAAGAACACTGCGAGACCGTCGGACGCGATTACGAGAGCATCCACCGCACAGTAGCGTGCGTCTGCGCTATCGGTGAGACTGATGAGCAGGCGCGGGCAAAAATCCCCACCGCTCTTCTGGACCGCCCCTCTACAGCAGGCGCGCTGATCGGCAGCCCGGATACTATCCGCAAACGCCTGGCCGACTTGGAGGCAGTCGGCGTCCAGGAAGTAATACTCGGGTTCCCCGATGTGCTGCAACTGGATTCGTTGCGCTCCTTTGCGAAAGAGTTCATTGCATAAGCTGTAGAACTGTGGGCCAATGAAACAACGATGGCATATTCACCCAGGCTTCACCGCAGCTGAGTGGAATGGGAAGGTCTGAGCTGAGTATGCTCTCGGTTGATACATCAAACGGATCTTCTCTGATGAAAGCTCTTGCAGTGTGGCCAACCGAGTGGGTCAGACACAACTCCAGGAACCGGGCAAACTCGCGATTGCCATCGGAGCGGCGTGCGACGAGATCCAGACGGGCCCCTTCGAAGCTCGTGGGTACATTCCCATGGCGCAAGGCCGAGGCCCAGGGAACCGCAAAAGACTTTTCAATAGGCTGGTTCGTTTCTTGCGACAAACAGACACGACGCGAACGTGTGGAAGCCATGGGCGGAGGTTCGTTCGTGGATGACCAGCCTTTTCAACAGGCTGGTCCGTTTGCTGCGACAGATTGGAACTCGTCAGGAACAGGTAGGAATTGGACAGGGGCGGCCCTCGCGGGGATCTTGGTCGGCGGTGGGACTTCAATGCGTACCGCCGACCGGGCCTGTCACGACGATAATCTACTTCGCCTGACTATCGGCCAGCCGAATCGCAACCTCAGTCTCCCATTTCCCTCGATCTGGCTCCTCATCCGGCCGGGTAAGGAAGGACTCCAACCGTGAGCCGAACGCATCACCATCCTTCGTCTCCCACCTGTCCCACACCAGTCCATTGCGCGTTCCCCAGTCCAGCAGTGCTGCATTCGCCTGTCTCCCATTATCTATCCCGGTATAGATCAGCGATGCATAGCGACCCGCCGGAAGAACGCCCCCATGGATACGGCCCTCATCTGGCAGGGCGCTCGCCACCGGAATGCCTATCTCAATATCAAGCATCTCCGGCATATTGATGACATGATAACGAACGAAGGGTGCATGAACTGGCGCCACGCCCTGCTTTCCTAATAAGGCAAACACTTCCCCAATGCATTGCGGGATCACCACATCTAATTCCTGCATAGGAACCCTGGTCCGAATCCCCATGTAAGGCTGCACCTTGCGATCTTCAATCTTTGGTTCGGTCATAAAACTCATACATACTTCTCACTTTCTTCTTTCTTACGAACGTGTCCGAAGAGCCGCGCGGCTCTAAGGCTCTCGGCCTGGAACAATTGTACTCTCTCCTGTAAGGGGAGAGTCAAGAGAGAAGAAGAGTCTCATTATCGACCGCAGCCTGTTGAAAACCCCCAAAATGGTGATAAGAAAGAGGAGAGCAGGTTCATCAAAGCGGTCGTCTCACCGGTCTCAACCGCCTGCCTGGATCATTGTTACTATACCATTTGGGAACTTTGCTCTGGCTGAGCTACTCGCTATACATGTTGACAAGTTCGGTTATATCGGCCCGTTCATCGTCAAACGGCACCTGACGAGGCCAGCGAAGCCTCGGGCGACGTCCTTGGAATGCCTCGGTGAATGGGCGGCGATTCTCTGCCATCTCTTCATTGCGGAGGCTCGCGTAGCACCGATTGTAGAGACCGCGACCGCTGCCGTTTTGATCTAGCTGGCTTCGCCGAACCGTTTTCCAGAGAGGACGGATCTCTCTTGCAGGGTCACATCCGCATCGGAGGCGTAGTGATCCCGCTTTTTGATCAACAACCAGGCGTTGCCTCCCAGTCGTGGCTGTCGGATGAGCGCGAACTCTCCGCGCAATTTTTCGCCGAACAGCAGAAAATGGAGTTCTCCGCGGTTTAGTTGTGCTCGTATCTGCTCCTGCATGGCGTCTTTGGTTTTCCCCGCAAGAGGTCGATAGCTTCCCTGATCCCAGACGATGACTTCCCCTGCTCCATAGGAGCCTTCGGCAATCACCCCTTCGAAGGTGCGATACTCCATAGGATGGTCTTCCACCATGATCGCCAGCCGTTTCGCTTGCGGGTTGAGCGAAGGGCCTTTGGGCACTGCCCAGCTTTTCAAGACGCCATCGAGTTCCAGCCGAAAATCGTAGTGCAGGCGGGAAGCCCGGTGCTTCTGCACGACGAAGACGAGCGCGCTATCCATGCTTCACCTCCCCTCAAGTTCTTGCTTTTCTGGGAACTGTCGCTTCTTTGTAGATACGTCCAGGTACATCGGAGACTCTCTTCCAGGTCTTTAGATAGGCTCTGAACAGCTAGGCAATATGCTGATCTGCTAGCAGGACTGGTGCGAAAAGGTCGCCCAGTCGCCCGACCCGCTCGAGCACCACCTGGGGCGTCAGGTCTGCAGGGAGAATGGTGCCAGCATCCAGTTCCTCCCAGGTGAGGGGTGTGGAAACCGTCGGATGGGCCGGGTGAGCACGCAGCGTGTAGGGGGCCGCCGTGTTGCGTCCGAGGCTGTTCTGCGCGTAGTCCACCGTTACGCGACCTCCCTGGTGCGTCGCGCCGTGGGCGAGAGCAATCAGGTCGGGGTGGCTCGACGCGAGCTGCTGTCCCACCGCTTTGACCCAGGAGCGGACGCGCTCGAAGGTGTGGCCAAGCCCCAACGGGACAAAGACGTGCAGACCGCCTCCACCGCTGGTCTTGGGATATCCCCTCATACCTCGCTGTTCGAGTGCCTCGTGCAGCCGCAGCGCCGCCTCCCGCACGGCATCGAAAGACGCTGTCTCGCCGGGATCCAGATCGAAGATGGCCAGGTCGGGCTGCGTGAGATCCTGCGTTTGGGAACCCCACAGGTGGAATTCAATGGCCCCCTGGTTGGCGAACCACAGCAGGCCCGCCGCCGAGTCGATCAGCGGCAATGGGACTGGGTGGCTGACCGTCTTGGGCTGGTACTGCACCCGCCGGAGCCAATCGGGGGCATCCTCAGGACAGTCGCGCAGGTAGTACGAGGCTCCCTCTACTCCTTGCGGGTACACGCGCAGCGTCACCGGACGGTCTTTGAGATGGGGAAGCGCAACCGGGGCGATCTGCCGGTAATAGTGCAGCAGATCGCCCTTGGTGAATCCTGTCTGCGGCCAGTAGACTTTCTCCAGGTGCGAGACCTGGATAGCCTGGTCTTCGAGTTGCCACGTTTCAGATGAGGCGTTCATGCTGGTGTCCTTCTCCCTCTGGTTCTGACTATGACAGGTTTCAGGCTTCTCGTACCAATGTGTGTTCTCACGGACACAGGTGCATGGCAAGTGATGCCTGCGAGCGCGAATGACTCTTCTCTGTGAGCACGCAAATCGGTAGCACTCCCTCTGTCAAAGGCTCGCTCACAAGAGTGCATATGGCACCCATCCTATTGTACCATTGGTTTTGTCGATCCTTGCTCATGGGACGATGTGAGAGACGGAGACCAGCGTCGTCCTCTTTGCACCTGCTCGCCCGCCGGGGAATTAAGAACGTCTATGAGTTCGCTTGCGCACCAAGGAGTACTGTGCCCGTGATGATGCCCTGGTAGCCTCCTGCATACTATAATATTATGACAGAGCGGATTCGTCAGGTGCTGGTTCGAACCTCCTCAGGAGATGTGAGACTTCCTGAAAAGCGGAGGCTCGTGCCAACGCTGCGCCGGTCGGCTCCTGCCTGCATCGTCAACGTTGCCTCGGCTGGACAGGCTCCCATTGACTTTGGGGACGTCATGCTGGAGCGCAGCTATGATGGAGTCCAGGCGTATTGTCAGAGCAAGTTGGCGCTCGTGATGTTGACGTTTGATCTGGCCGAAGAACTCGCAGCGACAGGTGTCACGGCCAACTGCTTGCATCTGGCGGCCTATATGCCCACGAAAATGGTGTTGGCGGCCAGGGGCAGCGGCGTGAGTACCATTGAGGAGGGAGTGCAGGCCACCATACATCTGATCACGGCACCCGAATTGGAACACGTTACCGGACGCTATTATAATGGCCTGCGCGAGACGCGAGCCGAGAGCCAGACCTATGATCGGCAAGCTCGCCGCCAACTCCGGCAACTCTCCGAGCAATTGACAGGCGTCGCGGGTTCCTGAATAGGAACTGCTCTCGGTCACCTGCTCGTTGAGAACAGATCAGATGGCCGGTTTGGGTTGTGTATGCGATAGTGTGTTCACAGAGAAAGAGCGAGGCGCACTTCACTGTTTGTTCCATCCGTGACGGGAAACAGGTTCGCCGCTGATGCGGCCGCTCAGCAGGAGTACAAAGGAGGCGACATGCGATGACAGCGAAGCTTGATTGGTACGGCTGCGCCACCTTCCGTCTCACGGTAGGTTCGCTGGTGATTTTCCTTGATGCCTATATCGATCGCATCCCTGGAGCTGCTGGCACCGGCTTGCGAGCAGATGATATTGATCAGGCCGACTGGATCGTGGTCGGCCACACCCACTTCGACCACCTCTGGGGAGCCGAGCGCATCGCCAGGCGGACCGGGGCCACGATCATCGGCTCGCACGAGACGGTGCGGATCATGGAACAGGAAGGGGTGCCGCTGGCACAGCTGCTCCCGGTCGGGGGTGGGGAGAGCATTCGCCTCTCCCCAGAGGTCACGGTCGCGGTCTATCCGAGTCTGCATTCCTGTGTGTGGACCCCGAAGGGAGGCATGTACCAGCCCGACGAGGTCTGCCTGGGCGACCTGGGGGTGGCCTATCAGGAGCGGATGGCTCGCCTGCAAGAGGTGATGCAGGGGCTGGCGAGTCTGGGGCCAGAGGTACTCTCGCACTTGCAGGTGAGTGCGCAGGGGGTACGCGGCGATGGTGGCAGCTTCGTGTACCTGTTCGAGACGGCCGAAGGCTCTCTATTGTATCAGGATACCAGCGGACATTGGACCGGCATTCTGCACAACCTGCGCCCTGATGTGGCCATCCTGGCTGCAGCTGGTCGCGGCACCATCGATGGTGAACCCATTCAGGGCACGCTCGCTCAGTTCGTGGCGCGGCAGGCCGATCTGCTGCGGCCACGCCGCGTGATTCTGGATCATCATGACGACTGGCTGCCGGGTTTTTCTGTGCCGACCAGGATCGCACCGATTCGCGAGACAATGGCGCGCAGCGTGCCGCGGACCGAACTCGTCGAACTCGGCTATCTCTCCAGCTACCCCTGTTCGCCGGACTTCGTTGACGGTGAGTTCTCTTCTGGACCTGTTGTTCATCAGTAAGCGGGAGAGGGCTGACACATTCATGGCTCCGATGCGTCAGAGCAAGCTCCAAGTGAAACTGGGTCAACCTGCTTCGTCAGACGAAGCGCTCGTTCGGCCTCTTTTGACCTATTTCTACAGTTTCAGCGTGAGTTTGGCTCTCCTGCGAATTTGGTGCAGGATGAGCTTGCTCGTCACAGTCATCTTCTGTGCATGCCAAGGGCCAGACCGAAGACGCTCTCATTGATGAGCTGAGGACCCAAATCGCCGGAGAGCCTGAGCAGAGCACCGCTTCAGGTGTGGTCCTGCTGTCCTTTCACGGCCGGGTCTTGTATCATTTCGTCGCGATCCCGACCCGGCGGCAGAGGGCGCATCGACCACCGTTTCCTCACCACGCTTAGAGGTGAGCAATATCGGGGACGTACGCCGATCTCGTCCCCAGGAACGGCTCAGCGGGCGCCTTCCTGCCAGAGACCGAGCACGTTGCCAGCGGGGTCACGGAACGTCGCAACCCACAAGTTTCCTTCGGGGTAGGGAGCCTTGACGACCTCGCCCCCCTGTGCCTCGACCTGCTCGATGGTATCGTCAATGTGGTCAACATAGATGTAGGGCAGCAGACCTGGCTCGTGTGAGATCGCTTGATCGGTCATCCACGCGCCGCTGACGTGTCCGGTCCCGTCATCGAAACTGGGGTGGTCGATATCGTGCCCGCGTATCTTCCATCCAAAGACCTGCTCGTAGAAGGAGGCTGACTGATGGACGTCGACTGCGGGTATGTGCAGGTAGGAGAGGCCCCCATGTCTAGCGAGGCGAGTCTCTACACCCGTGGGGGTGGCCGTCTTTGTCTCCTGGTCGTCGTTGTGGTTCATGGCTGTCTCCCTTCTCATGTTCATCGTCCTTGCGATCTCGCAAGGCTGTCCATGTGAGCCATAGCAGTCCCACATGGACATTTCCTCCTAGAGTTGTACTCATCGATAGAGATACCTGGGAGCTTCCTCTCTGAATCAGCGAAACCGTGCCGCGCGAATCGGGGTCACGACATTTTTTCTCCCATTTTTCCCGGCTCGCGCAACAAGAGCATGAGGTGATTCTCGCAGCCTTTTCAGAGAGAAGTCGCTCCTGACAGAGCAGCGGATCAGCGAAGTGGCTTACCGATCTCCCAGTGGTGACCAAACGGGTCGGCGACGCGTCCAATCCGCCAACCGTGGCCTTCGGAAACAGCTGCGACTTCCGTTGCTCCTGCAGCAATGGCCTGCTCGAACACCGAGTCCGGGTCGTCTACGGTCAAGATCATGCGGACCGATCGACGGCCCAGGGACTCGGGGCTGGAGTCGACGTCCTCCTGAAGCCAGAAGTCCGCTCCCTCGATGGCCAACTGAGCGACGACCACCTTTCCGGCGTCATCCTCCAGGCGGTACCGCTCGACCGCGCCGAACGCGGCCTGGTAATAGTCCACCGCCTCGGTGGCCCGGTTGACCGACAGCCACGGGGCGATGCTGGTCTTGACTGGTTCGGACTCGGGTGTACCGCTGCTCATCGTCATCATCGCCAGGTAGGCTTGCGGTGTGAGGCCGGAAAACGCTTGGAAGTCATGGATGAAATGTGCCTGGTCGAAGTACCCGCAGTCCAGTGCGAGATCTGCCCAAGGGACCCGTTGCCCTTTTTCGATCAGACACAACACTTCCTGAAAGCGAAGCACGCGGCAAAACACTTTCGGCGTGAGCCCTACGGCTTCCTCGAACAGATGGATGAAGTGCTTCGGACTCAAGCCAAGTTGCGCAGTCACCTCCGAGATGGAGCGCCGCTTGTGTCCGGCCTGGAACGAGGCCAGCGCGAACGTGACGGCAGGATGCGGCGTCTGCTCCCGGGCTGAACGCGCCAGGAGGAATTGTTCGAGGATGCGCACCCTGTCGTCTTTTGTCTGGGCTGTCTGCAATTGCTCGCGCAGGTCAAAGGCGGCTGTTCCCCAGAGGGTGGAAAGATCAACGACCTGGTTGGTCACTTCAGTGGCTGGCATCGGCAGAAACGGGCGCGCACTGCCTGGCTTGAAGCAGACGTGAATGGTCGTCACCAGAGTAGTCGTATCAAGGACGGAGAACTGTGAATGGGCACCGCTGAGCACGCCGCCATGAAAGCTCTGGAACTGATCGGCATACTCTCGGTGAGAGACCCGAAGCATCTCATGTCCCAGATTGATCACCAAGGCCACCCGACCATCGGGAAGGCGGCGCTCTTTCGTATGGAGTGCTGCCTCTCCTTCAGAGAAGCAGAAAGCCTCAACATATGCTGAAAGGGGAGGCGAGGGGAGAAAGCGGTAGACAGTCAAGACCAACCTCCAATCGATGCTGACTCCTCCCGCCATCCGTGTACGATGGTCGTGCTCACCAAGGGGAACTCACCACGTCACGATAGTCAGTCCGGGAGGTCTTCGGTAGAAAAAATGTTCATTGCTTCAGTATATCACGTCACAGATGGTGCAGAAGCACAAGAACCACCTCTTTGGGCCATCTAGATGCTCTCATTCCTGGGCGTAATCTTCTGCGCCCAGGAAATGCAGGGAAATATAGGGCTCCTCCCCAATCACCCAGCTATCATGACCTGGCGCAATCGCAAACAGATCACCGGGTGCTAACTCATAGGTTGTGCCGTCCTCCATCGCCACCAGAGCGCGCCCTGCAATGACCATCCCGACATGCGCGACTGGACACATGGACAGGCCCACCAGTGGACCGACATGCGTTGACCACTTCCATCCAGGTTCATAGCTGGCTCGACCGACGGTCAGGCCCCCCAACCGCACCACCTCGAATGTTCCTTTTTCAAAGGACCTGACTTCATCTGGAGATGTAAATCGTTTGAGGACCACATGATCCATGGTAACCCTCCAAAAGGTGCCATTCTAGCTTGCTCCAGGCGTTGGCACGTCGTCTGGAGCAAGGAGAGGTCAGAAACTTCTCCGTTGTCTTCTGGTCTCTTGTACCGATGAGGCATACTGGCCTGGCGTGATTCCAAGCAGCCGCTTGAAGCGATGCGTGAAGTGGCTTTGTGTGCTAAAGATCAGGTCATCTCAAAGAGCTCGGTGACCTCCGCCTCTGAAGCTGGTCGCAGGATATTGTTAGCCGCGAAGTCCTCAGCCTGTGGATAGCCACTGGCGCGAACTGCGGCGGCAGCCTGTTCCAGGTCGTAGGGCGTGCGCCGTAAGACGATCTGCGGTCCTAGCTCTAGCCAGTAGGCCCCTGGCTCTGCATAGGGCATGCCCACGCTTCCCGCGTTGACAACCTCTTTCTCGTCCAGGTGTCGGTCATACTGCATATGGGTATGCCCACAGACGATAATCCTCTGCTTCACCCCTGCCAGCGCCTCTCTGAGGCGTGGCTCTGGCGTAGCGACCGTGAGAATCTCTTCATCGCTGCGTGGAGATCCATGACAGAACAAGACCTCTCCTAAGCCTTCAATCGTCAGCGTCAGGTGCTCTGGAAGGCTGGCCAGAAAGTCCCGTTGGCTCGGCTCAAGTTGCTTCGCCGTCCAGTTCGTTACCTCACGAACCTCGTTGGACTGATTGGGATCGAGAGTGAGGCCATCAAATGCGGCAACAACTGCGCGCTCGCAGTTGCCCCGAATGAAGCGGGCGCGATTCCCCAGATCCAGTAGACGTTGCAGGGTCTGCTTTGGCATCGGGCCTGGGCCAATATCTCCACCAATGACCATGAGATCAAAATGGGCTTGCGCAATCTCTTCAAGAACGGCTTCCAACGCGGGCAGATTGCCGTGAATATCGTAGAGAGCTGCTACCTTCATACGTCGCTCCTTTTGCTTACATAGCTTCTTCTCTCTAAACATAGCAGATGCTCAGTGGCAAGGGAAGGGGATAGCTATGCTCTTAGCATGGCCTATTAGGTCTGCCAAAGAAATGGATAACGCTAAGCCCATGTTGGGAATGAAAAAGAGGCATGAGGAGATAAAACACGAAAGCTCAAAATCGGGAGATCATTCCTTGCCTTGCTCTTCAGTGGGTACTGGCGCAGCGCCATCGATCAGTTCCAGACTCTTCAACTCGGCCCACAGCTGGCTCGGGATGGGCGCTCTGAAGTGCGCTATGTTCTGCCTGAGTTCGGCGACAGAGCGCGCACCTGGGATCACAGAGACGATCGCGGGATGCGCCAGCGGAAACTGCAAGGCAGCGGCGGGAAGGGCCACCCTGTGATCATGACAGGCCGCCTCAATCTGCCGTACCCGCTCAAGAATGCTCTCAGGTGCCGGGGCATAGTTGTAATAAGCCCCGTTCACCGCTCCGGTGGCGAGGATGCCCGAGCTGTACGGGCCCCCGATTACTACGCTAATGTTCTTCTGCGTGCACAGGGGCAAGAAACTTCCGAGCGCCGACTGCTCCAGCAACGTGTAGCGACCGGCGAGTAGGAAGCAATCGAAGTCGCCAGCTCGAGCGAAATCTTCAAGCATCTGCCATTGGTTCATGCCGACCCCGATGGCTCCGATGATGCCCTGGCTACGCAGCTCGTCGAGTGCCGGATAGGCCTCATCCATCGCCCGTGCGAAATGCGTAACCTCGTAGGGATCGGCCCCTGGCTTGATGCTGTTCGCCTCGTCTGGATCGTGCATCCACACGATGTCAAGGCGATCGGTACGGAGCCGCTCAAGGCTCTCGGAGAGCGATCGCAGAATGGCATCGCGCGAGAAGTCGACGTAGGAGCGGAACGGCAGCGAGTCCTGGAATAGGTCCCAGCTCTGCTCTCCGGGCGGCAGCGGCTCAAGCGTGTAACCCGCCTTCGTCGAGATGGTCACGTCGTCGCGCACGTAGCGCGACAGACCCTGGCCCAGGCGCATCTCGCTCAGTCCATTGCCATAGACGGGCGCGGTGTCGAAGTGGCGTATGCCCAGCGCGTATGCCTCAGCGATGGTGTCGAACGCGGCCTGCTCCTCAACCGCCGTGTACATGTTTCCTAGTCCGGTACCGCCGAGCCCCATCTGAGTTACCGTCACCGATGTGCGTCCAATATGGTGTCGCTGCATGGCGTCCTCCATGTGTGATTGGGGAGCCGACTGTAGGGCACGCCCACGTCGGCTCCCCAATCGGCGGCTAACGCAATGTCCTAAAGAATGTGCGAACGTCGTCCAACCACTCGTCAGGCCTTTCGAAGGGGGCGAAGTGCCCGCCGCCGGAATGCACCCGATACTGTTTCAAGTTGTAGTACTTCTCTGACCACTTCTTCGGCATCAGGAGGACATCAGCCGGGAAGACGCCCAGCGCGGTCGGAGCCTCAACGACTGGGAAGCGGTTGTGAGATGGTTTCCACGGATTCAGCAGTACCTCTTTGTAGAAGCGTGCCGCGGTACCGGCTGTCGCGGTCGTCCAGTAGATGGTCGCCGCGGTGACAAGGTCGTCCTTGGACCAGACCGATTCGATGTTGCCATGCGTGTCGGCCCAGGTACGCCGCTTTTCCGCAATCCATGCCAGTTGCCCAGACGGCGAGTCCACGAGGGCAGCTGCCAGTGTCTGCGGCTTGCTCAACTGCAAATACCCATAGCCGCTTTCCTTTGCGAAGAAGCCGACGTTCTTCTGGACCCAGTTCTCTTCGCCCTCGCCGTACTCTGAAGGCTCTGGGAGGCCGTTGCTGTAGGCGATGCCAGGCGGCACGTCTGGGTGCTCAGCTAGATAGTGGCTGAGCTGGATGGGCAGGTGGCAGTAGAGTCCGATGACCTTGTCGGCGTGTTTGTGTCCCAACTGATCGACAATCAGCGCGCCCCAGTCGCCGCCAGCAGTAGCGAACTTCTCGTAGCCGAGAACATCCGTCATCAGTTCGGCCTCGAGGTCGGCGGTACGATGGAAGTTCCATCCCGTCTGGGTCAGCGGTATGGAGAATCCATGGCCGGGCAGGGAGATCAACACAACGTCGAACGCGTCTTGGGGATCGCCACCGTAGGCGGCGGGATCGGTCAGCGGACCAATCACCCTGCGCAGATCCCAGAAGGTCCACGGCCAGCCGTGGTGGATCAGCAACGGCATCGGATTTGGGCCCTTGCCCTTCTGATGGATGAAGTGAATTGGGATACCTTGAATCTGCACCTTGAAGTGCGCGAGCTCATTCATCTTACGCTCGGTCGCACGCCAGTCGTACTTCGTGATCCAATAGTCAACGAGTTCACGAAGGTAGGCCGTGTTAAAGCCATACTCCCAGTCGTCGTTGGCGAAGTCTTCAGGATAGCGCGTCCTGCGCAGCCGCTCGTACATGTCGTCAAGCGTGGCGTCAGGAATGTGGATGGTAAACGACTCTGCCACAGATGCACGATGCGGCTGTTTCTCAACTATAGACATCAGGTCCTCCTCTTGTTCATATCAGTGTGATAGGTGGTGACGACGGGAAGACTAATCCGAACTGGGGCTCCCGGTCCCAGACGTTCCGCAAGCCTGCGGCGGCGCAGCGCCCGGATGGCTTCCAGGCGGTCGCGGTATCCCGGCGACATGTCCGCAGGCGTCCAGTCGCTTTGGCCATCAAGAACGACCTCTACGCGACACACCCCAGGAAGCGCCGTCAGGCGCTTCTGCGCCTCCTGAGCAAAGGGGCCGCCCATGACGCACCCCGGTTCTGTGACACGCAGTGTGACTCGGATGGTCGCGCCGTCCTCACCGTCAACGATCTCGAGTTCTCGGACAAGTCCCATTTCCTCGATGCCAGCAGGGGCACCGGCTGGCACACTACACGGATCTATGATGGTGTTCAGTGTTGTCCTCACAATACTTTCGTCCATTCCCTGGGCTCCTGTGAATCATCTAACCTGCGCTACTGTAAGCGGGAGGGGTGGCCGTGTAGGTTCCGCTCCAGGGTTCCGCGAGCTCCTCGCGACCGCTAAACGCGTCGCCACCGATACGGAGCTTCAGGTCCTCTATATTCAGCCCAAGGAGGCGCGCCTGGTTGAGGCCCAGGATGGCCCGCTTGTCGTCCTCGGTCACCTCCGGGAACCCGTAGTCCTCGACCAGGTCCCGCGGCATCTGGAAATTCCAGAAGGCCTGGAGGTACGGCTATGGGTGGTAGAGCATCGCCCCCGTCGCCCAGATGAGGCGATCACGCCCCCCGGCAGCCATGAACGTGCCGAGGATCTCGGCGAATTTCCTCGGCGCATTGGCGAGTAAGCCCGAGCTGCCTTCCAGATTGATGCACACGTTAGGGAAGCGTGCCACGTGCATCGCGGTCTCCTCCAGGAAGGCGTAGCCACCATGGACGATCTCGAAATTAAGATCAGGGAACGCAAGCGCGGCCTCCTGGACATCTCCGACGGTGAAAGGCTCCATCGGCACCGGGCCGAGCGGCTGAGCCTTGTGGAGGGCGATCGACCGGATCCCCTTCTTTTGGGCTCGCTCATAGAGTGGGAACGCAACCTTTGGATTGTCCGCACGCCAGGGCTTCACCTGCCCGTCGACAATATCCTCGGGATAGAGCTTGATCCCCACCACGCCGTCCTCCTCAACCAGGCGATCAATCTCTTCGAGAGCATTTTTCTGCCACGGGCTGATGCCGCCGAAGAGCAGCACGCGACCGGGGTACAGATCGCGCATCGCCTTGCCCACCCAAAGCGGGGAAAGCCCGTCGGCATAGAAGCCCCACAGCGGAATAGAGTGATAGATGGCGACGTCGGTCTGACTCTCCGCAAACATGGCATGAGCCAGGAACTCTGGATCGAGCGCGTAGTAGTAGCACTTCCTATCCAACACGTACCTGGTCATGCCTCGCGGCTGACAGCCCAGATGCATGGCGTAGATCATTTCTGACAGCGCACCGCTGACAGGCTGCACGAGTTGGTTCTCCGGGGTCAGGTTGTACGCATGCACGACCGAATCGATGACGAAGGAGTTACCGATCATTTCCGGCCCTCCGTCCTTGAAGTTTCATACTCACCTTACCTCCTTAGCATTGGTTTCGCAAGATGCCATCGCACATCACCGCCAACATTTCTCCTGCCATCAAGACGGCCAGCCTCATCTGGGCAGGCGGGGCTATGTGTACGAACGAACTTTATTTAGTATGCACCACACGCCTCGGGAAGTCACCCTCCATCAGTTGGTATTTCACTTCCACTTGGTTCATTAACTTGAGAAAGATCCTCGTCGTGCGTCAGAAAATCTGCTATTATATAAGGAATGCAGTCGGCGGCGAGTCTGGAGCTTCTCACCATTCTTCCAGACCACCCTCGACAAGCGTGGACTGGCCTGGAGCACATCCAACGGGTACTACAATAACGGTATTGCCGGGGAAGTCACCGTCATTCCGATGCTGTGTCACTTCCTCTCACTTCCACTTGCTTCGTGTCTTCGCGGGTCACACGGAAAGGAGAGCGTCGATGAAGCGATCCTCATACGGTGAGCGAGACTATACCTTTGGGCAGATCATACTGACCCTGCGCACCGCCATCGGGCTGACGCAAGCGGGATTGGCCGATCACCTCGGCGTCTCACAACGAGCGGTGGGGGAGTGGGAAGCAGGAAGCAGTTATCCCAAGGCCAACCACCTCAAACAGTTCATTACCCTTGCCGTCAAACATCAGGCCTTTCCTGCCGGGCGCGAGGCCGAGGAGATTCGTACCCTCTGGAAAGCGGCTCGCCAGAAGATTCTGCTCGATGAGTCCTGGCTCTCCGCACTCCTGAGCCAACGACAGCCCCCACTATTGGTAGAGGAGACCAGTGGCACTGAGCACGTCATCGCTCATCCTCCTGGTGGGCCACGGGTGGATTGGAACGATGCGCTCGCCGTCCCGACCTTCTATGGGCGAAAGCCTGAGCTGGCCATCCTCTCCCAATGGGTGCTCCAGGAGCGCTGTCGAGTGGTGAGTGTGCTAGGGATGGGTGGCATCGGCAAGTCGGCGCTGGTGGTCAGTGCGATGCACCAGTTGTCCACCCATTTCCAGGTCGTGATCTTTCGCTCGTTGCGTGATGTCCCCTCCTGCGAAACGCTCCTGGAAGAGTGCCTCCAGGTGCTCGCCCCGCAGCCGCTGGGCATCATGCCTGCCAACCTCGAACAACGCATCAGCCTCCTGCTGGAACACCTGCGTACCTTACGTGTCCTGCTGGTTCTGGACAACCTGGAAACCCTGCTAGAGGAAGGCAATGTCAGAGGACATCTGCGTCCCGGTCTGGAGGGGTACGGACGGCTGCTGCGGCGGGTCGCCGAAACAGCGCACCAGAGTTGTCTGCTGCTCACTTCGCGGGAGAAACCCGCCGAGCTGAGGGCGCTGGAGGGTAGCCGAACCCCTGTGCGCTTATTACGCCTCGCCGGATTGGCCCCCGCTTGCGAGCAGCTATTAGCAGAGAATGATGTGGTCGGCACCCCACAAGACCAGGCGCGCCTCATCGAGGCGTATGCAGGCAATCCATTGGCCCTGAAGATCGTGGCGGAGACCATCACTGATTTCTTTGGAGGGGAAATCGGTCAGTTCCTCTCTGGGGGACTGATGATCTTTAGCAACATTGCCGACCTGCTCGACGAGCAATTTGCCCGGCTCTCTCCCCTGGAACAAACTGTAATGCACTGGCTGGCGATTGCGCGCGAGCCGGTAACCCTCGATGAGCTACTGGCACTGTTGGTCGTGCCGCTGTCGCGTGAGCAGGTGCTGGAAGCCGTCGATGGGCTGCACCGGCGCTCTCTGATCGAGCGCGGGAGGCTCCGGACCAACTTTACACTGCAATCAGTGATATTGGAATACGTAACCGCGAGGTTGATCGCTAAGGCGAGCAGCGAGATCCAGCAGAGTCGGTTGGAGTGCCTCATCCAGTATGGTCTGGAACAGGCCCATGCCAAGGAATACGTACGGCAGGCCCAGGAGCGACTGCTCCTGGCCCCACTTCTCGCGCATCTGCAGAGTGTGTATCAGGGGCGAGCCGAGATGGAGAAGCTGTTGCTCTCGCTGCTCGACCAATTGCGTGAATGGGCCGACTACGCTCAGGGCTATGGACCAGCGAACCTGGTGGCGCTGCTGCGCTTGCAACGTGGGCACTTGCGCGGTGTCGATCTCTCGCGGCTGACCATTCGAGGGGCATATCTGCAAGGCATCGAGATGCAAGATACGTCACTGGCCGGGGCGCTGATCCGCGACACCGCCTTTACCGAAGCCCTCGATGCCATTTGGGCGGTGGCCACAAGCCTCGACGGGACGTTGTGGGCTGCGGGCAGTTGGCGGGGGGAAGTGCGCGTGTGGGGTGAGGGTGGCCGAACCCTTCACCTGATCTGGCAGGCTCACACTGACACAGTACTGGCCATCGCCTTCAGCCCAGACGGACGTACCCTGGCCACTGGCAGCCTGGATGGCACTGTCAAGCTGTGGGACCTGGAGCACGGGGCTATGCTCTGGTCGGGCTGGCAGAACAGCGTCCAGGGCCTGGCCTTTACCCCTGATGGCAGTTTGCTCGCTAGCGGGGGGCTAGATGCGACCGTCAGGCTCTGGGACTCCCAAAGCGGCGCAAATCTACAGACGCTGCCACATCCTGGTCATGTGTTTGCGGTGACCTGGAGTCCTGATGGGCACTTGCTCGCCAGTGGTGCCTTCGATGGACAGATTCGGTTGTGGAATATGCGAAAGACACTGCCAGCCACCTGTGTCCAGATCCTTTCAGGGCATACCAACTGGGTGACGAGCCTGGCTTTTGCTCCCGATGGAAGAACCCTGGCCAGTGCGAGCTGGGATCAGACGGTCAAGCTGTGGGAGATGACCAACGGAAGCCTGCTCCAGACGCTCTCGGGGCATACGGATCGGGCGTTTCGTGTGGCCTGGAGCCCCGATGGACGCACGGTCGCCAGTTGCGGCTTTGACGAAACGATCTGGTTGTGGGATGTCGAGCAAGGTCGCTATCGAGCGGCGCTGCATGGGCATAGCGCCGACGTGTACGGTCTTGCCTTCACGCCCGACAACAGCAGCCTGCTCAGTGGCAGTGAAGATGGCACTCTGCGCGTGTGGGATGTGGCGGGTGGGCAATGCGTGCGTGTCATCCGGGGCTACGCGGTCTCCTTCTACGACATCGACTGGAGTCCAGATGGTACACAACTGGTCAGTGGAGATACTGATAGGCTAGTGACCATCTGGGATGTGAGCGGTGGAACGTCACCCAGGATGTTGCGCGGACATCGCTGGGTCGTCGGTGGGGTGGGATGGAGTCCAGATGGGAGGTTTCTGGCCAGTAGTGGGTGGGACGACACCATCCGCCTGTGGGACCCGAACTCGGGAGCATGTGTCCAGATATTTCAGGACCCCGCCGCTGTATTACTGGGCCTGGCATGGAGCCCGGACGGGCACCTGCTGGCCTGTGGAACTTTTCTGCAAGGAGTACACGTGTGGGATGTGACAGCGAGCCGTTGCCTTTGGGTTGGACGGACGCATCTGACAGCATTCCGCCGTGTCGCCTGGAGTCCGGATGGCACACGGGTGGTCGGCGGGGGCGATGATGGCAGCGTGTGCGTGTGGGATGCCGCGGATGGTACGTTGCTGCAGCGATTGTCAGAGCATCATGGGATGGTCGCGAGTGTGGTCTGGAGTTCTGATGGAGCGCGGCTGGCCAGTGCTGGCGGCGGCCAGGGGCAGGGAGATAGTGGGGAGCTATTCGTGTGGGATGCGCAGAGTGGGGAGCGCGTGCGAACCTTTGTCGGTCATCGCGGTGTTGTCTATGCAGTGGCCTACAATCCGAGTGGGGACCTGCTGGTCAGTGGAGGCAGCGATGGGATGCTGCGCTGGTGGGATGTGCAGTGTGGGGAGTGTATGAGGATACGAGAAGCGCATCAAGGGGCGATCCGGTCGCTCAGGATAAGTCCTGATGGTCGGCGGCTAGCCAGTTGCGGGGATGACGGGGCCATCACGCTCTGGGACCTGAACAGCGCCGAGCATCTGCGGACATTGCGGCGTGACCGACCTCACGAGCGACTCAATATCACGGGGATCAGAGCAACTTGTGAAGGACCTCGGGGATCTGATCGACAGAGACGTGCTCGATAATGAGTGGCAAATCGGGACGCTCATTTCGCAAAAAATCCGGGTAGATCGGCTGTGGAAAGACCCCTTGTCCAAACGCTGGAGTATCGATTACTGCTCCTTTTTGATGCACATCTTTGAGGTGCGCCAACACGAAGCGATCCTTGAACTGTTGGAGGAAGGTTGTGACCACCTGTTCTTTTCGTAGAAGCAGATCCTGCTCCAGGTAGTTGAACGGATCGAGCACCACCTGAAGGTGCGGCGTCGGGAAGTGCTCAATGAAAGTACACTTTGCACTTGGTAGCAGCTTCGCGCATATGAGGCCTAGTAATAGAACTGTGAGCGATTTTCACAAACATTCTAGCCTTACCTCCTCTTACAGGAAAACCCACAAGAGGGCCTGTGTGGAAATGCAATAGGGAAAAGCGGCGAAGACGACCGCTCCGCCGCTGGATGTCTATGTTCCCTGCTTTCCCTGGGAGTCGCCTGACGCTACCCATCCTCTCTTTCTTCGAGAGGGTGGATCAGGAAATTTGTGCCCCGAGATCTGCGAGGTACCGACCTAAATGAAGCTCGACATCACTGCGTTGCTGGAGTCCTTGCTTCAAGAGGAATCCAATCCTGGCTTGCGCATCCGGGAGCGCCGCAAGCCTGCTAAATTCCGTGAGATCCTCGAGAAGATCTGCGCCTGGGGGGATACCATGAGTTCGCTTATTCGTGAGAGCTTTTGCGGTTGTTATTGCATCCTGATTGAAGCTACTGATCCGTGTCGCAAGGGTGTCCACGAAACGATCAAGCGCGCTCGCACCGACTTCCCAGTGACCCAAAATGGCCTTCTCGCGACTGGCAAAACTCATATCGCACGCCACAATAAACTCCGCACCACTGCCACGGGCACGGCCTCGAACCGATGCGATGCTGATGACGTGAGATTGTGCCAGGCGTACCGCGATGTCATGCAAGGGAAATGGGAGCCCCGATGGCCCAGGCGTCATGGGAACCTCTCCCGCGCGCACCAGGTCATAGTGGGAGATGAAGTAATCCTCATCAGCACTGTCAAAGACCACGACTTTGACAGCGTGATCCGCTTCAAGCTGGTCGAGAAACCGTTGCACACCCACGATCATGTCAACATCTTGCAGATTGATAGGCGGGTTATCAAACGTGACACGCCAATAGCCTGGGGTACGCTTCGTGATGCGTAATGGTGAGTTGGCATTTGCCTTGTCAGACATAGATTGCTCCTTTTCAGGGATCTCGCTTGCGTGAATCACATCACGTGTAGTGTGGGGAACGTCATGACTCGTCATCGCAGAGAGCAAGAAGAGACAGGACCACCGCTGTCTTCGACTGTCTGTGACAGGACTATCGAGCTGTTGCAAGCGAGTCTCCCGGTATCATTAATGATGAACGTCATCATTACTATCTAGTATAATGATAACCATCATCATTGTCAAGGAATGACTTCTCTTTTCGCGGGCAATCTGTAAAATTTGGGATGCGGAACAGCGCACGTGTAGTAAATTTAATCACCTCGTGGCCAATTGTCTCATTTTCTACAACGTTCACGCCATCAGCGAGGTTTTAGAACAGTTGAATTCAGCCCTTTGTCTTGCCCTATCCCAATCCAGCCTGCCTGGCACGCAGGACCGCCTGGGCGCGGTCAACGACCTGTAACTTGCTGAAGCGGCGACAG
>WNFI01105077.1_pt1 | contig 19499 bp, 20 predicted proteins | sample 5400471 | NCBI WGS metagenome assembly WNFI01 (sample SAMN13153348, study PRJNA577476) | soil metagenome | isolation source: 100 cm saprolite on Douglas fir-dominated hillslope | place: USA:California | collected 2013-09-17
GACCTCGAAGTCCTCTCCCTGCTGCGCGATGAGCGAAAGGTGGTGGGCCACGGCATCCAGACGGGGGACGGCCTTGTCCATGGCCAGGAGCAGGCCCTCGACGAGCTCGACGAGCGCCGTCCGGCTGAGACCGTCATGCCACGTGGGTTCCATGGTTCCCTCCTCGCCCTGTCCTCGAGGTGCCGTTCCCGGGCGACCGGCCATCATAGCTCTTTCCCCGCCCCTTTGCGACCGCTTGCGCGGACCGCTATACTCGCGCGGACAATTTCAAGAAGGAGAACACGTGGGCACTGGAAGCAAGATCGCCATCGGCTGTGGAATCGCCGTGCTCTTGGGGGGCGTGGTCGTCATCGTTGGCCTGGGGGCCGGTGCTTACTGGGTGAAGGGCAAGGCCCAGCAGTACGCGGGCGACATCAAGGCCAAGACGGACGAGATAAACAAGTACGAGAAGGAAGCCAACCGCAACCCCTTCACGGCCCCCGCGGACGGCGTGATTCAAGAGGACAAGCTCCAGAAATTCCTTGGCGTGCGCAAGGACGTCCACGCCGTCTACCAGCAGCACAAGCCCGAGTTCGATTCGCTCTCGGAGAGGACCAAGCACAAGAAGGACATGAGCCTGAGCGAGACCGTGGAAGGGGCGACCATGGTGGCGCGTTTGGTCGCGGATATCCGGCTCGTCCAGATGAAGGCCCTGGCCGCGGCGGGGATGAGCGAGGCCGAGTACCGCTACATCCAGCAGGCCGTCTATTCCTCGGGCTGGGCCTCGGAGTTCCAGAAGCAGTCGGGGGGCAAGCAGCCGGCGGACATGATGGCGGAGACCCTGAAGCAGACGCAAACCACGAGCCTGGATGCGCTTCGCAAGGCGGGCGAGGCCGGGGTTCCGGGCGCGTCCCTTCCTTCGGAGGCCGACCTGCAGAAGGCCGGCGAAGCGATGAAGCAGCTGGGCGCCAGCGCGGAGGGGCTCCGGGTGCCCCAGGCCAACATCGATCTCTTCCGGAAGTACGAGGCGGACATCAAGCAGTATGCGATGAGCGGTCTCGCGTTCGCGGGACTCTAGTCTCCTTCGCGCGGCCCGCGGGCCAGCGCGCAGAGCCGGCGGGCCGCCACCCGCGCCCCGTCCAGGGCGGGCGGCTCCGGGAAGGGCTCTTCCAGCACCGCCCGGACCGCCTCCCCCAGGCGCCCGGCCAGCAGATCCGCGTTGCTGACGTGCGCGCAGGGCAGGTAGCGGACCATCTCCGCGACCAGAACCGGATATTCCGGGAAGTCCCCCCGCTCTGTGTACACGAGCCGCGTCCGGGCCGCGATGGCATCGGTGACGATGCCGTAGCCCGGCTTGGTCACGACTACGTCCGCCGCGGCCACCAAGTCCTGGTAACCGAGCCCGAGGCCTCGCCAGGCCTCCGGGTGGAGCGCGGTGACATTGCCGGGAAACGTCCCCGCCTCCGCTTCCATCAGGAATTGGAGTCCGGGCAGACCGCCCAGCACGCCAAGGTCGAAGCCGGGCAAGCCCAGGCCTCCGAAGGACAGGAGCACGAGCGGGCGCTCGCCCAGGCCCAGCCGCCGCCGGGTCTCCTCACCATCCGCGCGGGGCCGCCGGGCCACGAGCGGGATGGGCTCCCGGCGCGGAAAAACGGAGAGGTCGCCGGCGAAAGGGAGCTGGAGCAGCAGTTGCGCGCGGCCGTAAGCGGAAGCCGCGGCGGCCGCCGCCGCCCCCAGCTCGGGCTCCTGCAGGGCGAGATGCCGGTAGACCCAATCCCAGGAGAAGTTGGCGAGGCCCACTCCCGGCACCCCGGCCGCGGCTGCGGCGTCGAATGCCAGGGGCGGGATGTCGCCCAGCACCAGCCCGGCCCGGATCCGGCGTAGGAAGGCGGCCTCGGCCTCCACGAGGGCGGGATAGCTCCGCGCGAAGCGCCTCCACCGCGCCGCCGTGGCCCTGGTGTCGAACAAAAGGGCGCCCTGCTGCGCGAGGCCCACGTCGCATTCCTGCGCCCGGAACTCGAAAGGGCTCGGGATCGCCTCCCGGTAGAGCCCCTCCGGTCCGGAGGTGACAACCGCGAGAGGAATTCCCGGCGATTGCTCCCGCACCTCCCGCAGCACTTCTCCCACGCGGGTCGCATGCCCAAAACCGTGGCCCGAGACGTAAGCGACGATCATGCCGGCTTGATTGTGAGGCCGGAGAGGGGCAGGAGAAAGCAGGGACCGGCGGCAGGCTCGGCGTTCTGCCCGGACCTAGGGCGCCGTCTCCCATTCGCGGGAACGGCTCGCCTCCCCGCTTCGAGTGGAGGAGCTCGACCCTAGTTTCCGGTCGTCAGGACGACACGAAACCGGGCCTTGCCGCTCATCATCCGCTCGTAGGCCTCGGCCGCGCGCTCTAGCGGAAACACCTCGTTCATGGAACGCACTCCGGCGAGCGCGCTGAACTCCAGCGTGTCCTGCGAATCGGCCGCGGTGCCCGAGGGCCACCCCACGATCGACCGCCGTCCGGAGAGGAGCAGGAGGGAGGAGACCTCGAGGGGCTCGTGGGCGGCACCCAGGACGATGAACTTCCCGTTGATCCCGAGACCTCCCAGCGCCGCGGTCATGGCCTTGCCGGAGGTCCCATCTTGGCCGCGAACTGGACGCCCAAATGACCGAGGCCGCCGATCCCGAGGACAGCCACGAGGTCGCCGGCCCGGGCGCCGGCATGGCGCAGGGAGTTGAAGGTCGTGATCCCCGCGCACATCAGCGGCCCCGCGTCCGCGGCGGAGAGACCCTCGGGAATCCGCGCCAGCGCGACCGCGGGCGCGATCATGTAGTCGGCGTGGCCTCCGTCGTAGGTGATGCCCGGGATCTGGGCGGCCACGCGGCAGGTCACGAAGTCGCCGCGCCGGCAGGACTCGCAGTAGCCGCAATGGCCACCGTGCCAACCCACTCCCACCCGGTCACCGGCCTTCCACACCGCCACCGACCGCCCGATGGCGTCGATGACCCCGGCGACTTCGTGTCCGGGCACTCGCGGGTATTGAATGCCCGGCCAGAGTCCCTCTTTGGTCAGGGAATCGCTGTGGCAAATGCCGGAAGCCTGGACCTTGATCCTCACCTGCCCGGCATCGGGTTCGGGAATCTCCCGGTCGACGAGCTCGAACGGTCCCTTTGCATCGCGGACCCGGGCGGCACGCATCTTCGGCATGAGTCCTCCTTGTGGCCATTATCCTCGACTCGGCCGGCCCCAAACACATCGACCCGGCCAGGCGGCCGTGGCAGCCAGCATCTGGGCTTCTTGCGGCGTGGGCCATCCCAACCGAGCGTCGTATCATGGTCGCGGCCGGCGTCCAAGTCTCGATTTGCCAAGCGAAGTCTGCTCAGTCCGATGACGGTCGGCCGACCGATTGCGGCGGGACCGCGGCGTGCCGCCACCAGGCGGGGAGGTTGCGATGACGGTATCCGTCTTCGTCGGCACCAGCGTCGACGGCTTCATTGCCCGATCAAACGGCGCCCTCGACTTTCTGCCCGAGGGCGGCGGCGAGCCCCACGGCTATGACGAGTTCATGGCAGGCGTCGATGCCATCGTGATCGGTCGCAAGACCTTCGAGACGGTCCTGAGCTTTCCCGCCTGGCCCTATGGTGACAAACACGTGGTGGTCCTGAGCAGTCGCCCCCTCGACCTCTCGGCGGTGGTCGGGGGGGTCGTGGAGCAGATGGCCGGGCCTCCGGCGGAGATCGTTTCGAAGCTCGCGGCCCGCGGTCTCCAACACCTCTACGTCGACGGCGGGATCACGATTCAAGGGTTTCTGCGCGCGGGGCTCATTCAACGCCTGGTCATCACTCGCGTGCCCGTGCTCATAGGAGACGGGATTCCCCTCTTCGGCCCCCTGCCGCGAGACGTTCGCCTTCGTCACCTGATGACGCGGCACTATCCGAGCGGCCTGGTCCAAAGCGAGTATGCTATTGCCGTCTGACGACGGCATGACGGACGGCGAGATTGGGCAGACTGGGAGCTATCGTGACGCACGCCGGCGAGCGGTTTTCTTCGGACGTGACTCTGACCCCCACGATCGTCGCAGAGTATGCACGGGCCGCCGGGGACAACAATCCTGTCCACCACGACTCCGAGTTCGCGAAACTTACCCGCTTCGGTCACCTGATTGCCAGCGGCACGCACACCACGGCCCTCCTGCTGGGGCTCACCGCATCCCATTTCTCGCAGCGGGGGGCGATGGTGGGCTTGGAGTTCTGGGTTCGCTTTCGCCGAGCCGTCTTTGCGGACGAGAGGATTCGGTTGGAGTGGCTGGTCATCAGGGTTACCGCGAATCCAAAGCTCGGGGGCGACGTCGTGGAGCTGCGCGGTCGCATTCGAGGACAGGACGGCAAGACCGCCGTGGGCGCCAAGGGGCGCGTCCTGGTCACGCCGTCCCTCTAGCCCTGGGGCGGTGATTCCGCGCCACTCCCCCGCCTCTCCGAGGCGGGCGAACATGACATCAACGGCTAATCGTGAGCACTCGAAAGATGGCCTGATGGCAGGTAAAGCGGAGACCATCGACGAGTACCTGGCGACCCTGAGCGACGACAAGTGAGCTGCGCTCGCGAGGCTGCGCAAGGTCATCCGGGCTGCGGTGCCCAAGGCCGAGGAGTGTCGGATCGGTTGAGACGCGCCCAAATTGTCCAGAAGTACACCGTCAAGCGTCCTTGCCACGTCTGATGTCCTTCAGGGGTTCGCTTCTGAAGCGCCTATTTGTCTTATTAGTGCTCTTGTTCGGCACTTCGTGCGACACCACAACGCGCCCCGACATGGCCCAAGCCTGCGCAACCAGTCCGCCGCTCAATGGCCGACACGTGTTCGAGATGGACGCTGGGGTCGGAAAGATCGGGAGCGGGGGCTGCGATGGCGTTGGCGGAACCCCCGTGACGGCCGACGGTCCAGGAACGCTCTACACACGCTCTACCTGGTCTGACCCGAGGGCCAGCCTTAAGACAGAGATTTGGCGAGGGCGATTTCTAGAACTCCTAGCGACCGCTCGCGGGCAGGGCAACGAACTCTGCGTATCGGCCTCTACTTCCGTCTCGGCAGGCTTGTATGTCGTGAGGACCTGCCACACGGCAGACTCGGCCGTGCCCTTGTTCTCGCGGGCGGACCCGAGCACGATTACGGCGCTCCACCTAACGATCTTCTACCCTTAACCCGTTCCAGTGAGCTGCCTGGGCACCGAACCCCTCTGTGCCAACGTAGGTGAGACACTCTACCCCTGGAAATTAGTGAGGAGGGCGGGGAGGCACTCAGTGGTGTTGGGCTCGGGGTTTTCAGTCCGGCAGGCCGAGGAGACCGGGGGTCGAAATGTCCACGTCGAGAGCTGCCCAGCGGATGGCGCAGCCGTCGGCGTAGAGCTCGTAGTTACGGCGGTCCCCTTCCGAGGCGTCGCGTAGCGGTGGAAACCACTCGAGCGGTACCGTTAGCGTGCGACCATCCTTGAGTTGGACCATGAGCCCGTCGCGCACGAATTCGATCGCCTTGGCTCGCGGTTCAGCGCTCATGGCGCAAGTACTCATTCCACCTCTCGAAGATACGACGCGTCAGGCTCTCAAGTGCCTGACGAACAAAGACTCAGAAATGGTGCTTTTAGGGGTAGATCCGGTACAACATCCGAGGAAAGGCTATCGTCTCCCGGAGATGCTCAAGGCCACAGATCCAGGTGACCACTCGTTCGATACCCATGCCGAAACCGGCGTGGGGCACGCTTCCGTACTTCCGGAGATCGAGGTACCAACGTAGGGATTCCTCCGGCAGCTGATGCTCGTGGATGCGCTTGAGGAGCTGTTCTCCGTCCGCCAGGCGCTCTCCTCCCCCCACGATCTCGCCGTAGCCCTCGGGGGCCAGCACATCGGCGGAGAGGCTGAGCTCCGGCCGGTCGGGGTCGGAGGCCATGTAGAAAGCCTTGATGGCAGCCGGGAAGCGATGCACGACCACCGGCCGATCATGGGCCTCGGCAATGATGGTCTCGTCGGTGCCGCCAAAGTCGCTTCCCCAGGAGGTCGCGGAACCCTTGGCCTGGATCAACTTGATAGCGTCGTCGTAGTGAAGGCGGGGGAAGGGCGCCTTCACGTTCGCGAGCTTTCCGGGGTCCCGCTCTAGGGTCTTCAGTTCCTCCTGCCGGGTCTCCAGGACCCGAGCCACCACATGGCAGACGAGCTCCTCCGCGAGCCGGACCGCGTCCTCGAGGTGGGCGAAGGCCATCTCCGGCTCTACCATCCAGAACTCGGTGAGGTGCCGCCGGGTCTTGGACTTCTCGGCCCGGAAAGTGGGGCCGAAGCAGTACACCTTGCCGTGGGCGGCTGCGGTGGCCTCGCTGTAGAGCTGGCCGCTTTGGGTGAGGTAGGCGGTGCCCTGGTCGAAGTAGGGGACAGCGAACAATGTCGTCGTCCCCTCGCAGGCGGCGGGGGTGAAGATGGGCGTGTCCACCAGCGTGTAGCCCTGGTCGTCGAGGAAGTCACGGGTCGCCTTGATCACGGCGTGCCGCACGCGGAGGATGGCGTGCTGCCGCGGGGAGCGGATCCAAAGGTGCCGGTTCTCCATCAGGAAAGCGGTGCCATGCTCCTTGGGGGTGATCGGGTAGTCGTGGGTGGCGTGGAGCACGGTGAGGTCACTCACGTCCACCTCGAAGCCCCCGGGGGCGCGCTTGTCCTCCCGAACCGTACCCTTGAGCTCCAGCGCGGACTCCTGGCCCGCCTTCTCCGCCGCTTCCCACGCTGCGGGGGGGACCGCGGCCCGGGCCAGGACCGCCTGGGCAAAGCCGCTCCCGTCCCGCACGATTAGGAACTGCAGCTTGCCGCTGGACCGCTTGTTGTGCAGCCAGCCCCGGACCAGCACCTCCCGGCCCGCTTCGCCGCGGAAGTCCGCGATCCGCACCCACGCCATCTAGGCGAGCTCCTCGAGGTGGCGGGCGAGAACGCGCCACAAGCCTTGCAGTTCCGGGTGCCGCGACAGGTTGCGGCGCGCCTGGGCCAAGGTCCCCGCGATGTAGGGCAGGTAGACCGGATTGCCGCGCACGGTGGCCATGAAGCCGAAGGTACCGAGCGCCTTCAGGTTCCGCTGGACGGACATGAGCTCGAAGCGCCGGCGGAAGGTGTCCCGCGGTTCCTCCGCCGCCGCCCTCCGTCGGAACTCTTCCGCCCATTCCGCCACGAAGTATTCGTCGAGGTCCACGTAGGAGTCGCGGAGGAGTGAAGCCAGGTCGTAGGTGAGGGGGCCCATGCGCGCATCCTGGAAGTCGATCCAGACCAGGGTCTCGCCCTGGAGCATGAGGTTGCGGCTGTGGAAGTCGCGGTGGCAGAGGACGCGGGGCCAGGAGGCGATCTCTTCGGCCAGGCGGTGGAACTGCTCGGCCAGGATGGCTCGATCCTCCACCGAAAGGTCCCGCTGGCGGAAGCCCTCGACGAAATGCTTCAGGAAGTAGTGCAGCTCCCAGTTCAACTTCTCGAGGTCGAAGGCGATCTGGAAGCAGGGCCCGTTCTTTGGGCTCCCCGTGGCCTCGCGCTGGAGCACGACCAGCCCCTCCACCGCCTGCTGGTAGAGCTCCTCCCGACGGGCGAGAGGTGCGCTCTTCAGCACCTCCTGCAGGGTGAAGTCCCCCAGGTCCTCGAGGAGAAGAATCCCCCGCCCGCCGTCCTCATCCAGAATGTCGGGGACCGCCAGTCCAAAATCCTCGAGCAGGCGGTGGACGGCCACGAAGGTCGACTCCTCCGCCACGAAGGGCTCGGGATACAGCGCGAGGACCGTCGTCCGCTCGCCCTCTCGCAAGCGGAAATAGCGGCGCGTCGACGCGTCGCCGGAGAGGGGGAGGACGTCCACGCCGGCCGCGGAGGCTCCCCGCCGGTCGGCCAGGAAGCCGCGGATGAGGCGCATCGCCTCGTCCGGCTCCGGCCCCGCCCTTCCCCTCGTCGCCACCGTTCCCGGTTCCGTCACGTCATCTCCATCCGGAGCCGATCCACGGCCACCCGGTGCAGAACGCGCTCCCCCGCCCCCACCCGTGGATGAGCGACCCACCCCGGCCGCGCATCCGGGCCAGCATCCGGAGCTGCGCCGCGAGGTACAGCGATGGGCGTCCGAGATCGTACCACGCGCCCCCCACGCGGACCCCGAGCACGCGGCCTCCTTCCGCCAGGAGCGGCGCGTACAGGTCGGGCACGCTCTCGGACCGGCCCGGAGGTAGCCGCTCGAGGAGCGCGGGGTCGAGGACGTGGACGCCGGTGAAGAGCGACACCATCCCCCGGGCGGGCCGGGGGAGGCCGGCCAGGGAGCGAACCCACCCCCCCGGCCCCGTCACCACCGGGCCGTAAGTGCTCGGGTCGGGGTTCCTCCGGAGGGCCAGGGTGGCCTGGGCCCCCGCGGCCCGGTGTCGCCTGAGCAAGCGGGCGAGGTCGAAATCGAAGAGCATGTCCCCGTTCACGAGCAGAAAGGGCTCGTCCCCGAGGAGATCACGAACCTTCCGTGGTCCCCCGCCCGTCCCCAGTATCCGCCGCTCGTGCGAATAGCGGACGCGGAGACCCAGGTGCCGGCCATCGCCCACCGCGGCGACCACGGTCTCAGGCCGGTGGTGCAGGTTGATCAGGCACTCGGTCACGCCTTGCCGAGCCAGGAGCTCGAGCGTCCAATGCAGCAACGGCCGGTTCAGCACCGGGAGGGCGGGCTTGGCGCGGCGCCGCGTGAGCGGGCGCATGCGCAGGCCGAGCCCTGCGGCCAGCACCACCGCCGGCCCGGGAGCCCTCTCACTTGGAAAACACCATGTCCCCTCGTCCGCCTCCGGCGAAGAAAAGGACCACATAAGAATCGGTGATGTAGTCAGAGCGTCCGTAGCCGAGGCCGGCGGCGGCGGCATCGATCCCCGCCACGTCCCCCTCGATCTCTAAGAACGTGCCGATGGGCGTCTCGTCGATCACGATCTCCTGGCCCCGCCACGTATAGGTCTCCCGGTATTTCTGATAACGGAAGACGGGTCGGAATCCCAGCTGCTCCAGGACTAGCTGCAGGGCATCCGCATCCTCCACCGGGGCCTCGACTTCCTCGCGGCTCTTCACCCCCTCCTCGAGGTGGCGGGGCCCTTTGAACGTCAGCAGGCCGGCGGTGGGAGTGCGGCGCAAGCGCAGGATCGAGCCCGCGGCGCGCAGGGAGCCTCGGGCGTCGTCGAGAAGGACGTTGTCCTCAAAGTGGCGCGGCCAGGCGAGCACCGCCCCCAAGCGGGCGACCGCCGCGCGGGCGGCGTCCGCCCCGGCGACCCGGAGCTTGACCTCGGTCTCCGTCATCCCTTGGAATCGCCCCCGGACCGCCAGCCGTCCACGTCGGGAGAGCGCCGCTCCGATAGAGGGTCGAGGCGCGCGATTCGCGGCTACTCGATGATCCGGACCTGCATGTCGATCCGCTCTTTCGGGTTGTCCCGCTGATCGCGGGGGGCGCTCACGATCTTGTCCGCCACCTCCAGCCCCCGCACCACGCGGCCGAAGGCCGTGTACTGGCGGTCCAGGTTGCTGGAGTCGGCCACGCAGATGAAGAACTGGCACCCCGCACTGTCTGGGCTCTGGGCGCGGGCCATGGAGAGCACCCCGCGCCGGTGGGCGGTGTCGTTGAACTCGGCCTTGATCATGTACCCGGGGCCGCCCGTGCCGTGACGCTCGCGCGGAGCCTGCAGGTCCTTGGTGTTCGGGTCCCCCCCCTGGATCATGAAGCCCGGGATCACGCGGTGGAAGGTGGTGCCGTTGTAGAAGCCCTTGCGGGCCAGGTCCAGAAAGTTCTTCACATGGCCGGGGGCCTTATCGGTCAGGAATTCGACCTCGATCTCCCCGAACTTGGTCTCGATGATGGCGCGCGAGGCGGCTTGGGCCAATTGTGCCTCCTTGGCAATGAAAGCCCCGACTCTATCTGACGGCTGGCGGGAAAGCTACATCGAGCCCACCTTCTCCAGGGCGCGGTCCACGGCTTCCTGGAACCGGCTGTCCCCCGTCCGCAGGAGAAGCCGACGGGCCTCCTCACGGCGGCCAAGGGCGGCCAGGCAGAGCGCGCGGTCCAGACGGGCCTCGGGTGGCAGCAGCCATCCGTCTCCCTTGGCCTCCAGGGCCTCAAAAAGACGAAGGGCCTCGCCGGGACGTCCGGCGCGGAAGGCGTTCACGGCGGCCCCGAACCCCTCGGGAGCGGGTTCGTCCTCGCCGGGGGCCAGACCCCCGGCGAGGAGGCCGGGGGGTGGGGCCGAGGGTCGCCGCACGACCGGGCGATGGTTCCAGGTAGGTCGGGGCACGGTCTCCCGGACATCGGCCTTCTCGAATATGGTTAGCACCGAGGAGAGCGCGGATCCGGGCGGCGGCTTCAGGACCGCCCCCGCCCAGCCCCCGCGGGCCACCACCAGGACCCACCGGGCGCTGAGGCGCAACCCCGCCGCCACCCCCCGCCCCAGCACGAGCGGCCAGTTGTAGCGGTAGAGGGCCAGGACCTGGCGCAAGGCCTGGTCCTGGTCGGGCTGCTCGGGAATCGCGAGAACCCGCACCTCGGGCCGGACCGCGCGCTTCAGCGCGTCGAGGTCCGCGGAGCAGTTGCGGCAGTACGGCTCCGCGACGTACAGCACGTTCCGGTCTGCCTCCTCGAGATGGAACACGGGTAGCGTCGAGAGGCGCGTCCCCTCGGGAAGCGGGAAGGGCCCATCCCGATACTCGACCGGGCCCGGCGATAGGGCGAGCAGCCGCCAGCGGTCGAGCTCGACCTGCGCGCTCGGCAGGCCGGCCAGGTCCACGGCCTGTTCGAGGAGGCTGAGGGCCGCCGCGGGCAAACCGACTTTCGCGGCCCCCGTCTTCTCGAGGGCTTCGAGGGCCGCCGGGCCCTGGCCGAGGCCGACGAGAGCCCGGGCGAGAGCGAGAACGCGCTCCGGCTGCGGGTCCAGGAGGGAGGCGCGCCGCCGGTAGCGCAGGGCAGCGGCATTCTGCCCCTCGGTCGCCAGACAAACCGCCACCGCCTCGTAGAGCTTGGCACGGTGCCGCCGATACTCCTCGCGCGCGGCCACGTAGGCGTCCTCCACCACCTCCCCCTTGCGGCCCGCCTTCACAAAAGAGGTGGGCTCGAAGTCGGCGCCGAGGGCGAGTGCCCTCCGGGCCTGGGCAAGCGCGGCCGCGGGCCGAACGGCGGCGAAGCCCATCGCCTCCTCGGCCAAACGCTCGGCCTCGGCCAACGGGTTGGGGGTGGGGGTCGCGCCGCACAGGCCGAGCGCGATCGCGGCGAGGCCCAGGCGCCTCTTCACGACCGAACCCCCACCGCCACGGGTGGGGCCGGCGCCGGCGAGGCCACGGAGGAGGGAGACGGCGACGAGGGGAGGGCCACGAACGTCATGTCCGGCGGCAGCGGCCGGGACAGGTCCACGTGGCCGGCCAGGGTGGGCACCGGCCGGTCATCCACGAGGATCTGCACGCGCTTGATGGCGGGAAAGTTCGTGGTGATGGAGTTCACGACCGCATAGACGGTGAGCAGCTCGGCCCGGGAGCCGCCCTGGAGTCCCGCCGAGACTTCCTTCGACAGATTGACATAGGCCACGCCGCGGGCGGAGACGAATACCTCGAGAACCTTCACCTGCGGGGCCAGCGGGGGAAGCAGGCCCGTGGCCGAGCCGTGGACGAGCTCTTCCACCACCGAACGGATCTGGCCGGAGAGGTCGCTCGAGAACGGAACCGAGCGCTCCTCGGGGACGAGCCCGAATCGGTCCCCGGCCTCGAAGTAGAGGCGGACGCTGATGCGCCGCTGGACCTCCGCCTCCGGCGCGCGGGGCGCGGCGGGCGGGAGCGAGGTCCCCGCCGGCGACTCCTCCTCCACCAAGGCGGTCAGAGGCTGGCGGAGCAAGCGGGCCCAGCGGGGAGCGGTCAGAGGCAGCAGGGCCATCAAAGCGAGGAGGCCGGCCGCGGTAAGGAGGTTCGCCTGCCGGGAAGTCATGGGTGCGGAGTCGCCCGCTCTCGCTACTGGCCGGCCCGGGCCGAGGGCCGGGAGAAGGTGGTCCGGGCCGAGCGCTCTTGCTCGTAGCGGGCAACGCCCCGCATCAGCGCCCCCGCCACCTTGCTCTGGTAGCTCTCGGAGCCCAGCAGCTTCTCCTCCTCGGGGTTGCTGATGAACGCCACCTCCACGAGGACGGCGGGCATGGCGGCCCCCACCAGGACGCGGAAGGGGGCCTGCTTGACCCCCCGCCCCTGACTCCCCGTCACCACCGCCAGCTCCTCCTGGATGCGCGACGCGAGGGAGGACGACTCCTCCAGGTGCTCGGCCTGGGCCATGTCCCAGAGGATGAGGGCCAGGTCCGAGCCGGGGGGGGCCCCTGACACGGGTACAGCCTCGCCCTCCGTCCGGGCCATGCGGCGCCCCTCCTCGTCGCTCGCTTGGTAGGACAGGAAATAGACCTCGCTGCCGTTGGCCCCGTGGCTGTAGCTGGCGTTGGCATGGATGGAGACGAACAGGTCGGCCTTGTAGTTGTTGGCGATGGCGGTCCGCTCGTCGAGCCCCAACTCCTCGTCCTTGTCCCGGGTGAGGAAGACCTGCAGTCCCAGGTTGTTCACGATCTGCGCGCGTAGCTTGCGCGCCAGGGCCAGGGTCACGTCCTTCTCCAACGTCCCCCCCGGTCCCTGGGCCCCCACCTCCTGCCCACCGTGCCCGGCGTCGATGACCACCGTGCGGACGCTGGTGGGCTCGGGGCTGGGGGTGCTCCGGGGCGCGGGCGCGGCGGCGCGGGGTGCGGGTAGGGGCGGGCCCTCGAACTCCAGGACCAGCCGAACCGGGGACTCTTGCTCCGCGGCCTTCAGGTGCTGGAAGCGCCGGCCGAGCGTGACCGCGACCAGGTTCTCCCGGCCCCCCACGAACTGGACGAGGTCCACGATCCCGCCCGTCAGGCGCTGCTGCTGGAAGCCCACGTCCACGAGGTCGCGGGGGATCGCCACCGTCACCCGTCCTTCTTCCTGGAGGACCCGGAATGGGACCTTCTCGCTGGCCTCCAGCACCACCCGGGCCACGTCTCCGGAGACGAAGGTACTGACCCCGATGTGGGGGATGCTCACGTTTCCGAGGACGAGGACGCGGGAGGCCGGGCGCCACTCCGCGCGCCGGCCCAGCAGGGGGCCGAGCAGCCGCGGGATCGAGTCCACCGGCACCAGCCATCTCCCTTCCTCAAGCACCTGGTCGAGGGGAAGCAGCTCGACGTCTCCTCGGGCCACGGCCAGAACTTCCCGCCTTTGGCCCTCGGTGAGGACGACGATGGGTCCCGGGACGGCGGCCAGGGCGGGGAAAGCTAGGGCGATCAGTACCACGGCCCGGAGCCACGTCTTCAGGATGGAAGGGCCTCCCTTAACCGAAGCGACGTAACATCTTGCATTCTAAGGAAAAATACACAGCCGTGCAAGGCCGAATTGGGGTTCAACCCCCCCCTCCCGGGGCGGGTCCAATAGAGAGTGAAGAGGAAGATTGGCCATCACAGCCTGACCCGTCGAGGCGCGGCAAGCCTCATCCTGAGCCTCACCTTGGTGAGCCCGGCCGGCCTCGGCGCCGCTCCCGCGGATGAGGCCACCGTGGTCCATGTCCTGAACCGGCTGGGTTACGGACCCCGGCCTCGCGATCTCGAGACAATCAGGGTGGTGGGCGTCAAGAAATGGATCGAGGAACAGCTGCGCCCCGAGGGCGTTCCCGACCGAGCGATGGCCGCGCGCCTGGCGCCCCTCAAGACGATAGGCCTCTCCACAAAGGAGCTCCTCAAGGGCTACGAGATCCCGCCGGAGGCCCGGCAGGCGGCGGCGAAGGCCCGGGCGGAGCTGGAGAAGTCCAGCGAGGAGGAGCAGAAGCAAGCTCGTCGTGACCTCTTGAAGAAATACGCTCCCTCGATGGAGGGCAGCCCCCGCCAGGTGCTGGATGAGCTGCAGGAGGCCAAGGTGCTCCGCGCGCTCTATAGCGAGCGACAGCTCGACGAGGTGCTCGTCGATTTCTGGATGAACCACTTCAACGTCTTCGCGCAGAAGGGCCCCGAGCGCTTCCTGGTCGGCGAGTACGAGCGGGACGTCATCCGTCCGCGCGCCTGGGGCCGGTTCGAGGACTTGCTGCTGGCCACCGCGGAGAGCCCGGCCATGCTCTTCTATCTCGACAACTGGCTCTCCGCCGACCCCAACGCGCCCCCGCCCGGACGCGCGCGCGGACCTTATTTCCGGCCCGGCCGCTTCGGCGGGCCGCCGCCGCGCGGCACCGAGGCCCAGGGCCCGCGCCCCAAGCGGGGCCTCAACGAGAACTACGCCCGCGAGATCATGGAGCTGCACACCCTGGGCGTGGACGGGGGCTATACCCAGAAGGACGTGACCGAGGTCGCCCGCTGCTTCACCGGCTGGACGATCCGGGGGCTCCGCCAGCAGAACCCCGAGTTCATCTTCGATGACCGCATCCACGACCACGGCGACAAGGTCGTGCTCGGACAGAGGATCGAGGGCGGGGGCCAGGAGGAGGCCCGGCGGGTCATCCACATCCTCGCCACCCACCCCTCCACGGCAACGTTCATCTCCACCAAGCTCTGCCGCCGATTCGTGGCGGACGATCCGCCGGCCGCCCTCGTGGACCGGGCGGCCGCGACCTTCCGCCGGACCGAGGGCAATATCCGCGAGGTCGTGCGGACGATCGTGACCTCGCCCGAGTTCTTGGCTCCGGAGGCCCGGGCGGCCAAGGTCAAGACCCCCCTGGAGTTTGTGGTGAGCGCGGCGCGGGTGGCGGGGGCGCAAGTGGAGGACGCCTCCGCTCTGGCCCGACGCATCGCGGCCATGGGCATGCCCCTCTACATGCAGGCCCCCCCCACGGGCTACAAGGACACCGCCGAGGCCTGGGTCTCGACGAGCGGGCTCGTGGCGCGGCTGAATTTCGCCCTCGACCTCGCGGGAGGCCGGATCCGCGGGGTCACGGTGGATGCCGTCGGCCTGGCGTCCGGGGGGCCGGAGGGCCAGAGCTTGGCCGACTCGATGGCCGCCCGCCTCGTCCCCGCCGGCCTCTCCGAGTCCACGCACAAGGCTCTCGAGGGCGAGGCGGGGCCTGGTTTCCTTCGGTGCGGTCCCCCACGTCCTGCTGCGCTCGGTCAGCGCGGCGGAAGGTGCGAAGCAGAAGAAGACGCTGGTCGTCGTCTTCCAGCGCGGCGCCTGCGACGGGCTCAACACCGTGATTCCCTACGGCGAGAACGCCTATCGCGCGCTGCGGCCCAGCATCGCCGTCCCCCCGCCCAAAGCGGGGGCCACGGATGCGGCCCTGGATCTCGACGGCTTCTTCGGCCTGCACCCGGCGCTCGAGCCCCTGCTGCCGCTGTGGAGGAGGGGCGAGGTGGCCGCGGTTCAGGCCATCGGCAGCCCCGACGGCACCCGCTCGCATTTCGACGCCCAGGACTTCATGGAGACGGGCACCCCGGGCCGCAAGGCCACCGAGGACGGCTGGATGAACCGTTGTCTCCAAGCGAGCCCGGATCCGGAGTCGACACCGCTGCGCGCCATCGCCCTCACCCCCACCCTGCCCCGCTCGCTCGCGGGCAAGTACCCGGCCGTGGCCCTGGCCAATATCCGCGACTTCGGCCTGAGGCCTGCCGCGGGCCCCGCGGTGGGAAGGGGATTCGAGGAAATGTACGCGGGCGCGGTGCACGATACTTTGCACGGAACGGGCCAGGAAGCGTTCGAAGCCATCCAGTTCCTCAAGAAGACGGACGCCGCAAAGTACCAACCGGCGGAGGGGGTCCAATACCCCCGCGGACCGTACGGCGACAGCCTCCGGCAAATCGCCCAGCTCCTGAAGGCAGACGTCGGCGTCGAGATGGCCTTCACCGAGGTGGGCGGCTGGGACCACCATGCAGCCGAGGGCGGCGTCCAGGGCCAGCTCGCCAACCGCCTGCGCGACTTCGGCTCCGCCTTGGCCGCGTTCCACCGGGACTTGGGCGATCGCATGCAGGACCCCCGGACCGACTCTACGAGGGCCGCGACCTGGCCATCACCACGGACTTCCGGGACCTGCTGGCCGAGGTCCTGACCCGCCATCTGGGGGCCAGGAACCTGGCCTCCGTTTTCCCGGGCCGAACCCCCGTCCCCGCCCACTTCCCGGGCGTCATGAAGGCCTAGGATCCGGTTGGTCACGGTTCCGGGCCCCCGCCCCGGGTCCCCGGACTCCGGACCCGTCGAGGATCACGGGACTCGAGGGCGTCCACGGTTAGAGAGGGGCAGACGCCGCCCACCCCCGGTCAGTCGAGCTTCTGCACCAGAGTCAAGCCGTCGGCCACCGGAATCATCACGGACCGCACGCGGTTATCCGAGGCCACGAGGTCGTTGAAGGCCCGTATGGCGAGGGTGTCCTCATCCCGGGCGTCCGGCCGGACCACCTCGCCGCTCCAGAGCACGTTGTCGACGGCGATGATCCCGCCCGGTCGCAAGCGCCGCAGGCTCTCCTCGTAGTACGTGGGGTAGCCCGTCTTGTCCGCGTCGATGAAGACGAAGTCGAAGAGCGGCTCCAGGGGAAGGGATCGTAGGGTCTCCGCGGCCGGCCCCAGACGCAGCTGGATCCGGTCGCTGAGGCCGGCGCGGGCCCAATAGCGGCGCGCGATCGCGGTCCACTCCTCGCTCACATCGCAGGCCAGCAGCCGACCCTCCGGGCCCAGGCCGCGAGCGATGCAGACCGAACTGTAGCCGGTGAAGGTGCCCACCTCGAGGGCCCGCCGCGCTCCCATCGCCGCCACCAGCACCGTGAGCAGCGTGCCCTGATCGGCGGCGATCTGCATCCGGGCTCGGGAGCCCAGGGCGGCGGTGTCCGCGCGCAGCTCCCGGAGAAGCGCGTCGTCCGGCGTGCGGTGGGCGAGCACGTAGGCGTAGAGGCGCTCGTCCAGGGATATGAACTTGGTCATGGGTCGCCGCGGGCCACCCCGATTGGACACCGCCCGACCGCCCGCCGTCAACGGGTGCTCCCACGGTATGATTCCCGGAAGGGAGATCAAGACTAAAGAGCCTCGTCCCGGCGGGTCCACCAGGTCCAGACCGCGGAGGGCCCGGACCGACCCGGCCGCGATCGACGGCCAGAAACCAGCGAGGAGAAGCCCATGAGCGGGAAGCAGGCGAGCGGCGGCGAGGCGCGGACCTTGGGCCGGAGGACCTTCTTACGCTACGGCGCGCTGGGGGGCGTGGCGGCGGCGGTGACGGGCGCGGCCCGACCCGGGTCCGCACCGGCGGCTCCCGCCTCCGCGGAGCCCACGCCCTTCGAGCTGGAGGAGGCGACCATCGCCACCCTCCAGGAACGGATGCGGTCGGGTGCGCTCACCGCCCGCGCTCTCACCGAGGCGTACCTTCTGCGCATCGAAGCCCTGGACGGCCAGGGCCCCACCCTGCGCTCGGTCCTGGAGACAAACCCCGACGCCCTCGCCATCGCGGAGGCGCTGGATGCGGAGCGGAAGGCGAAGGGTGCCCGCGGGCCCCTGCACGGCATCCCCGTCCTCCTGAAAGACAACATCGGTACCGGGGACCGGATGACGACCACGGCCGGATCCCTGGCCCTCGCCGGTTCCTTCTCGGCCCAGGATTCCTTCCTGGCCCGCCGGCTCCGCCAGGCGGGCGCCGTTCTCCTCGGGAAGGCCAACCTGTCCGAGTGGGCGAACTTCCGATCGTCCCACTCCAGCAGCGGCTGGAGCGGGCGCGGGGGCCAGTGCCGGAACCCCTATGCCCTCGACCGCAACCCCTGCGGCTCCAGCTCCGGCTCGGGAGCGGGGGTTTCGGCAAACCTGTGCGCGGTGTCGGTGGGGAGCGAGACCGACGGTTCCATCGTCTGCCCATCGTCGGCAAACGGGATCGTGGGCATCAAGCCCACCCTCGGCCTGGTGAGCCGTGCGGGCATGATCCCGCTCGCCCACAGCCAGGACACCGCCGGCCCCATGTGCCGCACGGTGGCGGACGCGGCGGCGCTCCTCGGCGTCCTGGCCGGCGTGGATTCCGGCGACTCCGCCACCGAGAAGAGCCGCGGCCACGCCGCCCCCGACTACACGAAGTTCCTGGACCCCGATGGGCTGCGGGGCGCCCGCATCGGCGTCGCCCGCAAGATGTTCGGCTTCAGCGAGGCCGTGGACCGGCTCCTGGAGGAGGCGCTGGCGGAGATGAAGCGCGGCGGCGCCGTGCTCGTGGATCCCGCCGACATCCCGTCCAGCAGCCAGCTCGAGGAGGCCGAACTCGACGTGCTCCTCTACGAGTTCAAGGCCGACCTCAACGCCTACCTGGCGGGCCTCGGTCCCCGCATCGCCGTCCGGACCCTGGCCGACCTCATCGCCTTTAACGAGAGCCACCGTTCGGAAGAGCTGCCCCACTTCGGCCAGGATCTCCTCGTGAAAGCGCAGGCGAAGGGGCCTCTGACCACGCCCGCCTACCTCAAGGCCCTGGAAAAGAGCAAGCGGCTTGCCGGCAAAGAGGGCCTGGACGCTACGCTGCGGCGGCACCGGCTGGACGCGATCGTGGCCCCGACGGGGGGGCCGGCTTGGGTGATCGACCTCGTGAACGGTGACCACTTCTCCGGGGGAAGCTCCACCCATCCCGCGGTCGCCGGCTACCCGAACATCAGCGTGCCCGCCGGCTTCATCCGCGGCTTGCCGGTCGGGATCTCGTTCATGGGGCAAGCCTGGAGCGAGCCGACGCTGCTGAAGCTGGCCTCCTCCTTCGAGCACGCCACGCGACACCGGCGTCCACCCCGCTTCCGCCCCAGCGCGGAGGTCTAGCTTGCTTCGGGCTTGCGACACCGATCGGTCGTCGCGTCCTGAGCCCGGAGGTATCGTGGTTCCGTTTGGACCTCGGGCGGCATCGCTCCGAGGGGAGGAACGTGAGATGCGGAATCCAAATTCGGGACAAATGGCTGTCCATATGCGACTTCAGAGGCGGGACGAGGGATCCCGAGTTTTGGGTTTGAGAGTAGCGTATACTTTCATATCAGAAAACGTATCAGCTAAATAGGGCTGCGCCACCGGGGGGCAGGTACTGTGATGGGAAAGCCACTGCGGGTCCTCATCGTGGACGATGCCGAGCCGGACGCGCTCCGTATGGTAGCCCTCCTCCGCAGCGGTGGCTACGAGCCCGTGTTTGCGAGGGTGGAGACGGCGCCCGGACTCCTCGCCGCCCTGCCCCGCGAAGAATGGGATGTGGTGGTCACCGACCACGCGCTTCCTCACTTCGGTGCCCTCGAGGTTCTGGAGATCCTCCGAGCCCAGGACCGGGACCTGCCGGTGATCGTGGTTGCCGGCTCGGTGAGCGAGGAAGAACTGGTGGCGGTCATGCGCGCGGGGGCCCATGACTGCCTGGTCAAAGGCAACCTGGGCCGGCTCTGCGTGGCCGTGGACCGGAGCCTGCGCGACGCCGAGGAGCGGCGGGCCCGCCGGGAGTCCGACCTCCGGCGGAGCGAAGCCGAAGAGCGCTATCGCGCCCTCGTCGAGGAGATTCCCGCCCTCACCTACATTGCTTGGGCGGACGACAAGGGCAGTACGATGTATGTGAGT